>Ga0268299_1000871_pt1 | contig 73354 bp, 60 predicted proteins | sample NOBtaG_FD_193484 | JGI IMG/M metagenome (GOLD analysis project Ga0268299, IMG submission 193484) | Activated sludge microbial communities from bioreactor in Nijmegen, Gelderland, Netherland - NOB reactor | ecosystem: Engineered > Bioreactor > Aerobic > Activated sludge | place: Netherlands... | reverse complement strand
GCCCCCCCGCACCCCCGCACCCGTTCTTCAGTGCTTGCCCGCCAGCCGTCTCCGTGCGCGGCGCTCGTCGCGGGTCGGCCGGGCAGCGGTCTTCGACGTCGCCCGGTACATGCGCTCGATCCGTCGCATCTCCATTTCCTCAGGCGTGGGTGGAGGCGTGTTGTCCTGGTACTGCGTCCGGGCGACCGCCTTGGCCATGTGTGTGTCCACGACGCCCAGCACCGTGACGAGTTGACGGCGGCCAAGAGGGCGCGAGATGACGAGCTCGTCTCCCACCTTCACCTCGCGATGCGCCTTGGCCGGCGACCCGTTCAGTCGCACCTGACCGAGGCGACACGCCTTCTGTGCCTCGGAGCGCGTCTTGAAGAGGCAGACCACATCGAGCCAGACGTCGAGACGGACGGACATCGGGACAGGGTACATGACTCTACCGGGAGACGGCGCTCGACGGCTGCGCTCCGCTCGCGGCGACGGGAGGCGGCGCTCGGCGGCTTCGCTGACTCGCGGAGACGGGTGGAGAGGCGGCTGCGCCGCCGCGTCGGGAGGGGCGCTCGCCCGATCGCGCGCTCGCGTCTGCCGGGATGGTGCTGGTGCGTCGGAGTTGCTGGCCCGCCGAGTCGGTTGCATCTGTGCTGTCTGGACGCGATTGCCTTCCGGATCCCGACCAGCGAAGCTCCGTCCCGTCACCGCGAGGCGGCATCGGCCGCCGAGCGTCCCCTCCCGTCGCCGCGAGCGGAGCGAAGCCGCCGAGCGTCACCTCCCGTCAGGCACAGCCCCCTCCCGTCGCCGCGAGTCAGCGAAGTGGGCGAGCGTCACCTCCCGTCAGGCGCAGCTCCCTCCCGTCAGGCGCAGCCCCCCTCCGTCAGGCGCAGCCCCCTCCCGTCAGCGTAGAATTCCCCCATGTCCTCTCCTCCCGGCACGCGGCTCCGGCTGGGCTTGCTCCTCCTCGCCGGGCTGCTGTTCTTCGTACTGCCCGCCCTGCTCTCACTCGCGGTGGACTGGCACTGGTTTGGCGAGGTCGGCTACCTCCCGATCCTGACGCTCTCCATCACGGCCCACGCCCTCGTCGGTGCCGTTGTCTTCGTCGCGGCCGCCGCCTGGCTGGTGCTGAACCTGCGGTGGGCCCTCGAGGCGCTGGCCGAGGAGCCGGTCTCGTTCACCACGCGGGAAGGCTTCACGGTGGCGCTGCCCTCCCGGTCGCAGCTGCGTCCGCTGGCTGTGCTGGGCGCACTGATCGGGGCGTTCCTCCTCGCCTCGTATGCCTCCAACGAATGGCTCACGCTGTTCGCCTGGTGGCGGCAGGTGCCGTTCGGCACGCCCGATCCCATCCTCGGTCACGATCCGGCGTTCTACATCTACACGCTGCCCGTGCTGGAGCTGGCGCGGAATCTCGGCATGGCGCTGGTGGCGCTCGCCGCCATCGGCAGCGCCGCGCTCTACGCGGTGGCCGGCCAGCTTGCCATGACTCCGTTCGGGCCCCGTATCGGGCAGCGGGTGTGGCCGCACCTGTCGTGGCTGATTGCCGCGCTGTTCGTCGTACTGGCCCTGAGCGCGTGGATCGCCCGCGCCCAGTACCTGGTCCTGCCCTCGGGCATCATCCAGGGCGCGGGCTACGCGGACGTGCAGGCGCGGATGCCCGCCGCGCTCGCCCTGACCGCTGCGTCGCTCGTGGGTGCGGCGCTCGCGGCGGCCGCCGCGATGACGCGGCAGTCCCGGTGGCTGGCCATCGGCGCCGTGCTCTACGGCGCGGTCCTGGTCGGCGGCCAGGTGTACGCCGGGCTGCTGCAGCGCTTCGTGGTGTCGCCGAACGAGCAGGCGCGCGAAGCCCCCTACATCGAGCACAACATCGCGGCCACGCGCCGTGCCTTCGCGCTCGATGACGTGGAGGAGCGCGAGCTGTCGGGCGATGCGGAGCTCTCGCGCGACGACATCGCCCGCAACCGGTCCACGCTGGACAACGTGCGGCTCTGGGATCACCAGCAGCTGCTCGAGACCTTCGGCCAGATCCAGGAGATCCGGACCTACTACGACTTCATCTCCGTGGACAACGATCGGTACACCATCGGCGGGCAGCCGCGGCAGGTGATGCTGTCCGCACGCGAGTTGAACCCGGGCGCCCTGCCCAACCGCACCTGGATCAACGAGCGCCTGGTGTTCACGCACGGGCACGGGCTCACCCTCGGACCGGTGAACCAGGTCACCAGCGAAGGCCTCCCGGTGCTCTTCGTCCAGGACCTGCCGCCCGTCTCCACGGTGGACATCAACGTGTCGGAGCCGAGCATCTACTTCGGCGAGCTGTCCAACGAATACGTGATCGCGCGCACGCGGGCACGTGAGTTCCACTATCCCAAGGGCGACGACAACGTGTTCGTGGACTACGCCGGCTCGGGCGGGGTCGTCCTGGACTCGCTGCTCAAGAAGCTGTTGTTCGCGGTGTACTTCCGCTCCTACCAGATCCTGCTGAGCGACGACATCACCAGCGAGAGCCGCCTGATCTTCGACCGGCAGATCCGCCGCCGCGTCTCGAAGATCGCGCCGTTCCTCCTGTACGATCAGGATCCGTATCTCGTCGTCAGCGAGGGCCGGCTGTTCTGGATCCAGGACGCCTACACCTCGGCCAGCCGGTATCCCTACTCGACCGACGCGGCACGTGACGTGAATTACATCCGCAACTCCGTGAAGGTCGTGGTGGACGCCTACAACGGCACCACCACGTTCTACCTGGCCAACGACGCCGACCCGCTCATCCAGACCCTGCAGGCGGTGTTCCCGGGGTTGCTGCGGCCCCTCGCCGAGATGCCCGCCGATCTCCGCGCGCACATCCGGTACCCGGAGGGCATCTTCAACCTGCAGACCTCCGTCTACGCCACGTACCACATGACGAGCCCGGCGGTGTTCTACAACAAGGAAGACCAGTGGGAGGTGCCCTCCATCGAGCGTGGCGGCGAGTCGGTGCGCATGGAGCCGTACTACACGCTGATGACGCTCCCCGGGGAGACGCGGCCCGAGTTCATCCAGATGCTGCCCTTCACGCCCCGGCGGCGCGACAACCTGGCGTCGTGGATGGTCGCGCGGAGCGACGGTGAGCACTACGGCAGAATCCAGGTGTTCCAGTTCCCGAAGCAGAAGCTGATCTTCGGGCCACGTCAGGTCGTGGCGCGCATCAACCAGGACCAGGTGATCTCGCCGCAGATCACGCTGTGGAGCCAGCAGGGCTCCGAGGTCATCCAGGGCACGCTGATGGTAATCCCGATCGGGGAGTCGCTCATCTACGTGCGCCCGCTCTACCTCCGCGCGCAGGCCGGCCGCATTCCAGAACTGACGCGCGTGATCGTGGCCTACCAGAATCGCATCGTGATGGATCGCACGCTGGATGCGGCCATCGCGCAACTCTTCGGCACCGACGGAGCCCGGCCCGCGGCACAACCCTCCGCCCGACCCGAGACCGCGCCGGGTGGCACCGCGCCGGCGCCGGTAGCCGCCGCGGAGCCCACGCTGGTCGAGTTGTCCGAAGAGGCGCGCCAGACCTACGAGCGTGCCCTCGCTGCACAACGCGCCGGCGACTGGGCCACGTACGGCGAGGAGATTCGGCGGCTCGGCGACATCCTGGGGCGCATGCGGCGGTAGCGGCGCTCGCCCGCTTCGGCCCGCTCGCGCTGTCGGGAGGTGACGCTCGCCGGCTGCGCCCCGCTCGCGCGGACGGGAGGTGACTGACGCGGGTCGGGACACGGCAGCACGCGCGTCACGCCGCTTGCGCAGACCAGACGATTGCGGGACAGCAGTCCCGACCAGTCAGCGCGAGCAGGGGCGCAGCCAGGCAAGCGTCGCCTCCCGGCTGGCGCAGCCCCCTCCCGACAGCGCGAGCGGAGCGAAGCCGCCGAGCGTCGCCTCCCGGCCGGCGCAGCACCCTCCCGACCAACGCGAGCGCGCGAACCGGAGCGAGCGCCCCCTCCCGTCCGCGCGAGCAGGGGCGCAGCCAGGCGAGCGTCGCCTCCCGACAGCGCGAGCAGGGCGAAGCCGCCGAGCGTCGCCTCCCGTCCCCGAGCCGCCAGAGAGACTCAGGCGGCGAAGTACAAGCGGCGCCGATGCAATACCCAGAGCAGCGCCCACAAAGCGGCCAGTTGTGCCGCGGCGAAAGCCAGCGAGGCGACCTTCGGCGGGGCGAAGGGCGCGAACGCGGTCGCGTAGAGCCACGAGCCGAGCGACTGGGACGGATCCGGCCACGCCAGGTAGATGAGCGTCTTGGCCACCAGCCCCGACACGACGAAGAGAAGCAGCGCATTCCTCCCGAGCGCAACGAGCGGCTCGGACCAGCGGCGGCTGCGCTCCGTCGGTGCGGCGTCTACCCATGCGTAACACGCCGCGAGGCCAGCGGCCGCAATGCCCCCGGTGAACAGCACGTACGAACTGGTCCACAGCGCCTTGTTGATCGGAAACGAAGGGTGCCACGCGAGACCGCACAGGACACCGGCCAGGCCCCACAGCGCCAGACCGCGCACGAGCTGTCGCGGCGAAGGTCCTCCCTGGGCGGACAGGCCCGCCAGCACGCCAAGCAGCGTCGTCGCGATGGCCGGCAAGGTGCTGAGCAGTCCCTCGGGATCCCAGTCCTTCCGCCACAGGTGTCCGCCGAGCAGCGAGCGGTCGAGCCACGCGCCGAGGTTGCCTGCCGGGGACAGGTCCCCTGCCGCCCCGCCCGGCACCGGGACCCACGTCATCAGGATCCAGTATCCGGCCAGCAGGATCGTCGTCGTGAGGATGGACGCGCGGCGCACGTCGCGCCGTTCCGGGCCGGCGACTCGCACCAACGCGGCCGCGGCCAGATAGCAGAGGCCGATGCGTGGCAACACACCGGGGATGCGCCACGTCGCCAACCTGAAGAACGGGAAGCCGGCCAGGAACCAGCCGAGCCCGATGATGACGACGGTGCGGCGGAGGATGCGAGGCCACGATCGTCCCTCTGCTGAACCGAACGGGATGGCCACGCCGACGATGAAGAGGAAGAAGGGAAAGATGAGATCGGTGGGCGTCCACCCGTGCCACTCGGCGTGCAACAGCGGCCAGTAGACGGCGTTCCAGTCGCCCGGGTTGTTCACGATGACCATGGCGGCCATCGTCAGGCCGCGGAACACGTCAAGCGAGCGCAGGCGCCGCTCGCCGGCTTCGCTGACGGGACGCGCCTTCGCTGGATGGGGTTCGGATCGCACGCGTGTCACGCAGCAGGATACGCCCTGTGCAGCGGAACAGCCGTCTCCCGACCAACGTCAGACCCCTCCCGACACCGCGAGCCCGCGAAGCCGGCGAGCGTCCCCTCCCGTCCGCGCGAGCGGGGCGAAGAGGGGCGAGCGTCTCGGCGGCCTGACACGCGTGCGGTCCGGATCCCGACGGCGAAGTCTCCTCCCGTCCGCGCGAGCGGGGCGAAGCCGGCGAGCGTCCCCTCCCGACAGCGCGAGGCGACGCAGCCGCCGAGCGTCACCCCCCTCGTGTGTGCATCTCGAGGTGCGGGTCCCGTTTGAGCGCCGCGATCGGGATGAGGGGCGAGCGCTCGCGGGCGGCCAGGCGATGCTCGGCGCCGCGATCGGTGCGCGCATGCCACACGCCCGTGATCAGTTCCCGCAGCGACTCCACACCCGCACCGCCGCGGAGCGGGCCGCGGAGGTCGATGCCGCGCGCGGCGTAGAGACACAGATACCAGAGCCCGTCGGCCGTGAGCCGGCTGCGGTCACACGCCGCGCAGAACGGCGCAGTGGTGGACGCGATGATGCCGAACACCTGGCCGTTCGGCAACCGGAAGCGATCCGCGGGAGCCGACGAGCGCTCGACGATCGGCGTAACGGGCCCGTGTTGTTCTCCGACGCGCTGGAGCATATCGGCGCGCGAGAACACCTGGGACGGCGTCCAGTGTGTTGCGCCGCCGACATCCATGTACTCGATGAACCGCAGCTCGGCGCCAAGCTCGCGGGCATACTCGAGCAACGGGATGATCTCGTCATCGTTGGTGCCGCGGATGACGACGGTGTCCATCTTGAAGCCGGGGAAGTGCTCTGCGGCGGCGTCCAGCCCGGCCCTGACCCGGTCGAGCTCGTCGAACCGCGCGAGGCGCTTGAATCGATCGCGGTCCAGCGTGTCGAGGCTGACCGTGATGCGATGGAGGCCCGCGCGCTTCATGTCGGACGCGGCGCCCTTCAGCAGCACGCCGTTGGTGGTCATCGCCAGGTCGCGGATGCGTGCACGCCCCGACAGCCGGGCCACCAGGTCGGCCACGTCGCGTCGGAGGAGCGGCTCACCGCCCGTCAGCCGGACCTTGTCCACACCGAGGTCCAGGAAGAGGTCGACCAGCTGCTCGATCTCCTCGAAGTGCAGGATGTCTTCGCGCGGCAGCCAGAGGTAGTCCTCCTCGGGCATGCAGTACTGACAGCGCAGGTTGCACCGGTCGGTCACCGACAATCGGAGGTTCCGGAGCGGACGGCCGTGCACGTCGGCGATCGACATGGCATTGATGATACTTGCAGGCCTGGGTAGGCCGCCTTCGGCGGTAGGCGGCGCTGCGCGCCGTAGGCCTGCGGTGGGCCTCGCCTTCGGCTCGGTAGGGAACCCTACGGCCCGAAGGGCCGCCCACGCCCGAAGAGCGCCTACGGCGAAGCCGCCTACCGCCGAAGGCGGCCTACCGAAGGCCTACCGCGCGCAGCGCGGCCTCGCGTAGGCCTACCGACCGAAGCGAGGCCTACGAACAGTGCTGCGCGAAGGCCGCCTGCAGGTCGGTGGCGATGGCGTCGGCTGTCTGGCCTTCGATCTGACGGCGCTCCATCATGTAGATCAGCTTGCCGTCCTTCATCAGGGCAATGGAGGGCGACGAAGGCGGATACGGGGCGAAGTACCCACGGGCCCGCTCGGTCGCCTCGACGTCCGCGCCGGCGAAAACCGTGGCGAGTTTGTCGGGTCGGGCCCCGTGACGCAGCGCCAGGGCAATGCCAGGGCGCGCCTTGCCCGCGGCGCATCCACAGACCGAGTTGACGACGATCATCGTCGTACCGGCCTGCTTCACCGCCTCGTCCACGGCCTCCGGCGTTTTCAGCTCGTCGAAGCCCAGGCGTGTCAGCTCGGCGCGCATGGGCGCAATGAACGGTTCGGGGTAACGCTGGACGATCATCAGGACTCCTCGCAAATTTTTGGGACGCGCCCGGCGAGCGGCCGGATCCCGGCTGCCCGCCCCGCGTCATACAGTTGATTCTACATGGTGCCGCTGTCCAGGATTCGTCCGGTGAATTCGGCTCCCGTTCGGCCGGATCGGCCCGTGGTCCTCTACTGGATGATCGCGGCGCGGCGCACGCGGTCGAATTTCGGGCTGGAGCGCGCGCTGGCACACGCTCGTGCGCTCGGGAAGCCCCTGGTCGTGCTCGAAGCGCTGCGGGCCGATCATCCATGGGCGTCGCAGCGCTTCCATCAGTTCGTCCTGGAGGGCATGCGCGACAACCAGGCGGCACTGGCCGGTCTCCCGGGCGTCACCTATCACCCGTATCTCGAAGCCTCGACGGGCGAGGGTCGTGGCCTGCTCGCCGCGCTGGCAGCCCAGGCGTCGGTCGTGGTCACCGACGAGTTTCCCTGTTTCTTTCTCCCCGCCATGGTCACCGCTGCCGGCGCGCGGCTCGACGTTCGGCTCGAGGCCGTGGACAGCAACGGCCTGCTGCCCGTGCGGGCCTTCGATAAGGTGTTCCCCACGGCCTACGCCTTCCGCCGAGCCTGGCAGCAGGTGGCCGCCACGCACTTCGCCGAGCGTCCGCTGGCGCACCCCCTTGCCGAGCCGCTGACCACCGCGGCCTGGTCGTTGCCCGACGCCGTCACGGCGCGCTGGCCCGACGTCTTCACGTGGATCGGTCGCGGCCACGCCCTGACGGAGCTGCCGATCGATCAGGCCGTCCGGGCGACCTCCATGCCCGGAGGCCCGCAGGCGGCGCGAGCACGTCTCCAGGCGTTCATCGAGGAGGACCTCCCCGCCTACGGCAGCGAGCGCAACGATCCCGATCGCGACATCAGCAGCCGCCTGTCCCCGTACCTCCACTGGGGCCACCTCGGGCCGCACGAGGTGTTCGACCGGCTGATGGCGCACGAAGGCTGGCTGGGCCACCTGCCGGCGAAAGCCACGGGCACGCGCACGGGCTGGTGGGGCGTGTCTGGTGCCGCCGAGTCGTTTCTGGACGAGTTCCTCACCTGGCGTGAGCTCGGCTACAACATGACGACCAACCGGCCCGACGACTACGACACGTACGAGTCGCTGCCGGGATGGGCAAGGCAGAGCCTCGACCGGCATGCCGACGATCCTCGGGAGCCGGCGTACGACCTGGACGCCTTCGAGCGGGCCGGGACCCACGATCCGCTCTGGAACGCCGCACAGCGACAGCTGGTGCGCGAAGGACGGATCCACAACTACCTGCGCATGCTGTGGGGCAAGAAGATCCTGCAGTGGGCAGCGACACCCCGCGAAGCGCTCGCGGTGATGACACACCTGAACAACAAGTACGCGCTCGACGGGCGCAACCCGAACTCCTACACGGGCATCTTCTGGGTGCTCGGGCGCTACGATCGGCCGTGGGCTCCCGAACGGCCCATCTTCGGCGTCATCCGCTACATGACCTCCGAGAACACGGCCCGCAAGGTCCACGTCAAGCAGTATCTCGCCCGGTACGGCGCCGTAACCAACGGTGCGGCCAACCGCCTCTTCTGAACGATGCCACTCCTGCTGCTCCATTCCGCCGTCACGTGGGCGATGACCGGGCTCATCTGGTTCGTGCAGGTCGTCCACTATCCGCTGTTCGATCACGTGGGCCAGGCCGGCTTCTCGCAGTACGAGCTGGCGCACTCGTCGCGGACGACCATAGTGGTGGCACCCCTGATGCTGGTGGAGCTCGCGTGCACCGCATGGCTGATCGTGGAACGCCCCGCGCAGATTCCCGCGGCCGCGACATGGTCTGGCGCCGCGCTGGTGGCCGTGATCTGGCTGTCCACCTTCGCGCTGCAGGTACCGCAGCACACCGTGCTGTCGACCGGCTTCGACACCCAGGCGCACGTCTGGCTGGTGACCACGAACTGGATCCGGACGGTGGCGTGGACCCTGCGCGCCGTCCTCGCGGCGTGGATGGTCGCGCTCGCCTGAACCACGTGCTCGTGGTGACGGGAGGAGAGCTGCGCACTGACGGAAGGCGACGCTCGCCGGCTGCGCCGGCTCGCGCGGACGGGAGGGGCCTGACGCGGATCGGGATACGGCAGCCCGCGGGCCACGCGGGCCACGCGGGCCACGCAAGACCAGAAGACAGCGGAACAGCATCCCGGTCAGCGTGCCCCTCCCGTCAGCGAAGCCTCATCCCGACACCGCGAGTCCGCGGTAGCGGACGAGCGTCTCCTCCCTTCAGGCGCAGCCTGCTCCCGTCACCGCGAGTCGGCGCAGCCGACGAGCGTCGCCTCCCGACAGGCGCAGCGCCCCGCCCGGTGGTAAGCTCTGTCGCATGCGACTTCGCACTGTGCTGCTGAGCGCGGCCGCCCTGCTGGCCGCGGCCACCACGACATCGGCGCAAACCACCGCCTTCGTCGGCGGCCGCATCGTCGACGGAACAGGCCAGGTGATTGAGCGGGGCGCGATCGTCGTGCGGGACGGCCGCATCGTCCAGGTAGGCGCGATGGGCTCCGTCACCGTCCCCGGCGACGCGACGCGCGTGGACGTGACCGGCAAGACGGTGATGCCCGGGCTGATCAACGCACATGGCCACGTCGCAGCCACGTCGGGCCTGCGGTCCGCGCCGGAGTTCTACACCCGCGACAACCTGATCCGGCAGTTGAAGACCTACGCCCAGTACGGTGTCACTACGGTCTACAGCCTCGGCGATGACCAGGCCGCCGGATTCGTGCTGCGCGACGAGTCGCGCGGCGCCGCGGCCGTGGACCACGCCAGGCTGTTCGTGGCTGGCGCGGTCATCAACGGCGCCACGGCCGACGAGGCACGGGCGATGACCGACAAGGTGGCCGACGGCAAACCCGACATCCTGAAGATCCGCGTGGACGACAACCTCGGCACCGGCCGGAAGATGCCCGAACCCGCCTGGCGCGCCGCCATCCGCCGTGCACACGAGCGGAAGCTCCGGATGGCCGTCCACATCTTCTACCTGGCCGACGCCATGGCCACCGTGGAGGCCGGCGCCGACTTCGTCGGCCACAGCGTCCGTGACGTGCCCGTGGACGCCGCCTTCGCGAATGCGCTGAAGCGCCGCGACGTCTGCTACTCCCCGACGCTGACGCGAGAAGTCTCCACGTTCGTCTACGAGTCCACGCCGCCGTGGGTCAACGACCCGTTCTTCACGAAGGGCGTCTCGGAGGACATCGTGAAGCAGCTGTCGGATCCGAATCGCCAGGCCCAGACCCGCGCGAGCCCCGCCTACAAGCTGGGGCAGCAGTACAAGACCGGCCTCGAGGTCGCGAAGAAGAACCTCAAGGCCCTGGTCGATCAGGGTGTCCGCATCGCGATGGGCACCGACACAGGCCCGCCTGCGCGCTTCCAGGGGTTCTTCGAGCACCTGGAGATGGAGATGATGGTGGAGGCCGGGATGACGCCGATGCAGGTGATCGTCTCCGCCACCGGCGACGCCGCCCGCTGCCATCAGAACACCGATCTGGGCGTGCTGGCCACGGGGAAGGTGGCGGACCTGCTGGTGCTCGGCACGAATCCGGTCGAGAACATCCGGAACCTGCGCTCGATCGAACAGGTCTGGATCGGCGGCACGCGCGTCCCGTAAGCCGTCCTCAAGACCTCGAGACCTCAGGGCCTCAAGACCTCGATCGTTTCGCTTCGCGCTCGGCAACGGTCCCCCGGCCACCAGTCGCCACGAGCGCGCGACCCGGGCGGGCGTCGGTCAGCTGGCCGTTCAGCACCACCGGTACCCCATTGACGATCACATGGGAGATACCGGTCGGGTACTGATGCGGCGCCTCGTAGGTTGCCGTGTCGCCGACCGTCGCGGGATCGAAGACCACGAGGTCCGCGAAGAGGCCCGGGCGGATGATTCCCCGGTCGGCGATGCGGAACTGGGCCGCCGCGGCGGAAGTCATGCGCCGGATGGCCTCCGGCAGCGTCAGCACGCGGTCTTCCCGCACGTATTTCTTCAACACGCGTGGAAACGTGCCGTATGCCCTCGGATGCGGCGATCCGCGCGCGAGCAGCCCCTCGGCGCGCACGGCGGCGGAGTCGGTCCCGATCGTGACGCGGCCCCAGGCCAGGCCGGTCTTCACGTCCTCCTCGCTCATCATGTGAAAGAGCGCGCCCACGCGCCCGCCCGTCTCCTGGATGAGGGAGAAGTAGGTCTCCCACACGTCCTGCGAGCGCGCCTTCGCGATCTCCGCGAGCCGCTTGCCCACGACCGACTGATCGGTCTCCGGCGGTACCGACGCCACCTGGATGCCCTCGAAGGTGGAGCCGAGGATCAGGTTCTCCCACCCGTCGATGGTGGTCTCGATCTCACGCCGTGCGCGCGCCCGCGTCGCGGGATCCTGCAGTCGCGCCAGCATGGCCTCGCGGCCGCCCTCCTGCACCCATAGCGGCAGCGTCGCGGTCAGGCCCGTGCCTCCAGCCGTATAGGGGTACATCGTCGCGCTGACGTCGACTCCGGACTTCCCCGCCTCCTCCAGCTTCCTGACGGCCTCCCCCATCCGGCCCCAGTTCGCGCGAGCGGCCACCTTCAGGTGGTAGACGACCACCGGCAGGCTGGCGTCGCGCCCGATGCGGACGGCTTCGTCGAGCGCCTCGAACAACCGGAAGCTCTCGCCCCGGACGTGCGACACGTAGATGCCCTTGTGCGTCGCCGCGACGCGCGCGAGCGCCACCAGTTCCTCGGTGCTGGCAAACGACCCGGGCACGTAGATGAGCGCGCTCGACAGGCCGAACGCGCCCTCGCGCATGGCCTCGTCCACGCGGGCCTCCATCCGCGCCAGTTCCTCCGCGGTCGCGGGCCGGTTGGCCAGGCCAATCACCTCCCGCCTGATCTGCGACGCCGGGACCAGCGTGCCCATGTTGAGCGCGACGCCGCGCTGGCGCAGGCGCTCGCCGTACTGCGCCAATCCGCTCCAGTCGAACGTCAGGCCGAACGGCGCCAGGGACTCCGGGTCCGCGGTGCCCGAGGTCCAGAAGGCCGGCGTGCTGGCCTCGCCGATGATCTCTGTGGTGATGCCCTGCCGCAGGTGGCTTTCGCCGCGTCCGTCTGCCAGCAGCGTGGTCCCGGACTGCCCCTGGACGTCGATGAAGCCGGGCGCGATGGTCAGCCCTCGTACGTCGATCGTGCGTGCCGCGGCATGTCCCGCCAGGTCGCCGACATCGACGATGCGGTCGCCGAACACCCCGACGTCGGCACGCCGCGGGGGTGCCCCGGTGCCGTCGATTACCTCGCCGCCGGTGAGCAGGAGGTCGAAGGCCGGCCCTCCGGGGCGGCACGCCTGCACCGCCGCCGCCAGGACGACGGAAATAACCAGAGGAATCCTCGTCGCGCGCATGCGCAAAACTATAATCGGGGAAGGCTTTCCGCACTCGTGACATCCTGCTTCGTCCCCGTCCGCACGCTCCCGCCTTCGCTCCATCGGAGCTCCGGCGCGGCAAGCCCGCCGACTGCGGAGGACTTCGCCGCGGTGTCACGGTTCTTCGACGGACACCCTGAGCTTGCCCCGACGCCGCTTCTGTCGATGCCTGCGCTGGCAGGGAGCCTGGGGCTGGGCGCCGTGCTGGCCAAGGACGAGACCGGCCGCTTCGGGCTGAATGCCTTCAAGCTGCTCGGCGCGCGCTACGCTATCGAACAGCTGCTGGCCGATGGCAGCATCACGCGCGGACAGACGCTGGTGTGCGCGAGCGAGGGCAATCACGGCCGCGCGGTCGCGCACACCGCCAGGCGCGTGGGCTGCCCTGCGCTCGTGTACCTCTCCGACTCGGTCGCCCAGGCGCGGGCGGACGCAATTGCGAGCGAGGGCGCCCGGGTGATCCGCGTCGCCGGCACCTACGACGATGCGGTGCGTCAGGCCACCGCGGACGCGGAGGCACACGGGTGGACGGTGATCTCCGACACCTCGTGGCCAGGCTACGACCGCATCCCGCGGCTGATCATGCTGGGCTACACACGCCTGATGGACGAAATCGCCAGGACGTTGCCGGATGGCACCCGGCCCGACGCCGTCTTCGTGCCCGGAGGCGTCGGCGGCCTGCTGGCCGCCGTCGCCGTGTGGTGTGACTGGCGATGGGGACCGTCAACCCGCGTCATTGCCGTCGAGCCTGCATCCGCGGCCTGCCTGCAGGCCTCCGCCCGCGCGGGATCGCCCACCGTGGTGCCCGGACCGTTCACGACGATGATGGGGCCGCTTCGCTGCGGCGAAGTCTCGGTGCTCGCGTTCGAAGCGGCGTTCCCGCTGGTGGCGGGCTACATCGCGATCGACGACGAGTGGGCCATCCGCGCGATGCGGCAGCTTGCCCGGCCGGCCGGAGACGACCCACGAATCCTGGCGGGCGCGTCCGGGGCGGCGGCGCTCGGCGGATTGCTCGCGACGCTCGAAGATCCCGCGGCGCAGGACTTCCGCGATTCGCTCGGCCTCGGACTGGCCTCCACGGCCCTGCTGATCGTCAGCGAGGGCATGACCGACCCTCCCTTGTGGCACCGGCTGGTTGGCGACGCATGAAGCCGCGCCTGGGCGAAGGCCTCGGCGTCCTGCTGCTCTTTGGCGCACTCACGGTCGCGCTCACCTGGCCGCAGGCGGCGTACCTCCGCACGCACGTGCCGTGGTTCGACGATCCGCTGCTGAGCATCTGGCGCATCTCGTGGATCGCGCATGCCCTGGGGTCGGGCGCGCCGCTGACCGACGCCAACATCTTCCATCCCGAGCTGCGGACGCTCGCGTACACCGACGCGGTGCTGCTGCAGGGGATCATCGCCACGCCGTTCATCCGGGCAGGCGCGTCGCCGGTGCTCGTCTACAACCTGCTCATCCTCGGATCCATCCTGTGCTCGGGCCCGGCGATGTACGTGCTCGCGCGCCGCCTCACGGGGAGCCCCGCCGGCGCTCTAGTCGCGGGCACCATCTTCGCGTTCGTGACCTTCCGGTTCGATCACTATCACCACCTCGAGCTGCAGGCTACCGTCTTCATGCCCCTGGCGGTGTGGTTCCTCGACCGCGCGTGCGAGCGCCAGCACTGGGCCGACATGGCGGGCTTCGGCGCGTGCCTCGTCCTGCAGTTGCTGAGCGGCATCTACTACACGATTTTCCTGGCAACGGCCCTCGCCGTGGTGATCCCTTTGCGGTGGTTCCGCTTGGATAGCCTGGCCCGCCGGCGAATCGCACGCCAGTTCGTGGTCGTCGGGGCAGTCGCCGGTGCGTGCGCCTTCCCGTACCTGTCCATCTACGTGCAGAACCGCGGCACCGTCGGCGAGCGCAGCGAAACGGAGCTCCGCCAGTACTCGGCGACGCCAGTCAACTACCTGGCGTCGGATCCCTACAACCTCGTGCACGGCCGCTGGGGCAGCGGCCTCGGGCGTTCGGAGCGGCGTCTCTTCCCGGGCGTCGCGGCTCTCGTCCTCGGCGCGATCGGGCTGTGGGGCTGGTCGTCCCGCAAGACCATGGTGACGGTGATCGGCGCGGTGGGGCTGGTGGTGTCGCTCGGGCTCAATACGCCGTTGTACGGATGGCTCCGCGAGCTGGTGTTCACCTATCGCGGCCTCCGCGCGCCGGCGCGGGCCGGGATCCTGGTGATGTTCGCAATCGCCGTGCTGGCCGCGTATGGCTGGGCGTTCATCCTTGCCCGCCGCCCACGCTGGAGGGTGGCCGGCACGGCGCTCGTCCTGTCGGTGCTCGTCGTCGAGTACGCCGCCATGCCGCCCGGATGGCTCGAGCTTCCACGCAGGCCGCCCGCCGTGGCCGACTGGCTGGCCCAGCAGCCGCGCAGCGTGGTGGTGGAGTTCCCGCTCCCGCGGGCGGACGCCCTCCACACCATCTACGACGGCCTCTACATGTTCGCCAGCACAGCGCACTGGCAGCCGATGCTGAACGGCTACAGCGGCTTCTATCCGCGTTCGTATCTCGAGTTGCTGGAACGCACGCGCGACTTCCCGTCCGACGAGACCATTGCCTATCTCAGGCAACGCCAAGTCGACCTCATCGTGTTGCACGGGCGCCTCATGAAGCCCGACGCGTTCGGCGACATGGCCGCAGCGCTCGCGGCGCGATCCGACCTGGACGAAGTGGCGCAGTTCCCGGAACCCGGCGGCGATGACCTGGTGTTCAGACTGCGACGTTGAGGGGGCTGCGCCTGCCGGGAGGTGACGCTCGTCCGCTGCGCGGACTCGCGCTGTCGGGAGGGGGCTGACGCGGGTCGGGATCCGGACTGCACGCGTGTCCCGCGTGCCGCACGAGCGCGTTTGACAGCGCGACAGAAGGATCCCGACCACCGTCAGGCCCCTCCCGGCACCGCGAGGCGGCGAAGCCGGCGAGCGCCCCCTCCCGACAGCGCGAGTCCGCGTAGCGGACGAGCGCCGCCTCCCGAGAGGCGCAGCCCTGTCCCATGCGCGGCGTCCCGGAGTCCCGAATCCGAACACCCCTGGTGGGGTGCCGTGGAACATCTCGCCACTAAATCTCGTTGTTTCAGACTGTTGGCGCGTGGTGGGAGTCCTGGCACGACTCGTGATTAGGTAGGAAATGGCGGTCCTCGCGAGGGCCTGCCATCTAAACAACCGGTTCATCTCGTCTAAGAGGGCAATTCGTTCATGGACATTCAGCGGCCCGCCTCCGTGGCACGGAAGAAGAAGCTCAAGCAGATGGCCTTTGCCGTGGCGGGCCTTCTCGTGGTGGGCCTCGTCTCGGTGGTCCTCGCCCGGTTGAAGCCGGCGGCGCCAACCGTCGAGCGGGCGACGGTGTGGGTCGACCAGGTGAAGCGCGGCGCGATGCTGCGGCAGGTGCGTGGCCTGGGGACGCTGGTCCCGGTGGACGAGGCCCGGCGGTGGATTCCCGCCTCCACCCAGGGCCGCGTCGAACGCATCGTGCTGCGACCCGGCGCCGAGGTCACGCCCGACACGGTGGTCCTGGAGCTCAGCGACCCCGAAGCGCGCCAGCTGCTGGACGAGGCCGAGCAGCAGTACCTGGCGGCTGAGGCCGACCTGGCCAGTCTCGAGGCCCAGCTGCAGACCGAGCGGCTGACCCAGCGTTCCACCGCCGCGACGGTGGAGGCGGACTATCACCAGGCACGCCTCGAGAAGGAAGTGAACGAGGATCTCGCCAAGGACGGGCTCGTCTCGAGCCTGGTGCTCAAGCAGTCCACGGTGCGCGCCGAGTCGCTGGCCACCCGCAACTCGCTCGAGCAGGACCGCGTGAAGGTCACCGAGGCCAACATTCGTGCCCGGTTGAAGGCGCAGCAGGCGCGCATCGACCAGCTCAAGTCGCTGGTGACACTGCGCCGCGAGCGTGTCGATCAGCTCCGGGTGCGCGCCGGCATGCACGGCGTGCTGGAACAGGTGCCGGTGGAAGTGGGCCAGCAGGTCGCGCCCGGCGCCAATCTGGCCCGTGTGGCGGATCCCACGCGGCTGAAGGCCGAGCTGCGGATCGCCGAAACGCAGGCCCGCGATCTCACCATCGGCCAGGTGGCGCAGGTCGATACCCGTAACGGCATCATCCCGGGCAAGGTCATTCGTATCGACCCCGCCGCCCAGAACGGCACGGTCACCGTGGACGTGCAGCTCGAAGGGCCGCTGCCCCGCGGCGCCCGTCCCGACCTCAGCGTGGACGGCACCGTGGAACTCGAGCGGCTGGATAACGTCCTCTACGTAGGGCGCCCGGCGTTCGGGCAGGAGCAGAGCACCGTGGGGCTGTTCAAGCTCGACGCCGCCACGGGCGAGGCCACGCGCATCCAGGTCCAGCTCGGCCGCAGCTCGGTGAACACCATCGAGGTAGTCAACGGGCTGTCGGAAGGCGATTCCGTGGTGCTGTCCGACATGTCCGCGTGGGACCAGTTCGACCGCGTCAGACTGCGATAAGAACCCGGAACCCGGAACCCGGAACTCGCAACCAGAGGGAGTGACTCAATGAACGCTTCAGCACAGCCGCTCATCCGCCTGGATGGGATCAAGAAGGTCTTCTACACCGATGAGGTGGAGACCCACGCGCTCGCCGGGATTCACCTCGAGATCGCGCAAGGTGAATACATCGCCATCGCGGGCCCGTCCGGCTGTGGCAAGTCGACGCTGCTGGCCATCCTGGGCCTGCTCGACACACCGACCGACGGCACCTACATGCTGAACGGGAACCAGGTGGCGAACCTGTCCCTGTCGGAGCGGGCGCGCGTCCGGAACCGCGAGATCGGGTTCATCTTCCAGAGCTTCAACCTGATCGGCGACCTCACGGTGTTCGAGAACGTGGAGCTGCCGCTCATCTACCGCGGCATGAAGTCGGCCGAGCGGCGCGAGCGCGCCAACGCCGCCCTCGAACGCGTGGGCATGGCCCACCGATCCAAGCACCTGCCTTCACAGCTCTCCGGCGGTCAGCAGCAGCGCGTCGCCGTGGCGCGGGCGGTGGCCGGACAGCCCTCGATTCTGCTGGCCGACGAGCCGACGGGCAACCTCGACTCGAAGAACGGCGAGGCGGTGATGGACCTGCTTCGGGAGCTGCACCGCGGCGGCGCCACCATCTGCATGGTCACGCACGACCCCCGCTACGCCGCGCACGCCGACCGCAGCGTGCACCTCTTCGACGGCCGCGTCGTCGAGGAAAACGTAGGCGCCGGCGTGTAGCCGGCGCGCGTCCATTGCCGATCGCGGATTGGCGAATGACGATTCGTTGAGTCATTGGCGAGTGGGGCATCGGGCATTCGATTGGGTGATTGAAGGGAGCCCACGGTTCCAGCAATGCCGCAATCTGAATCCGACACTGCCCCAATCGGCGATCGCTCGATGAATCGTCAATCGCCAATCCGCGATCGGCAATGCCCCCCCGTCTGAGCGCCCTCCGCCAGGCGGGCTCCTCCTGCTGACGACCGCCGCGCCGGCGTGCTATCTTCCTGCCAGGCGCACGGTGCGAATGGACCCGTACGTGCCGTGCGCCCAGACTGGCTGCGGGTTCCTGTTTCCTGCTTCCTGCTTCCTGCTTCCTGTTTTCTTGCGATGCTCAAACTCCGCAACGTCGAAAAGTCCTTCCGCCACGGCCTCTCGCAGACCTTCGTCCTCCGCCGCGTCAGTGCCGACATCAAGGACGGCGAGTTCGTCTCGATCATGGGACCGTCCGGGGCCGGCAAATCCACGCTGCTCCACATCCTCGGGATGCACGACAGCGCCTGGACCGGTGAGTTCTGGCTCGGCGACCATCCCGTGCACAACCTGCCGTCGAAGGAACGCATGCGGCTCCAGAAGGAGCACATCGGCTTCGTGTTCCAGAGCTATCACCTGCTGGACAACCTGACGGTATACGAGAACATCGATCTGCCGCTGTCCTACCGCGACGTCAAACGCACGGACCGGCAGGGGATGGTGGCCGACATCCTCGATCGCTTCAACATCGTCGGCAAGAAGGACCTGTATCCGAACCAGCTCTCGGGCGGACAGCAACAGCTGGTGGCCATTGCCCGCGCCGTCGTGGCGAAACCGTCGATCATCCTGGCCGACGAGCCGACGGGCAATCTCCACTCCGAGCAGGGCGCCGAGATCATGGAGCTCTTCCGCCGGCTGAACGAGGGTGGCACGACCATCGTGCAGGTGACGCATTCGGAGGTGAACGCGGGCTACGGACATCGAGTGATCCGCCTGAAGGACGGCTGGGTCGTCGATGAGAACTGAGCCGCCCCGCCTGCTCCTGGCGGACGACCAGCCCGACGTCCTCGAGGCGCTGCGCCTGCTGCTGAAGCCGGAGGGCTACGCGATCGAGACCGCCTCCTCGCCCCAGCAGATCCTGCGGGCGCTCGAGATGAAGGACTTCGACGTGGTCCTCATGGATCTCAACTACGCGCGGGACACGACCTCCGGCGAAGAGGGACTGGACCTGCTGCAGCGCATTCACACCGCCGACGAGTCGCTGCCCGTCGTCGTGATGACGGCGTGGGGCTCCGTGAACGTGGCGGTGGAGGCCATGCGGCGCGGCGCACGGGACTTCGTGCAGAAGCCGTGGGACAACGAGCGGTTGCTCTCCATCATCCGCACACAAACGGAGCTCGGGCGGGCGCTCCGGCGCGGGCGGCAGCTCGAGGCCGCCAACCAGGCGCTCCAGGCCGACGGCCGGTCCGTAATCCTGGCCGAGTCGGCCGCGATGCGGCCCGTGCTGGAGATGGTCGCACGTGTGGGGCCGTCGGACGCCAACGTGCTGATCACCGGCGAGAACGGCACCGGCAAGAGCCTGGTGGCGCAGGCCCTGCACGCGGTCTCGCCGCGCGCGGGCCGCCCGATGGTGACGGTCAACGCCGGCGGCATGGCGGAGGGCGTGTTCGAGTCGGAGCTGTTCGGCCACCTGAAGGGCTCGTTCACCGACGCGAAAGCCGACCGCGTCGGCCGGTTCGAACTGGCGGACGGCAGCACGCTGTTCCTGGACGAGATCGCCAACGTCCCCCTCACCCAGCAGCAGAAGCTGCTTCGCGTGATCGAGACGGGCGAGTTCGAGCGCCTGGGATCGTCGAAGACACGCAAGGTGCACGTGCGCCTGGTGTCGGCCACCAACGCGGATCTCAACGCGGAGGTCGCGGCGGGCAAGTTCCGGCAGGACCTGCTGTTTCGACTGAACACCATCGAGATCCACCTCCCGCCGCTGCGCGATCGCCGAGAGGACATCCCGCTGCTGGCGAAGCACTTCCTGCACCAGCACGCCCAGCGATACCGCAAGCACCTCTCCGGGTTCGACCCCGGTGCGATGCAGCACCTGCTCGACCACCGCTGGCCCGGCAACGTCCGCGAGCTCGACCACGCCGTGGAACGGGCCGTGCTGATGTCCGGCGGCAACACCATCCGCACGCAGGACCTCGGGCTGCGCGTGGACGGCGGCGGCGCCCAGCGGCTGGAGGACATGAGCCTCGAAGAGGTGGAGGCCTTCCTGATCAAGAAGGCCATGGCCCGTTTCGGCAACGTGTCGCAGGCGGCCAGGGCGCTTGGATTGTCGCGAAGCGCCTTGTACCGGCGGCTCGAGCGGTACAAGCTCTGACGAGCCGCCGGCTGGCGGGAGGCGACGCTCGCCGCCACGCGGCTCGCGGTGCCGGGAGGGGACGCTCGTCGGCTTCGCCGACTCGCGGCGTCGGGAGGTTCCTTCGCTGGACGGGATACGGAAGCACGCGTGTCACGCTGAGCAGCGCCGGACGTATCTGGCAGCGGGACACCCGTATCCCGACCAGCGTCAGGCCCCTCCCGACGCCGCGAGTCGGCGAAGCCGACGAGCGTCCCCTCCCGGCACCGCGAGCGGGTCATTCTGGCGAGCGTCTCCTCCCGACGCCGCAGCCCTCAGCGTAAGCTTGGGGCTGCGTCACCTCCCGGTACCGACAGATGTCGCGACTCACCATCGACCAGCACATCCTCCTGCTCGCGCTGGGCGCCGGCGGCCCCGGAGTCGTCGTCGCGCTCGGGCTGTTGTGGACCGGCGACTACACCCCGAAGGTGCAATGGACGCTGAGCGCGCTGGTGGTGCTGGCGCTCGTCGGCTTCGCCGGCGCCGTCCGCTCGCGTGTCGTGGTGCCGCTGCAGACGCTCGCCAACCTGCTCGCCGCCCTCAGGGAGGACGATTTCAGCATCCGCGGCCGCACCGAGAACCCCGACGATCCGCTGGGCGCCGCCCTGCTGGAGGTCAACGCGCTCGCCGAAACGCTGCACCATCAGCGGCTGGGCGCCGTCGAGGCCACGGCGCTGCTCCGCACGGTCATGGAGCAGATTGACGTCGCGGTGTTCGCCTTCGACCCGGCGCAGCACCTGCGCATCGCCAACCGCACCGGCGAGCGGCTGATGAACCGCACGGTCGAGCAGATGCTGGGACGCACCGCCGACGAGCTGGGCGTCACCGACTGGTTCGGGGAATCGCCGCGCGTGGTCGACATCAGCGAAACCGGGGGCGCGCGCGGCCGGTGGGAGGTGCGCCGGACGACCTTCCGGCTGGGGGGGCTCCCCCACGACCTGCTCGTGCTCTCCGACGTGAGCCGGCCGCTGCGCGAGCAGGAGCGCCAGGCGTGGCAGCGCCTGATTCGGGTCATCGGCCACGAGCTCGGCAACTCGCTCGGCCCCATCAAGTCCATCGCGGGCAGCCTCGAAACGCTCCTGCAGCGCGACCCGCCGCCCGAGGACTGGCGCGAGGACATGCGCCGCGGCCTCCAGGTCATCGCGTCCCGCACCGAGTCGCTCAGCCGCTTCACCGGAGCCTACGCGCGCCTCGCACGGCTCCCCGCGCCAAAGCCGACGCCGATCGTGCTCAAGCCGTTCCTGCAGCGCCTGGCGGGCCTCGAGTCGCGCGTGCCGATTCAGCTGCGCCCCGGCCCCGACGTCACGGTGGACGCGGATCCGGACCAGCTGGAGCAGCTCTTCATCAACCTGCTGCGCAACGCGGCCGACGCCACGCTGGAAGTGGGCGGCGGTGCCGTGACGCTGGGCTGGCGCCGGCTGAAGGACGCGGTGGACGTCTGGGTGGACGATGAGGGACCGGGCCTGTCGAACACGGCGAACCTGTTCGTGCCGTTCTTCACGACCAAGCCGGGCGGCTCGGGCATCGGCCTGGTGCTCTGCCGGCAGATCGCCGAAGCACACGAAGGTTCGCTCCGCCTCGAGAACCGCACCGACAGGCGCGGCTGTCGCGCGGCCCTGACGCTACCAGCGTAGGCCGCGCGCGGCCTACGCTGGCAGCGGGCGACGGGAGGGGCGCTCGCGTGACTCCCCCGCTCGCGGCGTCGGGAGGGGACGCTCGCGGCATCCACGACTCGCGGCGTCGGGAGGGGAGGCTCGTCGTCTTCGCAGACTCGCCCTGACGGGAGGGGCCTCACGGCGATCGGGATACGGCGGTCACGCGGTCTGGACGACGGGACTGCACTCCCGTCGCTCCGTATCCCGTCAGCGAAGCAACCTCCCGACGCCGCGAGCCGGCGCCGCCGGCGAGCATCACCTCCCGTCGCCGCGAGTCCGCGGAGCGGACGAGCGTCACCTCCCGTCAGGGCCTGCGGAGGGGCGCTCGCGTGACTCCCCCGCTCGCGCGTCGGGAGGGGCGCTCGCTGCATCCACGACTCGCGGCGGCGGGAGGGGAGGCTCGTCGTCTTCGCAGACTCGCCCCGACGGGAGGGGCCTCACGGCGATCGGGATACGGCGGCCACGCGGTCTGGACGACGGGACTGACGTCCCGTCGCTCCGCACCCTGACGGCGTGACACCCGTATCCCGTCAGCGAAGCAACCTCCGACGCCGCGAGCCGGCGCCGCCGGCGAGCGTCATCTCCCGGCAGCGCGAGTCCGCGGAGCGGACGAGCGTCACCTCCCGTCAGGGCCTGCGGAGGGGCGCTCGCCTAGCTCCCCCGCTCGCGCGTCGGGAGGGGAGGCTCGCTGCATCCACGACTCGCGGCGGCGGGAGGGGAGGCTCGTCGTCTTCGCCGACTCGCCCCGACGGGAGGGGCCTCACGGCGATCGGGATACGGCGGTCACGCGGTCTGGACGACGGGACTGCACTCCCGTCGCTCCGCACCCTGACGGCGTGACACCCGTATCCCGTCAGCGAAGCAACCTCCCGACGCCGCGAGCCGGCGCCGCCGGCGAGCGTCATCTCCCGGCAGCGCGAGTCCGCGGAGCGGACGAGCGTCACCTCCCGTCAGGGCCTGCGGAGGGGCGCTCGCCTAGCTCCCCCGCTCGCGCGTCGGGAGGGGAGGCTCGCTGCATCCACGACTCGCGGCGGCGGGAGGGGAGGCTCGTCGTCTTCGCCGACTCGCCCCGACGGGAGGGGCCTCACGGCGATCGGGATACGGCGGTCACGCGGTCTGGACGACGGGACTGCACTCCCGTCGCTCCGCACCCTGACGGCGTGACACCCGTATCCCGTCAGCGAAGCAACCTCCCGACGCCGCGAGCCGGCGCCGCCGGCGAGCGTCATCTCCCGGCAGCGCGAGTCCGCGGAGCGGACGAGCGTCACCTCCCGTCAGGGCCTGCGGAGGGGCGCTCGCCTAGCTCCCCCGCTCGCGCGTCGGGAGGGGAGGCTCGCGGCATCCACGACTCGCGGCGGCGGGAGGGGAGGCTCGTCGTCTTCGCCGACTCGCCCCGACGGGAGGGGCCTCACGGCGATCGGGATACGGCTGTCACGCGGTCTGGACGACGGGACTGACGTCCCGTCGCTCCGTACGGTGACAGCGTGACACCCGTATCCCGTCAGCGAAGCAACCTCCCGACGCCGCGAGCCGGCGCCGCCGGCGAGCATCACCTCCCGTCGCCGCGAGTCCGCGGAGCGGACGAGCGTCACCTCCCGTCAGGGCCTGCGGAGGGGCGCTCGCGTGACTCCCCCGCTCGCGGCGTCGGGAGGGGACGCTCGCGGCATCCACGACTCGCGACGTCGGGAGGGGAGGCTCGTCGTCTTCGCAGACTCGCCCCGACGGGAGGGGCCTCACGGCGATCGGGATGCGGCGGTCACGCGGTCTGGACGACGGGACTGCACTCACGTCGCTCCGCACCCTGACGGCGTGACACCCGTATCCCGTCAGCGAAGCAACCTCCCGTCGCCGCGAGCCGGCGCCGCCGGCGAGCGTCATCTCCCGTCGCCGCGAGTCCGCGGAGCGGACGAGCGCCCCCTCCCGTCAGCGCGAGCGGGCTGCCGGCGAGCGTCGCCTCCCGACCAGCGGCAGGCCCCTCCCGTCAGGGGCCTGTCGAGGCGCGCCTGGCGGGCGCGCCTCTACAGGCCCTTGATGGCTTCGTCGAGCAGGAACAGGTCCGTCAGGACGGCCCGGAGGTGCGTGGAGACGTTGAGGTTGTCGATCAGCTGTGAGCTGATCCCCTTGCGGGACTGGACGATTCGGAGGGCCGCACGGGCCGCGGCGGCATCGCGGGTGAGGACCTGGAGGAAGTCCTCGAAGTCCGCGGCGGCCCCGGCCGCGCCGATGACGAGGCGCACGGCCGGTTCGAGCCCGGCGATGCCCTCGTCCATCCGGCGGAGGTAGGTGCGAAGCTGCTCGCTGTTGGCGTTCCCTTCGTCGGTGGCGAGTCCCTGCGCCGCGTACGCGAGCAGGAACTCGTACCCACCTTCGATGGCGTCCACCTGTTGCTGGAGGGCCTCCAGCGCTGCGTCGGTGGTCATGCTACTTCGACGAGACCCAGCGTTCGGGATCGTGGTGCTCCAGGTACTGCCGGCGCGTGATCGTGCCGAAGATCATGGACTTGGTGATCCAGAACTTCTCGGGCCGCAGTGCGAAGTAGATGTGCGCGATGATCAGTCCCACGAAGCCCACGCCGGTGAGCCCGTGTATGACGTAGGTGAGCCCATAGGCCGCGTCGCCCATCAAGTACGGGTTGCGCTCGAAGATCGGGGTGCGCACGCGCGACATCATCAGCAGGCCCGACCCAATCGCGCCCAGGCCCGCAACGAGCACGGCCAGGTGGTACAGCCGGTTGCCCAGCGGGTACTTCCCGGGCTTGGGCCCCGGCGCGTCGATGCCGAACTCTCGCATCATCTCGGCCTTCGCCTCCGGGATGTCCTTCGGGCCGACCCAGATCGACCAGAAGTCCATGAAGAACGTGGCGTGGATGATGTGGAAGATGATCGAACCGGTGAGCAGGATGCCCGCCATCCAGTGCCAGTAGACCCAGGCGAACTTGATGCCGATCACCGGCAGGAACGCCGTGAAGACCAGCGACAGCATCGCGAACGCCATCACCCAGTGGAAGATACGCGCGACGAACGAGTGCCGCGTGATGGCCGCCGGGAGCGCGGGCATGGCCTGCTCCATGCGGTCCACCTCGTCCGACTCACGCTTGTGATGCGGCGAGAAGAGCATGTAGCCGCCGTGGGCGACGAGGAACAGCACGCCGCCCACGAGCGAGGCCCAGAACAGGTCCCACGAGATGCGGACGAGGATGTTCTCGCCCCACGGGCTGAGCGCCCAGTTTACGAACTCCATTCAGCCGCTCCTCGGATGGCACGCTTCACGAGCGCCTTCATCAGTGGCACCTTGTAGGCGTTGTGCCGCAGCGGCACCGCGCCCTGCACGGCGAGCTCGGCGGCCGCGTCGGCCGTCTGCTCGTTCCGTGGCTTGCCTGACAGGAAGGCCTCCACGGCCTCGAGGCGGTACGGCCGTGCGGCCACCCCGTTCACCACCATGCGCGCCTCACCGATCGTGCTGCCCGAGGCGTTGATGGCCGAAGCGATGTTGACCAGCGCGAAGTCCCACACCTGGCGGTCGCGGACCTTCTCGAAGTAGAACTGCTTGCCGGCCCACGTCCCGGGGATGCGGATCGCGGTCAGCAGGTCGCCCGGCTGCAGCATCGTCAGGTTCGTGATGTCGACGCCGGGCCCGACGAAGAAGTCCTGCGCCCGGACGACGAGCTCGGCCCCGCTGCGCCGGACGACCATCTGGGCATCGAGCGCGATGAGGGCGGGCGCGGTGTCCGACGGGTTGACCGCCACGCAGCGATCCGCCTCGAAGATGGCGTGCTCGCGGTTCACCGAGGTCGGCGTGTCGGCGTAGCAGATGTTGCCGCTGGCCCGGTAGCACGGCCAGCCCGCCCGGTAGTACCAGCACCGGGCGTCCTGGGCGACGTTGCCGCCCATCGTGCCCTGGTTGCGGATCTGCGGCGAGGCCACGAGGCCCGCGGCCTCGGCGAGCAGCCCGTAGCGCTCCTTCACCAGGGCGTTGCGGGACACATCGGTGAGCGTGGTCATGGCGCCGATCTCGAGGCCGCCGTTGGCCTCCTTGATCCCGCGCAGTTCGGCCACGCCACTGAGGTCGATGACGACCTTCGGCTTGCGGATGCGGTCCTTCAGCCAGTCGAACGTGTCCATGCCGCCAGCCATCACCCAGGCGTCGGCGCCATGACGGTCCAGCAACCCGAGCGTGTCCGCCACGCTTGCGGGCTGGAACAGCTCGAACGCCGGCATTACATCGCGGATTTGAGCAGGCATTTCCGGTCCCCTCCTAGATGAACGCCGTCAGCGTTTCGTACGCCGGCTTGCCGGCGGCCAGCGACATCAGAATCTGTTCGGGATGCACCGGCGTCCGGCGCAGAATCCCATCACCCACCGCATCGGCCAGCGCACAGATGAGCGCGCCGCCACCGGCGCCAATCGCCGGCTCGCCGATGCCCTTGGCGCCGATCGGGTTTGTCGGATCGGGTAACTCGACGGCCGCCCAGCGCATCGGCTGCGCGACAGGGATGTCGAGGATGGTCGGCGGCTTGTTGTTGTGCAGCCGGTTGGACAGGGCCGCCCCGTAGTGCGGGTCGTAGACCAGCTTCTGGCTGCGCACGTGGCCGAAGCCCTGCACCGCGCCGCCGTGAATCTGCCCGCCGAGGCTGTTCGGGTGCATCACGGTCCCGACGTCCGCGACGGCCAGGTAATCGACGATCTGGTAGACGCCGGTCTCGACGTCCACCTCGACCTCGATGAAGGCCGCCTGGAACGAGTAGGTCTGCCCGTCGCGCGGCAGGTTGTCGCGCGCCACGCCCATGAGGCCGAGGCCGGCCAGCGCCGTCGCCGACGCCTTGGTCATCGCGTTGAGCTCCTTGGGCAGCTCGTGGCCGTCGAACTTGCCCCCACGCTTGATCGCGAGTTCGGCGGCCTTGGCGAACGGAATCGCCCGGCCGGGATTGCCCTTGCGGAACACGCGCTCGTTGGCGACGTCGTAGTCGTCCGGCGAGCCACCCATCTCCGCGGCTGCCAGCTCCTGCAGGTTGCGCTTGAGCGCCTGGCCGGCCGCGTAGTTCGCGCGCGTGTGCGCGTAGGTCGTCTGGCTGCCGGCCTGCACGGAGCTCCACGCCACGTGGTTGCCGGTGTTGCCCCAGACGACCTCGCACTTCTCCCACGGCATGTCGACCTGCTCCGCAATCACGCGGGCCGTGTCGATCACCGAGTGCGTGCCCAGGTTGCCGATGCCCTGGTGGATGTAGAGCTTGCCATCCGGCTTGATGAGCGAGAGGCCATCGACGCCAATCGAGCCTGCCGTGTAGGAGCCGGTGGCCACGGCCACGCCGGTGACCTTGCTGCCACGGCGCTGGCCGCTGCGCTTCTTGCGCTCCTCCCAGTTGAACATCTCGGCGCCCTTGTCGAGGCACTCCTTGAGAAAGCAGCTGGTGAGCTTGTTGCGCGGGCGTCCCGGGGGTGCGTTCACCGGGGCGAGACCGAACACGGCCGGGCCCTCGGGCGCGTTGACCTTGCGGATGGCGATCTTGTCGAGCCCGAGCTTGCGCGCGGCCTCGTCGATCATCGGCTCGACCATCACCGACGCCTGCAGGCCGCCCGGCGCGCGCTGCGAGGTCCCGGGCGGCGTGTTGGTCGCCACCGAGACACCGCGGAACCGCATGTTGGGCACCTGGTACATCAACGACGTGTTGTTGGCCGTCGTCGCATGGTCACCCTGGCGCCGGTACGGGCCGGCCGCCTCGACGACGAACATGTCAATGGCGGTGACGCGGCCGTCCTTCTTGAAGCCCATCTTGAGCCAGCCCTGGTAGCCAGGGCGGGTGCGGCCGATGTAGGTTTCTTCTTCCCGCGAGATCCGCATCATCACCGGCCGGCCGTTCAGCTTCTTCGACAGCAGCGCCGGGATCGCCATCGAGTGCGCGCCGGGAATCTTGCTGCCGAAGCCGCCGCCCGTGTACTCGCTGATCAGCACCAGCTCTTCCGGCTTGATGCCAATCCAGCCCGCCGCCGCCGCAACGGTGCGGGCGACGCTCTGGGTGGATCCGTGCAGGTAGCACTTGCCGTTCTGCCAGTAGGCCATGGCCGTGCGCGTTTCGAGCGGCTGATGGCCCGTCGTCTGCTGGTTGTGATCGCGCTCGATGACGAGATCCGCTTCCGCGAAACCCTTCTCGATATCACCGAACACGAGCGTCTCGCTGGCCGCGGCATCGGACGGGAACTGGCCGGCGTCCACCTTGGCCATGTCCTCCGCCGTCCACTTCAGGGTCTCGAGCGCGTTGCCGACGAACACGTTGCCTTGCTCGCGGCCGTTCGGGCTGCCCGGGCGCAGCGTGTCCAGCGGGTCGATGACGAACGGCAGCGGCGCGTACTCGACGACGATGCGCTCGATCGCGGCGGCGGCGATCTCCTCGGAGTCCGCGGCGACCGCGAGGATGGGCTCACCCTCGTAGACCGGCTCGTTGGTCAGGGCCACTTCCGCAGGAACCGAGGGCCGTGGGGGTGGGGCGGGCGCAGCCCCCTGACCGGCAGCCGCGCCAGCCGCGGCGCCGGCCGCCGGGGCGGCCGCTCCAGCGGCAGGCGGCGCGCCGGCAGCGGGCGCTCCCCCCGCCGGGGGCGCACCGGCCTGTCCCTGCGGACGGGCTGCGCCTTGCGCGGGCGGCGGCGCCGGCGGAGCCGCGGGCGCCGGTGGCGCCGGCATGTCGTCGGCGGTGAGGACGGCGTGCACGCCCGGCATGGCCAGCGCGGCGCTGGCGTCGATGCGAGTGACGCGCGCGTGCGGCCGCGGGCTGAGCAGGAGCTTGGCGAAGAGCATGCCCTCCGCCCGGTAGTCCTCGGCATACCGCGCCTTGCCGGTCACCTTCGCGACCAGGTCGGGCGTCTGGTAGTTCTTGCCAATGAGCTTGTAATCCGCCATCTCACGCCCTCCGCATCAAGTCGGCTGCGTTCACCATGCAGTCGAGAATCTTGTTGTAGTCGGCACAGCGGCAGAGATTGCCGGAGATTCCGTGCGCCAGTTCGGCGCGCGAGGGCGAGGGGTTCGTCTTGAGATAGCCGACCGTGGCCATCACGAAGCCGGGCATGCAGAACGCGCACTGGAAGCCCTGGCCATCCACCACGGCCTGCTGCACCGGATGCAGCGTGCCGTCCGGCGCCGCGAGCCCCTCGATGCTCACGATTTTCTTGCCGCGCACCGTGTGCGTGAGGACCGAGCACGAGTAGTGCGGCACATCGTCCACGAGGACGGTGCACGCGCCACACTCCGCGCGGTCGCAGCCAATCTTGGTGCCGGTCAGCCCAAGCTTGTAGCGCAGCGTCGTGGCCAGCGTCTCGTGCTTGAGCACGTCGACGCGGCGGTCCTGTCCGTTGACGTTGAGCGTGATCAGGCGCTCAACGGAGCCGGGCAGGGCGCTGTCCTGGCCCGCGATGTTGGCGCGGAACAGGTATGCGGACGCGGACACGGTCGCGCCCGCGGCGATGACACCCTTGATGAAGTTACGTCGAGACACCCCGGACTGGCTGCCGGGCACACCGATGGTCGGACCTTCTGCCATGGATCCCCCCAAAACGGGTGAATCTTAGCAGATCCCGGGTCAACTATGATCAGCTCATGCACGCCTGGCACGACGTTTACGTCGACGACCACCTCATCGAGTCCACCTTCCCCGTGGTCATCGAAGTCCCGATGGGCAGCAAGAACAAGTACGAGCTGGACAAGGAAACCGGGTTCCTCCGGCTCGACCGCGTGCTGCACAGCGCGGTCCACTATCCGGCCAATTACGGCTTCATCCCCCGCACCTACTGCGACGACTGGGACCCCCTGGACGCGCTGGTGCTCGGACAGGAGTCCGTGGCCCCGCTCACCATCGTAGAAGCCCGTGCGATTGGTGTCATGCGCATGCGAGATGAGAAGGGCATCGACGACAAGATCATCGCCGTCAGCACGAAGGACCCGGCAGTCACCGATTACCCGGACCACAAGAGCCTGCCGGCCTACCAGCTCCGCGAGATCAAGCGGTTCTTCGAGGACTACAAGCTGCTCGAGAACAAGCAGGTCGTCGTGGAGAACTTCCTCGGCACCGAGGAAGCGGTGCAAATCATCCGCGACGCGCTGGAGATGTACCGGCAGCTCAGGCGGGGCGAACTCAAAAGGTAGTCGCCCCGTAGGCGCGGGCTGCGCCCGCGTAGGCCGCACGGCGTTCGGTAGGCCGCGCTGCGCGCGGTAGGCGGCCCTTCGGGCCGTAGGCGGCGCTGGCGCGCCGTGGGCGGGCCTTCGGCCCGTAGGGGTGCCTGCGGGGGCGCCGACTTTCAGCGGGTCTTTCCCTGCGCGAGCGCCCGCAAGCGTCGACGTGCATGCCTCCCACGCGAGCGACAGCGAGCGCCTACCGAACGTCGTGAGGCCTACCGCGCGCAGCGCGGCCTACCGAACGCCGTGAGGCCTGCCGCAGGCCTACCGCGCGTCAGCGCGGCCTGCGTTGATCACCCGGCCCTCCGCCGCGCGCAGCAGCCGGTCATGAATCGCCGCCCCGATCGCATCCGGTCCCACGTCGGCGGCCAGGATCACGTCCGGGCGCTCCGCGTCGAGATCGCGCAGGACGCCGAACAGCGCCCGCGCGGCCTCGTCCGGCGCCGACCGGCGGCCATAGGCGCGCAGCAGCACGCGGCCGGCGGCGGCCTGGGCCGCCAGCACCGGCGCGAGCGCCAGCACGTCCTCCTCAGGCGCGAACACCCCGACGCGCTGCCCCTTCCCCACCAGCGCCCGCGCCTCGGCCCCGAGGCGCGCCTGCACGGCCGCCGGCTCACCCACGACCAGCGTCGCCGGCGCCTCGGGCGCGTAGTGCCGGAGCAACTGGCCCGGGGCCACCTGGGCGGTGTCCGCTCTCCCGTGTCCCCTCTCCACGACCAGGTCGGGCACGTGCGGGAGCAGCTGCTCACGCGTGATCCCCCCGGGCCTGAGGAGCACCGGCGGCGTGCGCGTGCAGTCCACGATCGTGGACTCCACACCGATCGGCGTGGGGCCACCGTCGAGCACGAGGTCCACGACACCGCCGAGATCCGCGAGCACATGCGACGCGCGTGTCGGGCTCGGGCGCCCGAAACGGTTGGCGCTGGGCGCCGCCACCGGGACGCCGCACGCCTCCATCAGCGCGCGGGCGACGCGGTGGGAGGGCACCCGCACCGCCACCGTCGACAGCCCCGCCGTCACGGCGTCGGAAACCGCCGGCTGCTTGTGCAGGACCAGCGTCAACGGGCCGGCCCAGAAGGCGAGCCCGAGCCGGCGCGCCACCTCCGGGATGTCCCGCGCCACGCGGCCGAGTTGACCGATGTGGGCCAGGTGCACGATCAGCGGATCGGTGGAGGGGCGGCCCTTGGCCTCGAAGATGCGGGCGACGGCTGCGGGATCGAGCGCATTGGCACCGAGCCCGTACACCGTCTCGGTCGGAAACGCGACGAGGCCACCGCGCGTCAGCACCGACGCCGCCTCGGCGATCGCCTCCGGATCGGGCCGTTCCGCATCGACGGCGATCACACGTGTCATGGCGTCAATCCTTCGGCGGCCAGGGCGCCGCTCCCGAGGACGAGATCGATCACCCTGCCATAGCCGGCCACACCGGCCTCGGCGCCCTGCGACTTGATGGCCCGGTCGTAGGCTACCCAGCTGGCCCGGTCGAGCCAGGGCACGCGCGCCCGCAGGCGTTCGGCGATGGCCGCCAGGTCCGCGCGCGGCCCCGCGCCGAGGTCGGCAAGCACCACGTCTCGCGTCACCGGGTGCAGCCGCATCGTCGCCTCCGAGACGAGGAACAGCCACGCGCTGTACTGGGACGGGGCGTCGGCGCCGAGCGCGGCCAGCAGGCCCACGAAGCTCGCGTCCTCTTCAGGGGCGTATCCGGACAAGTGTGCCCACTCATGCGCCAGCACGTACGGACGCTCGGGCCCCGTCAGGTCCGGGTTGAGATACGTTTCCAGGAACAGCGGGGCCAGCATGCCGCTCACGCCCACCGCCCGCATATACGGCGCGGTCCACGGCCGCTTGGGTGTGGACGGCGCCGTGCCGCGACGGCGACCGAGCCGCTGCTCCACGCGGTGGAGGGAGCTGAGCAACGGCGCCGGGACCTGCTCGAGCGCCGGGAAGCCCTGCGCGTGCGCCTCGGCATGCAGCCGACCCGCCCGCGCCACCGCAAGCTCCGCAAGACGGCGCACCAGCGCGGGTGTCGCCCGGTCCGCCTGAAAGCCCGGCAGGGACGCCTCGACGCCCGGCCGGCGGTAGTTGTAGCCCCACGCCAGCAGGAACCACAGATAAAAGAACGAGGCGCCGATCAGGAGGAGCCCGGCGAACCGCACGACGGCGCGAGGTGACTTCGCGCGCCACGCGCGCCGGATGCTGCCGATCAACCCGACTGTCGTCATCGCCACGGTGACGACGAGCACGAGGTCGAACAGCGGCACGGGCAGGCGATTCGACAGCGGTGTCACCGCCGCCTGCACCGCGGGATAGACGCGGGTCCCGTACCACTCGATGGCGGGGGCCGGCGCACCGGCGACTGCCGCGCCCAGCGCGGCCAGCACGATGGCGGTGCCGGGGCCCTGCAAATGCATGACGATGCCGGACGCGGCCGGCCGGTGGCCTACGGCACCGCCACCAGCAGTTCGTTCGATGCCGGGCTCGTGCCGCACGCGTTGCGTGCGAAGACGCGCACATGGTACGAGCCCGCGGGCACCGTCCGACTGAAGCTGGTCTGGGTCGCGGGCACGACATAGGTGCCCTGATCGTTCAGGCCCGGGCCGCTGCCCGCCTCGATCACGTAGGTCGTCGGGGCGTTCTCGCCCGTCGGGGCGGTCCAGGTCGTGCTCACCGCGTCGCCATTCTTCGTGAAGGCAAAGCTCGTGGGCGCGGCCGGCGGCGCCGTGCAATCGAAGTCCCGACCGCCCGGACGCGTCTGCCCGCTCCGCATCACCCACAGTCCGACGAGCACCACCGCCGTGATCACCACGACGACCGCAACGATTCCGTTCTTGTTCATGCGTGTACATCCAACGGCCGCGAGGCAGGAAGCCTCGCGGCCGTCTGACAAACGTGGTCGGGATGCCGGGATTCGAACCCGGGACCTCCTGCACCCCAAGCAGGCGCGCTAGCCAGGCTGCGCTACATCCCGATACTGCACTGCGTCACTGCACTGCGTCACTGCGATCACCCGGGCCACCCGGCCCCGAGATCAACTCGCCCGCCGCCTCGACTTCGCCGCGCGCTTCTCCGGCGCGGTCAACACCAGGTTCGGCTGCCCGCCCGTCGACAGCATCTGCAACAGGTCGCGCAGACCGTCCCGAACCGACCGAACCCGCTCGCGCGCCTGATCGCCCAGGCCCTCGTCGGGCTCGATGACGAGGGGTTCGTCCATCTCACCCGCCATCTCCACGAGCCGGCGTCGCGCCCCTGCCAGCGTGAGGCCCTCGCCGAACACCAGCGACTTGATGCGCAGCACCATGTCGATGTCCGCCCGAGCGTAGAGCCGTGGGCCGCCCGCAGCCGTCGCCCGCCCGAGTTGCGGAAACTCCGCTTCCCAGGACCGCAGCATGTAGGGCTGCACCTCCGCGACCTCACACACCTCGGCGGCTTTGAACCACTCCCGCTTGGGCGCTGCCATGGCGACGCCTCAGTATACAGGCTTCAGGCTTCAGGCTCCAGGCTTCAGGCTCCAGGCTTCAGGCTCCAGGCTTCAGGCTCTGGGGCCGCGGCCACGATGTTCCGCTCGCCTCCGGACGGCGATGCGGATGGGCGTGCCGAAGAACCCGTACTCGGCGCGCAGGCGGTTTTCCAGGAAACGCTCGTACGAGAAGTGCAGCTTCGTCGCGATGTTCGTGAACAGCACGAACGAAGGGGGCGCCACGCCGGTCTGCGCGGCGTAGAGGACGCGCACGTTCCGGCGACCCGGGCTGACCGGCGGGTGCGCCGTCGTGATGGCCTCGATGAAGCGATTCAGCTCGCCGGTCGGCACCCGCGTGTTGCGCGCGGCGGACACCTTCTCGATCGTCTCGAGCAGCTTCGGGGCCCGCTCGCCGGTCTTCGCCGAGATGTGCAGAATCGGCGCGAAGTCCAGGAACTTCAGCTGGTGTCGCAGGTTTTCGTCGAAGTGCTTCGCGCCCTCCGGTCCTTCGCCCTTCATCAGGTCCCATTTGTTGGCCGCGACGACGATCCCGCGGCCGGCGTCGACCGCGGCACCGGCGATGGCGCCGTCCTGATCCGCGGGCCCCTCGGTCGCGTCGATGACGAGCACGACCACATCGCAGCGTTCGATCGCGCGCCGCGCCAGCATCACGCTCAGCGTCTCCACCTGGCCACCGCGGGCCACACGCCCCGCCCGACGAATGCCCGCCGTGTCCACGATGCGGAACTGCTTGCGGTGCCACGTCAGCATGGCGTCCACCGAGTCCCGGGTCGTCCCCGGCACCTCGGATACGATCATCCGCTCTTCGCTCAGCAACCGGTTGACCAGCGACGACTTCCCCGCGTTCGGACGCCCGACGATGGCCACGGCGGTCTCGCGGCGTTCGATGTCCGGAGTCACGCGCGGCGCCGAGGGCAGCGCGGCCACGATGGCATCCATCAGGTCGCCGACACCCATGCCGTGTTCGGCACTCACCTCGACCACCGGATCGAAGCCCAGACGATAGAGTTCCAGGGCACCCGCCTGCGCCCGCCGATCGTCCATCTTGTTGATGGCCAGGATGACGGGCACGCCCGCGACGCGCGCCGCGGCCGCCACGTCCTCGTCGCCCGGCACCAGGCCCTCCCGGCCGTCGGCCACCATGACGATCAGGTCCGCATGGGCCAGCGCGCGGCGCCCACGCTCCACGACGAGGGCGTGCAGGGGGTCCTGGCTGGCGCCGAACATCCCGCCCGTATCGGTCAGCAACACCGACCGGTCGTTCCAGGCCACCGGCTGGGCGATGACGTCGCGCGTGGTGCCGGGAATGGGGGCCACAATCGATCGGCGTGTCCCTGTTAACTTATTGAACAGCGTGGATTTACCGACGTTTGGCCGGCCGATGAACACGACGGTGGGCGGGAGACGCTGAGCCACGGCGGTGCTCCGATCTTACAGGTACAGAAGGACTTGCGGTTTGACACGTGTAAGTCCCACGAATTAGGATACTTACGGGATCGAGGAGCACGCCACTGGATGATCAAGGTCGACATCGTCAACGAAGTGTCGAAGGTCGCCGAGATTACGAAGGTCAAGGCCGAGTTGGCGGTGGACGCCGTCTTCGAGGCCATGCGCCATTCGATGCAGCGGGGCGAACGCATTGAGCTGCGAGGCTTTGGCGTGTTCCAGGTGAAGCCCCGCAAACGCGGGATCGGCCGGAACCCCAGGACCGGTAAGGAAGTGCGCATCCCGCCCGGCCGAACCATCCGCTTCAAACCCGGCAAGGAACTCCAGAACATCGGGTAACGGGCCGTGGCCTATCCGCCGGGGCGAGACGACGAGTCGGACCCCTTCCCCGCCTTGCCGCGTCGCCCAGGTCTGGGCGATCCGTTCGGCGCCTTCGAGGCGCCGCCGGAGCCCGCGCCGCCTCGCGACCGCATCTGGCTGCACGTCCTCTTGCTGCTGCTCACCCTCGCCTCGACCACGCTGGTCGGCGCGTGCCACTACCTGAGTTTCGAGCAGGGGTTCGAGCCCTCGCCGCCGATGAGCGATGACACCGGCCGCGACTGGGTGCTGGGGCTGTTCTCCCAGCCGACCTTTTACCTGAACGGCCTCTGGTACAGCCTGACCATCCTGCTGATCCTCGGGTGCCATGAGATGGGACACTACGTCGCCTGCCTGCGCTACGGCGTCGATGCGACGCGCCCCTACTTCCTGCCCGCGCCATTGCCGCTGACGGGCACGCTCGGGGCCTTCATCCGGATCCGCTCGCGGATCCCGTCGAAGGTGGCGCTCTTCGACATCGGCATCGCCGGCCCCATCGCGGGCTTCGTGGTCGCCGTCCCGGCCCTGGTCATCGGGCTCCTGCTGTCCGAGGTCGTCCGCCTGCCGGAGGATCAGGGCAACCTGGTGTCGCTCGGCGAGCCGCTGCTCTTCCGGTTCGCGGCGTGGGTGGTGTTCGGCGACGTGGCCGACGGCTACTCGATCAACATGCACCCGATGGCGTTCGCCGCCTGGTTCGGCCTGCTGGCCACGGCCCTCAACCTGTTCCCGATCGCCCAGCTCGACGGCGGCCACATCAGCTATGCCGTACTCGGTCGCCGTTCGCTCTGGATGACGCTGGCGATGGTGGTCGCCGCCATTTCGCTGACGTTCGTGTCATCGAGCTGGATCGCGTGGACGGTGATGCTGATCGCGATGCTCGTGCTGGTCGGCCCTCGTCACCCGCCGACGCAGGACGACGAGTCGCCGCTCGGCTCGGCCAGGCTGTGGCTGGCGCTGTTCGCGCTCGTGATGCTGATCGTCTGCTTCACGCCAGCGCCTATCGAGCCTTTCGTCACCGGGCAATAGCGGTCGGAGCCCCGGGGTCAGAGCATCGTGACGGGGTCCACGTCCACCGTGGCCCGGCGCGCGAGCTGCGACGCGGCTTCCAGTGCGGCTCTCAGGGACTCGCGCATTTCGGTGCGGTTCACGCCCTTGAGGAAGAACTGCACGCGGTGCTCTCCACGCAGCTTCGCCAGCGGCGCAGGCGCCGGCCCGAGCAGGACGAAACCGCGCCGCCCGCTCCCGCGAACGGTCGCGGCCAGGCTCTGCGCGCCCTGCATCGCTTCGTCGAACGTCCGGCCCTTCACCACGACGTTCACCATCGCCACGTGCGGCGGGTAGCGCATCGCGAGGCGATACGCGGTTTCCTTGTCGAAGAACGCCGGGTAGTCCTGCGTGCACGCGAGGCGGATGCTGTAGTGCGTCGGGAAAAGCGTCTGGACGATGGCCTCCCCGCGCGCCTCGCCGCGCCCGGCGCGGCCGGCCACCTGCGTCAGCAGTTGGAACGTGCGCTCCGCCGCGCGGAAGTCGGCGAGTCCGAGGCCCACGTCGGCCGACACCACACCGACCAGTGTGACGTGCGGAAAATCGTGCCCCTTGGCGATCATCTGGGTCCCGACGAGCACGTCCACCTCGCGGCGGCCGAACCGGGACAACACGTCCACGAGGCTGCCCCGCCGCCGCACCGTGTCCCGATCCACCCGGGCAACCCGCGCCTGGGGGAACAGGCGCCGCACCTCCGCCTCGATACGCTCCGTGCCATAACCCACGTGCTCGAGGTACGGCGCCGCGCACTGGGGGCAGGTACTCGGCACCCCCCGGACGAAGTTGCAGTAATGGCAGCGTCCCCTCCACCCCCGCCGGTCGGGAACGGGGACGCGCGGGCGGTGCACGGTCAGCGAGACGCTGCAATTCGGGCACTCCAGCGTGTGGCCGCACTGCCGGCAGAACATCGCCGTGGCGTACCCGCGGCGGTTGAGCAGGATCACGGCCTGCTCCCCCAGCTCCAGCCGTCGCCCGAGGCTCGCGACGAGCGGTCGGCTGAGGACCACCTCGGGATCCTCCGCCATCTCCTCGCGCATGTTGACGACGCGCACGTCGGCGAGGGGCCGGTCGAGCACGCGCCGGCTCATCGAGACGAGGGTGTAGCGTCCGGATCGCGCGTTGGCGAACGACTCCAGCGACGGCGTGGCCGAGCCGAGCACGACGAGGGCGCCACAGAGCCTGCCGCGCACGACGGCCACGTCGCGCCCGTGGTACCGCGGCGTCTCGTCCTGCTTGTACGACGTGTCGTGCTCCTCGTCGACGACGATCAGTCCCGGCGCGACCAGCGGCGCGAAGACGGCGGATCGCGTGCCGACGACCACGTCGACCTCTCCGCGCCGGATGCGGTGCCACTGATCGTGGCGCTCGCCGTCGGAGAGGCCGCTGTGCTGGATGGCCACCTTGCTGCCGAAGCGACGGCGGAAGCGGGCGGCGATCTGGGGCGTGAGGGCAATCTCGGGCACGAGCACGAGGACACCCCGTCCCTGTGCGCGGACCCGATCCGCCAGGCGCAGGTACAGCTCGGTCTTGCCGCTCCCCGTCACCCCGTGCACCAGCGCCGTGTGGTACGCGCGGGCGTCGGCCAGGGGCGACAGCGCGGCAAACGCCTGCTGCTGCTCGTCGGTCGGGTCCCACTCCGCCTCGGCATCCTGCGGCGGCGCCGGCGCGTGCCGGTTGCCGGCGAACGGGTCGCGCTCGACCCGAGCGTCGACGATGGTGACGAGGCCCATCTCGCCCAGCCGCGTCAACGCCGCTGACGCGATCCCCCGCTCGGCGAGCGCCGGCGCCGACAGGCCGTCCGGGCTCGACGCGAGGTGCCGCAGCGCCTCGCGCTGTCGCGTGCCCAGCCGTGGCACGGACGTGTGGAGGCCGACGGGACTGAAGTCCCGTCGCTCCGCCCCGGTCCGGCCGCGTCGCTCCACGCCGACCGCATCCCTGCGGTCCGAATCAACCGGCGCGGGCCGCTCCAGTGCCGCCAGGGCCTCGCGGCCGCGGTCGGTCAGCTGCGCGATGCGCACCGTCTTGAAGGCGTCCACGCGCGTCAGCGCGTGCGGCGGAACAGCCGCGGACAGCGCGGCGCCGGGCCCGGCCAGGTAGTAGTCCGCGACCCAGCGGGCGAGCGCGACGACGTCCGCGGGCACGAATGGCGCCTGATCCAGCACCTCGAACGCCTCGCGGATCTCGATCGACGGCGCCAGCGCCTCGCCCTCGCCCAGGACGATCCCTGTGAGCCGGCGCGTACCGAGCGGCACCACGACGCGGGCGCCGACGGGGGCGTCCGCGCATCGCTCCGGCACCGCATACGTCAGCAGGCCCAGCGCCGGCACCGGCACCGCGACCGAGATGAGCCGCATGATCCGGCCTACGGGCGCTGTTCGGCGAGAAGGATGGCGCGCACCTTCTTCATGTCCTCCCACACCTCGCGCTTGGCCGGCGGGTTGCGCAGCAGGTACGCCGGATGGAAGGTCGGGACGAGCGTGGCGCCGCGGTACTCGAACTCGCGGCCCCGCAATCGCGTGATCGGTTCGGCGCTCCGCAACAGGCACTGCGCGGCGAACTTGCCGAGCGCGACGATGACGCGCGGCTGCACGATGGCGATCTGCTCGAACAGGAACGGCTCGCACGCCGCGACTTCGTCCGGCTCGGGATTGCGGTTGCCTGGCGGGCGGCACTTGATCACGTTGGCGATGTACACCTGCTCGCGCGTGAGGCTGATGGCTTCGATGATCTTCGTCAGCAGCTGCCCCGCGCGGCCGACGAACGGCTCGCCCTGCCTGTCTTCGTCCTCGCCGGGGGCCTCGCCGACGAACATCAGCCGCGCCTTCGGATTGCCAACGCCGAACACCACCTGCCGGCGGCCCAGCTCGCACAGCTTGCAGCGCGTGCAGAGCGGACCGATGTCGGTCTTCAGCGCGAGGAGTGCCTCCGCGGGCGGCAGGGACGCCACCCCGGCGTCGTCACTGCGGGGGGCGTCGCCGGGACTGCCCTCGACGTGGCTCGGGCCGGGGAGGTCCCGGGGCTCCATCCCGGGCGGGGCCTCGCGCGCCAGATCGGTCTCGCCATCCGGCGCCGCCGCTCGCGCATGCGGCCCGTCGGAGCCCATTGCAGCGTCGTGGCGCTGGCGCCACCGGGGATCACGGCTGACGCCAGTCACGCCGAGGTCGGCGAAGAATTTCAGGTGTGCGGCCAGGTCGTCGTTCACAGGGAGCCAGGAGTTAGGAGTTAGGAGTTAGGAGTTAGGAGTTAGGAATCAGGAACCTGGCGGCAGTTTGGCGAGCCAGGGCTCGACGGCGTCCAGGATGCGCGCCGCGACTGTTGCCTTCGACTGCAGCGGCACCTCGACGGCATCGGTGGCCGACACGACGGTGACGGCGTTGGTGTCCACTTCGAAGCCGGCATCGGCGCGTGACACGTCGTTGGCCACGATCAGGTCGACCTTCTTCCGCGTCAGCTTGTCGCGCGCGTGCGCGATCACGTCGTGCGTCTCGGCGGCGAACCCAACGAGGATCGGGCGCCCGGATCCGCGCGTGGGCATCGACCCCAGGTCGGCCAGGATGTCCCGTGTCCGCGAGAGCGTCAGCGTCAACGGGCCCTCGGACTTCGCAATCTTCTGTGGCGCCGCGTCGAGCGTGTAGTCCGCCACGGCGGCGGCCATGATCACGACGTCGTGCCCGGCGGCGCGGCTCATCACCGCCGCGTGCATCTCGGCGGCGCTGCGAACGCGGACGACCTCGGCGGCGTTCGGGAGCGGCACGCTGCTGGGCCCCGCCACCAGCGTGACGCGGGCGCCACGGCGGGCCGCTTCGGCTGCCACCGCAAACCCCATGCGCCCGCTCGCGCGGTTGCCGATGAAGCGCACCGGGTCGATGTTCTCGTACGTGGGCCCCGCGGTGACCAGCACGGCGCGGCCGCTGAACGCCGTCGCCGGGGGCTGCAGCACCTGCTGCACGAAGGCCACCACGTCCTCGGGCTCGGCCAGCCGGCCCTTGCCGATCCAGCCGCAGGCGAGGTACCCGGAGCCGGGCTCCACGATGCGCACGCCCCGATCGCGCAGAGTGTCGATGTTCGCGGACACCGCCGGGTGGGCGAACATGTTCGAGTTCATCGCCGGCGCGATCACGACCGGTGCGGTCGTCGCGAGGTACATCGACGTCAGGAAGTCGTCTGCGATGCCGTGCGCGAACCTGCCGATCGTGTTGGCCGTGGCCGGCGCCACGAGCAGCAGATCGACGGTGGAGGCCAGGGCGATGTGCTCGATCTCGGCGTTGGTGCCGGGCGTCCACAGCTCGGTGACCACGGCGCGCCGGGTGATGGCCTCGAAGGTGAGCGGCGTGACGAACCGCTGCGCGGACTCGGTCATCACGGCCACGACCTCGTGGCCCTGCTTCTGGAGGCCGCGCGCGACCTCGACGGCCTTGTAGGCGCCGATGCCGCCGGTGACGCCAAGTGCGATGAGTGCCATGGTAGGGGCTCGCGATCAGTGACGAAACGTCTTGATGATCTCTTCGGCCATGGCCCGCATGCGGTGCGTGCGCGAGCGCTCGGCGGCGATGATCTCCTGTAACCGGACGACGGTGGGCTCCAGCTGGTCGTTCACCACCACGTAATCGTAGTCCGTGAAGCTCGACGCCTCGGCCCTGGCCGTGGCCAGGCGCCGCTGCATCTGCTCCTCGGTGTCCTTGCTGCGCCCGCGCAGCCGGCGCTCGAGCACCTCGAAGGACGGCGGCAGGACGAAGATGGACGTGTGATCGACACCGTGCGCCTTCACCTGCCGTGCGCCCTGGACGTCGATCACGAGCACCACGTCCTGCCCGGACGCCAGCATCCGCTCGGTGTCGGCCGCCGACGTGCCGTAGTAGTTCCCGAAGACGTCGGCCCACTCGAGGAAGGCCCGCTCGTCGATCATGCGGGCAAACGCCTGACGGCTGACGAAATTGTAGTCGATGCCATCGGACTCGCCGGCGCGGGCCGTCCGGGAGGTGTAGGACCGCGACATCCGCAGGTTGGGGAGGATCTGCACGAGATGCTCGACCAGTGTCGTCTTGCCGGCGCCGGACGGCGCCGAGACGATGAAGAGCAGCCCGCGGGCCCTACTCGACATTCTGGACCTGCTCCCGCATCCGCTCGAGCTCGGCCTTCGCCTGGATGACCAGCTCCGATACGAGCAGGCCGTCGGCCTTCGAGCCGATGGTGTTCACCTCGCGGTTCATCTCCTGGAGCAGGAAGTCGAGCTTCCGGCCACAGGGCTCGGGGCCATCGGTCAAGGACTCCCAGTGGGCCAGGTGGCCCCGGAAACGCGTGACTTCCTCGGTGATATCGGATCGCTGCGCCACGCGCACGACTTCCTGGACGAGCGCGGCCTGATCGATGGGTACCGTGGCCGCCAGCTCCCGCGCCCGCTCCAGGAGCCTGGTCTCGAGGTCCACGCGGCCGGCTTCGGCCGCCGTCACCACCGCATCCACGAACGTGCCCAGCAGCGCGCGCCGGCCGGCCAGGTCCTTCCGCAGGTGTGTGCCCTCGTGGACGCGCATGGCCTCGAGCTCCGCGAACGCCGCGTCGACCGCGGCCTCCACCGTCGCGGCCATCGCCTCGGGCGTGTGACCGCCGTCGGCGAGCCGCTCGCGGATGCTCAGGGCCTGCGGCAGGCGCAGGAGGTCGCCGGGCGTCAGGCCGCCTTCGATCACGCCTTCGTCGCGTGCGCCCTGCAGCGCCGCCGACAAGGCCTGGAGGAACGCCCCGTTGAGCTCGATCTCGGGCGTCGGCGGTTGTCGCAGGTGCAGCGAGACACTCACCTCCACGCGTCCCCGCGCCACCCGGCCCTGCACGAGCGCGCGGAGGCGCGGCTCCATGTCCGCGACGGCCGGGGGCAGCCGCAGCTGCAGGTCGAGGAAGCGGTGATTGACGGCCCGCACCGTCACGCCGACGACTGCGGCCTGTTCCTCTCGGGTGAGCGAGGCGAACCCCGTCATGCTCTTGATCATGGTGTCATCCGGGACTGGGCGGGCTCCGGCAGCAACGAGCGGGCCTCGGAACGGTCGTCCACGAGCTCCAGTTGATGCAGCCGCGCGTACGCGCCATCCTGCCGTCGGAGCAGCTCGTCGTGGCGGCCGATCTCCACGATGCGGCCCCGCTCGAGCACGACGATCGCATCGGCGCGCCGCACGGTCGACAGCCGGTGCGCGATCACGAAGGCGGTGCGGTTGTGGAGCAGCGTCGCCAGCGCGTCCTGGACCAGCCGCTCGGACTCGGAGTCGAGGGCGGAGGTCGCCTCGTCGAGAATGAGGATGGGCGAATTCTTGAGCAGCGCACGCGCAATCGCGATCCGCTGGCGCTGCCCGCCCGAGAGCCGCTGCCCGCGTTCCCCGATCCGCGTGCGGTACCCGTCGGGCAGCCCCGCGATGAAGTCGTGGGCGTGCGCGGCACGCGCCGCCGCCTCGATCTCGGCGCCGGACGCCTGCGGCGCGCCAAAGGCAATGTTGGCCGCGATCGTGTCGTCGAACAACACCGTCTCCTGCGTCACCATGCCAATCTGCGCGCGCAGTGACGCCAGCGTGACGTCACGGATATCGTGGCCATCGATGGCGACCTGCCCGCTCGTCACATCGTAGAAGCGTGGCAGCAGGTTGACCAGGGTGGTCTTGCCCGCGCCGCTCCGGCCGACGATGGCGACCAGCTGCCCCGCCCGCACGGTGAGGTTCACGCCGCGCAGGGCCGCCCGCCCCTGCCCGTCATCGTAGCCGAACGCCACGTCGGAGAAGACGATGTCGCGGCTGAAGGGCGGCAGCGGGCGCGCGTCCGGGCGTTCGTGCACCTCGCTGTGGGTGTCCAGCAGCTCGAAGATCCGCTCCGAGGCGGCCACCGCCTGCTGGAGGTTCGCGTTGACGCGGCTCAGCTTCTTCACCGGCCCGTACATCAGCAGCAGGGCGGCCACGAACAGCGTAAACTCTCCGGCCGTCAGCCGTCCGGTCGCGATCTCGCGCGTGCCGTACCAGAGCGCGCCGGCGATGGCGACCCCGCCCAGCAGCTCCATCAGGGGCGGCAGGATCGACAGGACCCGCGTGACCTTCATGTTCGATCGATACAGCGACCGCGCCGCGGCCGCGAACGTCTCCGCCTCCCGGGCCTCCGCGCCGAAGGCCTTGACGATGCGATGGCCGGCGAAGGCCTCGCCGGCCACGTGCGACATGTGCTCCTGCGCCTCCTGGCTCCACCGGGTGACGGTGCGCACGCGCTTGCCGAGCCGGACCAGGGGATAGACGACCAGCGGCGCCGCCGTCATGCACACCAGGGCCAGCTTCGGGTCGTGGTAGAAGAGCAACCCGGCGTAGCCCACGAGCGCCAGCGACTCGCGCGCGAGGTCCCCCACCGTCTCGGCCACGGCCCGCTGCACCTGGCCGACGTCGTTGTTGATGCGCGACAGCAGCTGACCCGTCGTCCGCCGCGCGAAGAACGCGGCCGACTGGTTCAGCAGGTGGGCGAACAGCTCACCGCGGATCTGCAGGACGACCCGCTGGCCGATGTCGTCCATCAGGTAGCTGGAGAAATACGCCCCGATGCCCTTGAGCACGTAGGCCACCAGCAGCGTGGTGATGACGAACCCGAGCCGGTCCTGCGAGGGCAGGACATCGTCGACGATGGGCTTGATCAGCCACGCGATGGCAGCCGACGCGGCGCCGTACACCACCATCGCCAGCACCGCGCCGGCGATCAGCCCGGTGTGGGAGCGCGCGTAGCGGAGCAGCCGCAGGAAGGCGTCCATCAGGTGCGCTGGAGCAGGCGGTCCTCGTATCCCCGGGGATGCGTGGCGTGCCACCGCCATGCGTGCTGCACGATGGTGGCGAGGTCCGCGAATCGCGGACGCCAGCCGAGCGCCTGCTGGATCCGATCGCTCGACGCGTAGAGCGCCGCCGGGTCGCCCGGCCGGCGAGAGGCCGGCTCCCAGCGGACGGGCTGTCCGACGACGTGCGACACGGCCTCGATCACGGCGCGGACCGAGTGCGGCGCACCCGTGCCGACGTTGAAGATCGCCGAGGGCGCGCCGGTCGACAGCGCGTCGAGCGCACGGACGTGCGCGTCGGCCAGGTCACAGACGTGGATGTAGTCGCGCAGGCACGTGCCGTCCGGCGTCGGGTAGTCCTCGCCGAAGACCTTGAGCGGCGCCCCGCCGGTCGCCGCCTGGATGGCGCGCGGGATCAGGTGAATCTCCGGGTCGTGATCCTCGCCGATGGTGCCGTCGGGATGCGCGCCGGCGGCGTTGAAGTACCGGAGCGCCACGAAGCGGATGCCGTGCGCGCGCTCGAGGTGCGGCAGGGCCCGCTCCACGGCGAGCTTCGTCTCGCCATAGGCGTTGATCGGCCGCGTCTCGAGGGACTCGTCCATCGGCACGCGCGTCGGCTCGCCGTAGGTGGCGCAGGTGGACGAGAAGACGAACTGCGCCACGCCCACGCGACGCATCGCATCGAGCACCGACAACGTGCCCGTCACGTTGTTGTGGTAGTAGCCCACCGGATCGGCCACCGATGCGGCCACGTCCAGCCACGCGGCGAAGTGCATCACCGCGTCGATGCGGTGGACGGCCAGCGCGTCGGCCACCCGCGCCGTGTCGTGCATGTCGCAGGTCACGAGCGGGACGCCGGCCGGAACCGCCGCGGAATGACCGGCCGAGAGATTGTCGAGGACCACGACCGCATGGCCCGCCTCCGCGAGCGCCCGCACGGCGTGACTGCCGATGTATCCCGCTCCGCCCGTGACGAGGACCCGCGCCATGCTCACCGTCCAATCGAATAGTAGGTGAAGCCGTGCGCCTGCATCTGCGGTTTCTCGTAGATGTTGCGGCCGTCGAAGATCACCGGCTCGCGCAGCAGTTTCCGCATCTTCGTGAAGTCCGGTTCCCGGAACTCGTGCCACTCGGTGACCACCGCCAGCGCGTCCGCCCCGCGCAGGGCGTCGTACGGCTTGGCCGCATAGGTGATCTTCGAGCCGAAGATGCCCCTGGCCACCTTCGTGGCCTCCGGATCGTAGGCCTGGACCCTGGCACCCTTCTCGAGGAGCGCCGTGATGATCGGAATGGCCGGCGCTTCGCGCATGTCGTCGGTCTTCGGCTTGAACGCCAGGCCCCAGACCGCGATCGTCTTGCCCTTGAGGCTGCCCTTGAAGTGGGCGTCGATCTTCTTCACCAGCACCCGCTTCTGCAGCTCGTTGACCGCCTCGACGGCCTTCAGGATCTTGAAGTCGTACTTCTTGTCGGAGGAGAAGCGGACGAGCGCCTTCACATCCTTCGGGAAGCAGCTGCCGCCGTACCCGACGCCCGGGAACAGGAACGACGGGCCGATCCGCTTGTCCGCCCCGACCGCCTGGCGGACCTGATCCACGTCGGCGCCGAAGACATCGCAGACGTTGGCGATCTCGTTCATGAAGGAAATCTTCGTGGCGAGCAGCGCGTTCGAGGCGTACTTCGACAACTCCGCGCTGGCGCAATCCATCACCATGATAGGCGCGCCGGTCCGCGTGAAGGGCTTGTGCAGCGCGACCATCAGTTCCGCGCCACGTGGGTCCTCGGCGCCGATGACCACACGGTCGGGCTTCATGAAGTCATCGACGGCGGCGCCCTGCTTCAGGAACTCCGGGTTGCTCACCACGCTGAACGGGTGCGTGGTCTCCCGCCGCACGATCTCGCGGACCTTCTCGGCCGTGCCCACCGGCACCGTGCTCTTGTTGACGATGACGCGGTAGCCGTCCATCGACCGGGCGACGTCCCGCGCCACGGCCAGGACGTGCTGCAGGTCGGCCGACCCGTCCTCGCCCTGTGGCGTGCCCACGGCGATGAACACGATCTGCGACGCTTTGACGGCCTTGGGCAGCTGCGTGGTGAACGTGAGGCGGCCCTCGGCCTTGTTGCGCTTGACGATCTCCTCCAGCCCCGGCTCGTAGATGGGGATCTGCCCGCGCCTGAGCATCCGCACCTTCGCCTCGTCCTTGTCCACACAGATGACGTCGTTGCCCGACTCAGCCAGACAGGCCCCGACGACAAGCCCCACATACCCGGTTCCGACCACTGCAATCTTCATGACGTTCGCCCCAAAAGGACCGAGGGTATCATCCGGGCTCGACTGCTGTCAACATACTGACACGCAAGGACTTGGGGCTTCTGTGGTACGCTCCTCGCCGTGCGTGTACTGGTGGACTACCGCCCGGCGCTGCGGGCGCGGACCGGCGTCGGGGAGTACGTCCACGAGCTGGTCCGGGCCCTGCGGGCGCCCGGAGGGCCTGCCGGGCCAGGCACGCTCACCCTGTTCACCGCCTCGTGGAAGGACCGTCTCGCCGCCGGGGTCACCGGTGAGCTCCAGGTCCCGGCGGTGGACCGTCGCATACCGGTCGGTGCCCTCACCTGGGGGTGGAATCGCCTGGGCGTGCCTCCGGTGGAATGGCTCGCCGGCCGCTTCGACGTCGTGCATGCGGCGACGCCGATCGCCATCCCCAGCCGGCACGCACGTGCCGTGATCACCATTCACGACCTGCACTTCCTGCGGCACCCCGAGCGGATGGCGGCGGAGATGCGGCGCGACTTCCCGCGTCTGGTGCGTACCCATGCCGCCAGCGCGGCCGCGATCGTCGTGTCGTCGTCGTACACGGCGGAGGACGTGGCCCGGACGCTCGGCGTGCCGCCTGGCCGCATCCACCTGTGCCCCCCGGGGGCGCCGCCCTGGGCCGACGAAGTGCGCGGACGTCGTGCCGCGGGGCCGCCCGGGCACATCCTGTTCCTGGGCACGCTCGATCGACGCAAGAACGTCGGCGTACTGCTGGAGGCCTACGATCGCCTGCGGCACCGTCGCCCCGACGCGCCCCCGCTCGTCATCGCCGGCGGGGTGACACCGGCTGCCGTCGACTGGCAGGCCCGGGCGCGCGTGCTGCACCTCGACGACAGGGTCCGGTGGACAGGGTACGTGGACGAGGCCACGCGTCGCGACCTGTACGCTCGCGCGCACATGCTGGTCCTGCCGTCACTCGACGAGGGCTTCGGCCTCCCCGTGCTGGAGGCGATGGCGTGCGGCGTGCCGGTGGTCGTCTCCACGGGCGGTTCGCTCCCGGAGGTGGCCGGCACGGCTGCCCTCCCGGTCCCTCCGGAAGACGTTGACGGATTCAGCGAGGCGATGGACGCGCTGCTGCAGCCGGAGGTGGCGGTGGCGGCGGCCCGTCGAGGCCTCGCGCGCGCCGCGGGCTTCACGTGGAACGTGTGCGCCCAACACGCCTGGCGTGCCTACAGTGCTGCCCTGGGGACGCCGGCATGAGGGTCGCGGTCGATGCGCGCGAGTTGTGCGGCAAGCCCACCGGTGTCGGTCGGTACCTGTACGAGCTCCTCGTGGAGTGGGGGCAATCGGCCGACGCGTCCCGGCACGAGTGGCAGCTGTACGCCCCGTCGCCCCCGGCGGTGCCCGAGGCCTTCGCGCGCCGCGTCCGGGTGCTGGCCGGGTCGGGCGGCACCAGGTGGGAGCAATGGACGCTGGCGCGCGCCCTCGCATCGGCGCGGCCCGATGTGCTGTTCGCGCCAGGGTACTCCGCGCCCCTCACGGCGCCCTGTCCGACGGTGGTCGCCATCCACGACGTCTCGTTCATGGCGCGGCCGGACTGGTTCAGCCCGCGCGAAGGAGCGCGCCGCCGGGCCATCACCCGGTGGAGCGCGCGCCGGGCGCGACTCGTCCTGACCATTTCGGAGTTCTCGAAACGGGAAATCATCAGGCACGTGGGCCTGCCGGAGGCACGGGTGCGTGTGACCCTGCTCGGCATGCGGCGCCCTGCGACGGCCCCACGTCCGCGTGAGCCCATCGTCCTGTACGTCGGCTCGATCTTCGCGCGGCGCCATGTGGACCGGCTGCTCGACGCCTTCGTGACGCGCGTGGCACCGGCGGTCCCGGACGCCCGGCTGGAGATCGTGGGCGAGAACCGCCTGCCGCCCCACGTCGCGATCGAGGCGCGCCTGGCCGGCGTCGCGGACGCCGTCCGCGGTCGTGTGCGCTTCCGCTCGTACGTCGATGAGGCTACGCTGCAGGACCTCTACGGCCGTGCGACGGTCTTCGCCTTCCTGTCGGAGTACGAGGGCTTCGGCCTGACTCCACTGGAGGCGATGGCGCACGGCCTGCCTCCGGTCGTGCTCGACACACCGGTGGCGCGCGAGGCGTACGGGCCCGCGGCGGACTACCTGGTGCTCGGGCCCACACTCGTCGGCGATCTGGGCCAGCGCCTCGTTGCGCTGCTGACCGACGTGCGCGCGCGGTCGCGCCTCACCGCGCAGGCATCGGCGGTGCTGGCACGCTACGACTGGGCCCGCACGGCAACCGGGACGCTGGCCGCGCTGGAGGAGGCCGCCGGTGCCCGCTGACGCGCCCGCCCTGGCCATCGTCATCGTCACCTGCAACTCCCGGGCGGAAATCGGGGACTGCCTGACCTCGGTCGTCGGGCACGGCGTGCCGCGTCCGGCGGAGGTGGTGGTCGTCGACAACGCGTCAGCTGACGGGACGCCGGACGTCGTCCGGCAGGAGTTCCCGTCGGTCCGGGTCATCGAGGGGCGGGAGAACCTCGGGTTCGCCCGCGCGAACAATCGGGGTGCCGCGGAGACCTCAGCCGAGCTCCTGTTGCTGCTGAACCCCGACACGGTGGTCCCGCCCGGCGCCCTCCAGACACTGGTGCGCGCGCTGGACGGTCAGCCGGAAGCGGCCATTGCAGGGCCGCGCCTCGTCGATGCGGACGGCCGGGCCGAACTGTCGTTCGGGCCACCCATCACTCCCTGGGGGGAACTCCAGCAGAAGGTGCTGCTGTCGTTGTACAACCGGAGAGTGCGACAGGCCGTGCAGTACGTCGAGCGGCGCACCCGGTCGGCCGGGGAGCGCGCGTGGGTGAGCGGGGCCTGCCTGCTCATCCGCCGGGCCGATTGGGACGCGGTGGGCGGATTCGACGAGCGGTTCTTCATGTACACCGAGGACGTGGACCTCTGCACGGCCGTCCGCGCGAGGGGCCGACGCGTGTGGTTCGCTCCCGAGGCCGAGGTCCGGCACCTGCGCGGGCGATCGGCCGCACGCAATCCGGAGACCGCGCGCCTGCGCCGCCTGAGCCACATCGCCTATTACGAGAAGCACCTGCCCGGGTGGGCGGGGCTGCTGCGCGCCTATCTCCGCATCACCGGCCGAGGCGCGCATGGCTGAGGCTCGGCGCGTGGCGATCGATGCCCGGAAACTGCGGGACTTCGGCATCGGCACCTACGTCCGGAACATCCTGGTCGAGCTGCACCGGCTCGACACCGACACGCCGTACGTGGTGCTGTGCCGGGCCTCCGACGCGGAGCTCGTCAGGGACCTCGTGCCGCGATTCCGCGTCGTCGTCGAGGAGGCGGCCCCGTATTCTCTTGCCGAGCAGGTCCGCATCCCGTTCCGGCTGCTCCGCGAGCGCGTGACGCTGGTGCACGAGCCCCACTACGTGCTGCCGCCGCTCACCCGCTGCCGCTCGGTGGTGACCATTCACGACTGCATCCACCTGATGTTCCCGCAGTACCTGCCGAGCCGCCTGGCCTCCGTCTACGCGCGCGGGTCCATGTGGACCGCCACGCGCCAAGCCGAGCGGATCCTCACGGTGTCCGAGGCCTCCAGGCGCGACATCCTGCGCTTCTTCGATATCCCGGCCGAGAAGGTTCAGGTCATCTACAACGCGATCGACGAGCGGTTCCTGACGCCGCCGGACGAGGCGACGACCGAGCGCGTGCGGCAGCGTTACCAGCTCGATCACCCTTTCGTGCTCTACGTGGGAAACATCAAGCCCCACAAGAACATCGAGCGGATGATCGACGCGTTCGGCCGCGCGCGTCCCGACGGCCCGGCAGGACTGAAGCTGGTGATCATCGGCGACGAGGTGTCGAAGTACCCGACGCTTCGGCAGGGCGTGCACCGGCACAAGCTCGACAAGCACGTGCGGTTCCTCGGCTTCCAGCCGCAGGAGACCCTGGCGTCGTTCTACCAGCTCGCGGGCGCGTTCGTCTTTCCATCGCTGTACGAGGGGTTCGGGCTCCCCCCGCTCGAGGCCATGGCGTGCGGCACGCCGGTGATCACCTCGAACGTGTCCTCGATGCCGGAGGTGGCGGGCGATGCGGCGGTGCTGGTCGATCCGTACGACGTGGACGCCCTCGCGCAGGCCATGGTCCGGGTCTTCGCGGATCAGGCGCTGCGCCACACCCTGATCGCCCGGGGCCACGCGCGCGCCCGGCAGTTCTCGTGGGCGGACTCGGTCGCGCGGATTCACGCCGTCTACATGGACATCCTCAGGCATTGATGATTGAGGACTGGCGACTGGTGATTGCGATTGGGTGAGTGAGTGACTGGTGATTGATGCGGGTTGCGCTGATCCACGACTGGCTGACCGGGATGCGCGGCGGCGAGAAGGTCCTCGACGCCCTGTGCGAGGTGTTCCCCGCCGCGGACCTCTTCACCCTGGTCCACGTGCCGGGCAGCACCTCCACCACCATCGAGCGACGCCGCATCGTGCGATCCCCGATCCAGTGGCTGCCGGCGGCGGCGCGACGGTACCGGGAGTACCTGCCGCTCTTCCCCTTCGCCATCGAGCAGTTCGATCTCGATGGCTACGATCTCGTCGTCAGCACCAGCCACTGCGCGGCCAAGTCGGTCGTCGTCCCGGGCCGGGCCAGGCACCTGTGCTACTGCCTGACGCCGATGCGCTACGCCTGGGACCAGTTCGATGCGTACTTCGGGCCCGCGCGTGTCGGCGCCCGCACCAGCGCCCTGCTGAGGCCCATCCTGGCGCGCCTGGCGCGGTGGGACCGCGACACGGCGCACCGGGTGCACCGCTATCTGGCTATTTCTCAATATGTTGCGCGGAGAATCGCGCTCTACTATAATCGTGAGTCGACCATCGTGTATCCACCGGTCGATACCGAGTTCTACGCGCCGGCCGCGGCGTCCATCCGTCCCCGATTTCTGATTGTGTCTGCGCTCGTGCCCTACAAACGTATCGACCTCGCCATGACGGCGGCCCGGCGAGCCGGGATGGCCCTCACGGTCGTGGGGGACGGCCCGGAGCGGTCCGCTCTCGAGCCCCTGGCGGGCCACGGCGTCGAGCTCGTGGGCCGACAAACCGACGAGGAGATCCGCGAGCTGTATCGCACGTCCATCGCGACGATTCTGCCGGGTGAGGAAGACTTCGGTATCGTGCCCGTCGAGGCGCAGGCGTGCGGCCGGCCGGTCGTGGCCCTGGCACGCGGCGGGGCCCTGGACACGGTGGTGCCTGGCGTGACGGGCGTGCTGGTCCCGGACGACTCGGTCGAAGCGCTGGCCACCGGCCTTCGCACCGCCGCGGACACCACCTGGGACGGCGCGGCCATCCGGCGCAACGCCGAGCGATTCTCACGCGACACCTTCGCGCGCGGCATCACGCGTGCCGCGGACGAGCTGATGGCGGCTCCGGCCGACCACCCATGGTGAAGCGGCACAACCGGCTGCTCGTCGCATTTCACATCGCCGCCGATGCCGTGCTCGGCATGGTGGCGTTCCTGCTGGCGTACGTCATCCGGTTCGACTCCGGGCTCATCCCCGTGACGCGGGGCTATCCGCCGCTCGAGCAGTACCTCAACGTCCTGCCGTTCATCGCCGTGATCGTGCCCCTCGGGTTCCACCTCCAGGGGCTCTATCGGCTGCGGCGGGGCCGGTCGCGCATCGACGACTTCTTCAACGTCCTCGTCGGCAGCATCTTCGCCGTCGTCCTCGGCGTCGTCGGCACCCTGTACTTCCAGGCCTACTACGTTCCCGACGCGCTCAAGGAGCGTGGGGTCTACGAGGTGTCCCAGCTGGTCTGGGGCATCTTCCTCCTCTGCAACATCGCGCTCGGCTATCTCTCGCGGAAGTTCATCCGCGAGGCGCTCGAGCGGCGCTGGATTGCGGGCGTGGGACTGCGGCGCGTCCTCATCGCCGGCGCCGGGGACCTCGGGCGGATGGTCGCGGACAAGATCCTGGAGCACCGGGAGCTGGGCTATCAAATCGTCGGCTTCGTGGACGACCGCGCGAGCGGCGATCACCTGGGATATCGGGGACTGCCGCTCCTGGGCCCCCTGACCGAGGCCGCGGACGTGGCGCTCCGGGAGAAGGTGGACCACCTCTACGTGGCGCTGCCGCTCGAGGAGCACATGAAGTTGCTCGACCTGGTGGAATCCACCAGCCGGGAGGGCGTCGACATCAAGGTGGTACCGGACCTGCTGCAGTTCATCGCGCTGCGCGCGCGCCTCGAGGACCTCGATGGCGTCCCCGTCATCAACCTCAACGACGTCCCGCTGCAGGGCCTCAACGCGTTCATCAAGCGGGCGATCGACGTGGCCATCTCCACCTTCGCACTCAGCATCATGCTGATTCCGGGCCTCATCATCGCGTGGCTCATCAAGCGCGGCTCGCCGGGCCCGGTCTTCTATCACCAGGAGCGGATGGGCCTGGACGGCAAGCAGTTTCGCGTTTACAAGTTCCGGACGATGCCGATCGACGCCGAGGAGCGGACCGGCCCGGTCTGGGCCGACGAGGACGACTCGCGCGCGACGCCGATCGGCGGCTGGCTGCGCCGTCACGACCTCGACGAGTGGCCCCAGTTCTGGAACGTGCTCAAGGGCGAGATGTCCATCGTGGGGCCGCGCCCCGAGCGGCCGTTCTTCGTCGAGCAGTTCAAGCATCGCATCCCGCAGTACATGCTGCGCCACAAGGTGAAGGCCGGCATCACCGGCTGGGCCCAGGTGAACGGCTGGCGCGGCAACACGTCGCTCGAGAAGCGCATCGAGTACGACCTGTACTACATCGAGAACTGGTCGGTGTCGCTCGACCTCAAGATCATGTGGATGACGCTGCTGCGCGCGATCGTCCCTCATCAGGCGCTGGGGTCCAGGCTCTAGGCTTCAGCCTTCAGGCTTCAGGCTTCAGGAAGAACACAACGATATGAGAGTGGTCATTACCGGCGCGGCCGGCTTCATCGGCTCCCATCTGTCCGAAGCGCTGCTCGATCGCGGTGCGTCGGTGGTCGGCATCGACAACCTGTTGACCGGCGATCTGGCGAACATCGCGCACCTGCGGGACCGCGACTTCCAGTTCATCCGGCACGACGTCACGCACTACATCGACGTCGAGGGGCCGGTGGACTTCGTGCTCCACTGGGCCAGCCCGGCCAGCCCCATCGACTACCTGGAGCTGCCCATCCCGACGCTGAAGGTGGGCGCGCTCGGCACGCACAAGGCACTCGGACTCGCCAAGGCCAAGGGCGCCACCTTCCTGCTCGCGTCCACGTCAGAGGTGTACGGCGATCCCCTGGAGCACCCGCAGAAGGAAACCTACTGGGGGAACGTGAACCCGATCGGCCCGCGCGGCGTGTACGACGAGGCCAAGCGGTTCGCCGAGGCGATGACGGTGGCCTACCGCCGCTTTCACGGCGTCAACACGAAGATTGTCCGGATCTTCAATACCTACGGCCCGCGCATGCGCGTGAACGACGGCCGATCGGTCCCGGCCTTCATGTCGCAGGCACTCCGGAACGAGGACGTGACCGTCTTCGGTGACGGCACGCAGACACGCAGCTTCTGCTACGTGAGCGACCTCGTCGACGGTATCCTCCGGCTGATGCACGCGCCCGTGAACGATCCGGTGAACATCGGCAATCCGCAGGAGCTGACGATCGAGCAGATCGCCCGCAAGATCATCGAGATGACCGGATCGAAGAGCCGGATCGTCTACAGACCGCTGCCCGAAGACGACCCCAAGGTGCGCCAGCCCGACATCACGCGGGCACGGACGCTGCTCGGCTGGGAGCCGAAGGTGTCACTGGAAGAAGGCCTCGGCCGGACGATCGACTACTTCAGACAGAAGGTGAAGTGAGCGGCAGGCGCTGTGGCGGCGGTAGGCCTCGCTGCGCTCGGTAAGGATTGAGTGATTGGCCCTACGGCGCGAAGCGCCGCCTACCGCAGGCCTACCCGCGAGCGCAGCGAGCGGGCCTACCGCAGGCCTATTTGAGTCCGCGCCCGATCCGCCAGACGTAGTCGATGCCCGACGCGAGGGTGATGGCCAGCGACGTCCAGATGAAGACATCCACCACGGGCGAGGTTACGCCTCGCCAGTTGTAATACATCACGATCACGCAGGTGAGGATGAACCAGGCCGTGGCGGCCTTGCCGAGCTGGGAGGGCCGGAACGTGCGCGGTCCCGAGGCGAGGTTGACGACCGCGACGGTGAGCACGATGCCGACGTCGCGGCTGATGATGAGGACCGTGAGCCAGATGGGAATCCGGTTCACCAGGTCGATGTTGGGCAGCGTCAGCACGATGAACGTCGTCACGAGCAGCAGCTTGTCCGCCGCCGGGTCGAGCCAGGCGCCCAGCTCGCTCTTCTGTCCCGACATCCGCGCGATGAGACCATCGAGCGCGTCGGTCAGTCCCGCCACCATGAAGACGAGCAGCGCCCAGCCGGAGCGGCCGTAGACCATCAGCAGCACGAACGCCGGGATCAGCAGCATCCGCAGGAACGTGAGCTGATTGGCGAGCGTGAACACCGGTCCGTTGGTCATCGTGCGAGGGCTTCGAGCCTGGCGATGATGTCGACCGCCTCCGCGCCGGAGACCGGCTCCAGCAGGCCGAACGCACCGCCCTCCAGCGACATCACCCCGGAGGCGACCGCGACCGACACGGCCGGGTAGCTGAGGTGGCCGGGCGCCACGTCCGAGATCGCGAGGCGCGCGGCGTCCCATTTCTTCGACGAGCCGGGGCGCACCACGCCGATGAGCGCCAGCAGCCGCGACACGGTGCGCGCGAGGTCGCCCCGCCGGACGACGGCGCCCGGATCGAACTCGTAGTTGGGCAGCGTGTCCATGATGCCCGCGCGCACCACGGCCGTGATCCACGCCTGCGCCCAGTGGCCCCGGACGTCGGTGATCACCACCTGTCGTTCGGCCGCACGGGCCACCAGCGACTCCAGCCGGACGCCGACGAGCGCGGCGATGTCCGCGCGCGTCACCACCGACGCCCCGGGGATGGCTCGGTACGGCTCCGGCAGCTTCAGCGCCGCGACCCGATCGCGGGCACGGGCCAGCGTCCCGGCCGGCACGGAGCCGGGATCGGCCGAGCGCGCCGCCTCGTACATGGCCAGCGCGGCGACGAGATCGCCCCGCTCATCGAGCAGGTCCCCCAGGGTCGCGAGCGCGCGTGCATCGCCCGGGTCCAGCTCGACGGCGCGCCGCAGGTGCTCGATGGCGCGATCCGGCACGCCCGCCTTCCGCTCCACCGCGGCGAGATCGCGGTACAGGAACGGCGAGTCGGGCGAGGCCGCAATCGCCTGTTCGTACGCCGCCCGCGCAGCGTCGAGCCGGCCTGCGTCGGTGGCGGCCTTCGCACGCGCGAGCAGGTCCTGGGTGGCGCGGAACCGGATCACGTCCACGCGCGCCTGCAGATCCGTCAGGGACGGGTCGGCCCGGAGGGCGGCCTCGAAGCTGGCCACCGCCTCCCCCTCGCGCTTCAGGTCGACGAGGGCATAGCCACGGCCCACGAGCGCCGAGACCAGCTGGGCATCGCGGCCAAGCGCGCGATCGAAGGCCGGCAGCGCGGTGTCGGGCTGCCCACGCGCGAGCGCCAGGTACCCGAGCGAGGCCTCCGCGCCGGCACTCTCGGGCGAGGACTTCAGCGCCGAGGAGAACTCGCGCTCCGCGTTCCGGAGGTCGCCCGCCTGCAGGAACCGCCAGCCCCGCTCGATGCCGACCCGCAGGCCGGGCACAGCGGCCTCGGGCAGCGCGGGCACGATGTAGTCGGGATGGCGCGGTGCGGTGACGACGGGCGGCGCGGTGCGAGTCGCGCATGCGACCCCGAGCCCCAGCAGCAGCACGATCGCGCAGCGCACGCGGCGCGCCTCAGCCACGGCGGGCCCTCCGCACGGCGCCGGCGTGTCTCGCCACGCCGGTCACCTGCGCGACCAGCCGTCGGGGCAGATCGGCTTCGACATCGACCCGATCGCCTGCCGTGGTCTGGCTGTGCACACGCCCGTGCCGGTAGATCCAGCCGAGGCGCTCCGCCTGGTCCGGCTGCGACAGATCCAGGGAGACGTGCACGCGCTGCTGGTCCAGGGACAGCCGTGCGGCCACGCTGTCCAGCAGCTCGTCGCAGCCCTGGCCGGTGGCCGCCGAAATCAACAGCGCGGAGGGATCGGCCTCGCGCAGCCGGCGGCGCTCGTCCGGGTTCAGGCAGTCGATCTTGTTGTACACCTCGAGGCGGGGCACCGCCGTCGCGCCGACTTCCTCGAGGACACGATTGACGGCCGCGGCGTGGCGCTCGCGTTCTGGGCTGGAGGCGTCGATGACGTGCAGGACCAGGTCGGCGTCGGCGGTCTCTTCGAGCGTGGCGCGAAACGCCGCCACCAGCGTGTGCGGCAGCCGGTCGATGAAACCGACCGTGTCGCTCAGCAGCAGCGGGCGGCGATCCGGCAGCATCACCTGGCGCACCAGCGGGTCGAGCGTGACGAACAGCGCGTCCGACGCCTCGGCGCCGGACCTGGTCAGCCGGTTGAACAGGGTCGTCTTGCCGGCGTTGGTATAGCCCACCAGCGCGACCGTGGGCACGTCGGTCTTGTGACGGCGGTCCCGCAGCTGCGCACGGCGGCGACGGACGGCCTCGATGTCCTGCTCGAGGTTGTGGATCCGGACGCGGATCTTCCGGCGATCGGCCTCGAGCTTGGTTTCGCCGGGCCCCCGGGTGCCGATGCCACCGCCGAGCCGCGACAGCTCCGCGCCCATGCCCACGAGACGCGGCAGGAGGTACTTCAGCTGGGCCAGTTCCACCTGCAGCTTGCCCTCGCGAGTGCGTGCGCGGCGGGCGAAGATGTCGAGGATGAGCTGGGTCCGGTCGATCACCTTCCGGCCGAGGCGCTTGCCGAGCTCGCGCAGTTGCGCCGGTGACAGCTCGTTGTCGAAGACCACGACGTCCACGGCCGCTTCGTCGGCGGCCTGCGTCAGCAGATCGACCTTGCCGCTGCCAAGGAAGGTGGCGGGATCCGGCTTCGGCCGCTCCTGCAGCACCCGCAGCACCACGCGGGCGCCGGCCGCATCGGCCAGACCGTCCAGCTCCTCCATGGATCGCTCGGCATCGACGCGACGGGTGGCCCCCGTCATCAGTCCCACGAGCGCGGCCCGTTCCTCGCTCCTGGAACGCGGTGGCTGCATGCGTCGTCGATTCTAACGCGGTCCGCGCTCGTCTCGCGTGCTCTCGACGTCGTGGGCCGTGGAAATGGCCGGCGCCGGGGCCATGCGGACCCACGCGGCCACCGCCAGCAGGCCCAGCAGCACGATATCGGCCTCGAAGACGATCCGCAGCCCGGGGCCGCTGATGAGCCCCGCCACGATCGGGCTCACGGCCAGGCCCACCAGGGAGGCCGTGGTCATCACGCCGAACCCGGTCGCGTGTGCGTCTGGCGGCAGCAGACGGCCACCCGACGTATACGCCGACGTCATCCCCACGCCGATCGCGACGCCGGCGATGGCCAGCGCCACGGCAAACGCCCACACCGACGGCACCAGCACGAGCAGCAGCAGGCCCAGCGCCGTCGCCAGGGCGGTGCCGACGACAAGCGCGCGGTGGGACCAGCGCATCATCAGCGGCTCCGCGACATGGTGACCGAGCGCGGCAAAGAGGGCGGCAATCGAAAAGAGCACCCCTGAGACGAGCGCCACGCGCGTCGGCGCGTACCCGAGCCGCTCCACGTACAGCGGCAGGATGGGGCCGAAGCTGCGATCCACCAGCTGCAGGCAGAGGATGACCAGGAACACCATCACGAAGCCGGGCGTGCGGTAAAGCTCCGCCAGCACGTCTCCGAGGCGGCGCCCGGTGCTCCGCGCCTGGCGGTTCCTCGGCTCGGTGTAGAGCAGGGCGACGAGGAACACGGACGTCAGGTAGAAGGCCGCCGCGATCAGGAACGTCGCGCGCAGGCCGACGAGGGGCGCCAGCAGCCCGCCGATGACGGGCCCGACCGCGGGGCCCAGCCGCTGCGCGATCTGCACCGTGCCGATGGCGCGCGCCATCTGCTCGCGGGGCACGGATTCGGCCGCCATCGAGACCGTGAGGGCCCCGTACCCGGCGAAGACACCCAGCAGGGCCCGGAGCGCGAAGAGCTGCCAGGGCGCCGTCACGAACGCCATGGCGCCCTTCGTCAGGACGAAGGCCGTCAGCGACCGCAGCACCAGCACCTTGCTGCCGTACCGGTCCCCCACGCGGCCCCACAATGGCGCGCTGACGGCGGTGACCGCCGGAGTGGCGCCGAGCGTCAGCCCCGTCCACAGGGCGATGTCCGCCACGTCCGCCACGCCCAGCTCACGGATGTAGAGCGGCAGGAACGGCATCACGATGGTGAAGCCGGCAAAGCCGATCCCGTTGGCCGCAGCGGCCGTGTAGACGTTGCGTCTTGCCGAGAAGGCGGTGGACGACACGCGGGCTCGGAGCGCAGTCCCCTGACTGTCTCCTGACTCCTGCTTCCTGCTTCCTGTCTCCCGTGTCCTGCTTCCTAGAAGCGAATCTTCACCGAGGGCCCGGGGTAGACCTGGATGCTGTCGATGAACCGGATGCGATGCGGGTTCGTCTGCATCACCAGCGAGCTCGTCCGGATGCCGTCGCCGAAGAACCGCACGCCCTTCATCAGCGTGCCGTCCGTGACGCCGGTGGCCGCGAAGATGACGTTCCGGCCGCAGGCCAGGTCCGTCGACTTGTAGATCTTCTTGAAGTCGGTGATGCCCATCGCCCGGCAGCGCTCCTCATGCTCTGGCTTGGTCACGACGAGCCGCGCGAAGATCTCGCCGTTGAGGCAGCGCATCGCGGCGGCGGTGAGCACGCCCTCGGGCGCGCCGCCGGTGCCCATCACCGCGTGCACGCCGCTGCCGGCGACGGCGGCCGCGATGCCCGCCGACAGGTCGCCGTCGCCGATCAACCGGATGCGCGCACCGGTCGCGCGAATCTGCGCGATGAGGTCCTCGTGGCGCGGGCGGTCGAGCACGACGACCGACAGCTCGTCCACCTGCCGGCCGAGCGCCCGGGCGATGGCGCGGAGGTTCTCGCGCACCGGGGCGTCGAGGTCCACCAGGTGCTTCGAGCTGGGGCCGACGACCAGCTTCTCCATGTACAGGTCGGGCGCGTGCAGCAGCCCGCCGTGCTCCGACGCCGCGAGCACGGCGATGGCATTGGCGGCGCCGGTGGCGCACAGGTTCGTGCCTTCGAGGGGATCGACCGCGATGTCCACCCCGTCGAACGCGCGCCCCGCATGCGCGGCGTGCTGCGCCATGCCGACCTTCTCCCCGATGAACAGCATCGGCGCCTCGTCGCGCTCGCCCTCGCCGATGACGATCGTGCCGTCGATCGGCACGGTGTCCATCTCGCGCCGCATCGCTTCGACGGCCGCCTGATCCGACAGGTGCCGGTTACCCTGCCCCATCGTGTGCGCGCACGCGATGGCCGCCTGCTCCACCACGCGGAGGAACTCGAGCGAGAGATCCGATTCCATCTGGCCGTTCTTCACCGACGTCTGCATGGTCGTGTATCCGATCCGGGGACGCTGCCGAAACCACTTATCCTAGCAGACCCTGCACGACCACGGAGGTGCCTCGCGCCAGGCCCAGGCGCTCGGCGGCGCTGGCGCAGGGGATGGCGATCTCGAGGTGCTCGGAACTTCCGAAGAGGGCACACGGCTCGCCCGCGCCCGCTTCGGCATAGGTGGCCACGAGGCGCGGAATCTCGTGCGCGCCGGCCAGGATGCGCACCCTGCCCGACACGGCCTTGTCGAAGCGCCGCCGATCGATGTTGGTGATCGCGTTGCCGAAGCGGTCGATGCGCACGACGACCCCGGCCACGCCGCCCTCGGTGTCGGACGCCTGCGGCAGGTCGAGGCGGCTGTAGTCGGCCAGCGATCGGCCGAGCGAGGCGAGCGCCACGCCCTTCGCGAGCCACGCGGCGGCCGGAGCGAAGCGGTCCCGCCCTTCGAAGGTGCGGCTGATCGTCGGACGGGCATACTTGCGCTCGGTCAGCTCGACGATCTTCCGCGGCGGCGCCTCCGCGAGCACCGCGGAGAGCACCCCGTTGTCGGGCCCGACGAAGCGGTACTCACCCGTGTCGACCGCGATGCCACGGCGCGCCGAGCCCACTCCCGGATCCACCACGACGAGAAAGATGGTCCCGTGGGGGAAATAGCGGTAGCAGGCGGCCAGTTCGAGCGCGCCCGTCAGGATGTCGTGCGGGGGCAGGTCGTGCGCGATGTCGATCAGGCTCACGTCCGGGCAGATGCCGAGCATCACGCCCTTCATCGCGCCAGCGTAGTGGTTCGACGTGCCGAAATCGGTGAGGAGAGCGACGACCGGGCGGCCCATCAGGCCGGGTTCTTGCGGAACAGCATCTCCCGCACGTTGCTCTTCATCAGGAACGAGTCGGACACCCGCATCCCCTTGAACATCCGGATGATGTCCCCGGTGAGCAGGGCGCGCTGCCGTGGACGGCTGGCCGGATAGTGGCGGTAGCGCAGGTGCTGGGGGTCCACGACGATGTACTTCGTGTACTGCGGCTGGCTGGACTCACCCGTGCCGAAGAAGCCGAGCAGCGCGCCGTCGGGCCGCAGGATGGTGGTGAGCGAGGTCGCCAGCGCCTGGGCGGCCGGGCGATCGAGATAGTCGAGCACGTCCCAGCAGAGGATGCCGTCGACCGACGCGGGCGGCTGCGGGAAGCGCGCCGCGAAGAACGCCGGGAGCTGGTCGGTGGCCTTGCGCTTGATGTGGTCCTCGATGTCGGAGGCGATGTCCTCGACGCGGATGCGGCAACCGAGCTGTTCGCCGAAGAACGTCACGTTGCTGCCGACCACCGGGCCCAGGTCGATCAGCACCGGGTTCTCCTGTGCCTGCAGGCACGACAGGAACTTCTGGAGCGACTTGGTCGGATGGCTGAGCTCGGGGGCGGAGGCGTGGGGCGTCACCGCCGCCGGCTCGGATTCGGCCGTGCGGCGGTGTCCCAGGAAACCCAGCCACTCCGTCATCGTGCGAGCGGAATCGGCCATGTGCCGCGAGCGCTAGGCCCCCACCTTCTGTGCGGGTGCCGCTGGAGCGGCCGGGGCCGCCGCCGCAGGTGCAGGTGCCGCCGCGGGCTTGGCCGCCGCCTTGGCGCCACTCCGCTGCATGTCCACGCTGCCGCGGAAGTGCGCGCCCTCGGCGATCGCCACGCGCGGCGACGTGATGTCACCATCGACCGACCCGTTGTCCCGGATGTCCACCTTCTCCGAGGCCGTGACGTTGCCAGTCACCTCACCCAGTACGATCACCGACTTGGCGAATACCTCGGCGCGGATCTTCCCGTTCGGGCCGATCGTGAGGATGTTCTCCTTCAGCTCGATGCGGCCTTCGACGTTGCCCTCGATCGTCAGGTCCTCACTGCCGCTCAGCTCGCCCTTGATGATGACCGACTTCCCTATGTTCACGTTCTCCCCCTGCAATGTTTGAGTGCGCCGCTCGCTGGATGCCGCGGGCATCGACACCGCGGGTGCAGCCGGGGCCGCCGGCGCAGGTGCCGGTGGCGTGGCCGGCTTGACCGACTCGTCACGCTTCCACATCTCTGAAACCTCCCCCTCTCCTGGACCTGAACCTCGAGGGTGTCGTTCACACGTATCAGAAACCCGGGGAAGATGAGTTTCCGGCCTGAAGATAGGACAGTATGGTGCGTCGGGAAAGCCTTGTCTAGTCGTTTTATTGCTGAGGGTTAGCGGGAATGCTACGATCGAAGGCCGGGTCATGCGCATTTACCTCGACCACAACGCCACGACCCCGCCCGACGCCGCCGTCGTCGAGGTGACCACCCGCGTCGCGCGGGACGTCTGGGGCAACGCGTCCAGCGTTCACCACTTCGGCCAGCAGGCCAAGGCCGTCCTGGACGAGGCGCGGGGGCAGGTCGCGGAGCTCATCGGCGCCGAGGCGGCCGCGGTCGTCTTCACCGCCGGGGGCACCGAAAGCGACAACGCCGCCATACGGGGCGCCGCCGAGGCACTCGAGGCGTCGGGCCGGCGCCATCTGGTGACCACCGCGATCGAGCACGAGGCCGTCCTCAACACGTGCAAGGCGCTCGCGCGCCGCGGCTGGCGCATCTCGGTCGTGCCCGTGGACACCTCGGGCATCGTGTCGGCCGACGCCGTCGGCGCGGCGCTGACCGACGAGACGGCCCTGGTGTCCGTCATGCACGCCAACAACGAGATCGGCACGGTGCAGCCCCTGGCCGCCATCGCGGAACTGGCCCACGCGCGCGGTGCCCTCCTGCACACCGACGCCGTGCAGACGGCCGGGAAGATCCCGATTGACGTGACGCGCCTGGGCGTCGATCTCCTCTCGCTGTCGGCGCACAAGTTCTACGGCCCCAAGGGCGTCGGCGCCCTGTGGGTGCGGCGTGGTGTCCGGCTGGCGCCCTTCATGACCGGCGGCCGCCAGGAGCGCGGCCGGCGCGCGGGGACGGAGAACGTGGCCGGCATCGCCGGCCTCGGCGTGGCGGCGGCGCGCGCGCGCCAGGCCATGGCCGCCGAGGCGCCGCGCGTCGCAGCGCTGCGCGACCGGCTCGAGGCCGGCGTGCTCGCGACGGTCAGCGGCGCGGAACGCAACGGCGCCGCGGCGCCGCGCGTGCCCAACACCACGAACATCAGCATCGAGCGGATCGAGTCCGAGTCGCTGCTGATCGGCCTGGACCTCGAGGGCATCGCGGTCTCGTCCGGCTCCGCGTGCTCGTCGGGCACGCTCGAGCCGTCGCACGTGCTCAAGGCCATGGGGCTCCCGCATGCCCGCACGCTCGGCTCCATCCGATTCAGCCTCGGCGCCTCGAACAGCGCGGCCGAGATCGAGCACGTCATCGCGGTCCTGCCGAAGCTGGTGGACAAGCTGCGCAACCTGACCCTTGCGCCCAGGGCGTAGGCGGAAGAGGCAGAAGGCAGAAGGCCTGGACGGTCGACGTATGCGGATCGTGGTCGCCATGTCGGGGGGAGTGGACTCCTCGGTTGCCGCGGCCCTGCTGGCCGAGCAGGGACACGAGGTGATTGGTGTGTCCATGCAGCTCTACCCTTCGATGCCCGATGGGCGCTCAGGGCAGGGCCCTGCCGCGAGCGCGACCGGTCGCGAGTACGGCACGTGCTGCACGCTCGACGACCTGCACGACGCGCGGCGCGTGGCCGCAGCCATCGGGATCCCGCACTACATCCTGAACTTCGAGTCGCGCTTCGACGAGACCGTGGTGTCCAACTTCGTGCGGGAGTACGTCGCCGGCAGGACGCCCATCCCGTGCTCGCACTGCAACAGCGAGCTGAAGTTCGCGGCCCTGCTCGATCGCGCGCTCGGCATGGACGCCGGCGCCCTGGCGACAGGCCATTACGCGCGCATCGTGCGTGACGAGCGTGGGCGGTTCCACCTGCTCCGCGGCCGGGATGCCGCCAAGGATCAGTCGTACTTCCTCTTTTCGCTCACGCAGGCGCAGATGGCACAGGCGCGGTTCCCCATCGGCGACCTGGACAAGGACACCGTGCGGTCCCACGCGCGGCGGCTCGGCCTGCGCGTGGCCGACAAGCCCGACAGCCAGGAGATCTGCTTCGTGCCCGACGGCGACTACGCGGCGTTCGTGGAGCGCGAGGCCCCCGCCCTCACCCGTGCCGGCGTCATCGTCGGCCAGGACGGCCGCGTGCTGGGCACGCACGAGGGCGTGCACCGCTTCACGGTCGGCCAGCGCAAGGGCCTGCGCCTGTCCTCGTCGGAGCCGTTGTACGTGCTGGGGATCGATGCGGCGACGGCCCGCGTGACGGTGGGGACCAGGAACGCGCTCGGCCGCACCACGCTCAGCGCCGCGAGCGTCAACTGGACCTCCGGTCAGGCGCCGGTCGGCTGGCAGTCGGTGACCGCGCAGATTCGCCATCGCCATGCCGCCGCGCCGGCCCGCGTCCGCGCGCTCGACGCCTCACGCATGGAAGTCGCGTTCGACGAGCCGCAGACCGCCATCACTCCGGGACAGGCTGTGGTGGTCTATGCCGCCGACGAGGTACTGGGCGGCGGCTGGATAGAGTGAGGCCTGTCCATTGCCGATTGCCACATTGCCGAGTGGCGATTCATTGGGCGATCGCAGACTGGCGCATCGGGGATTCCGATTGGGCGATTGGGGGATTGCGGATGGGGGCCAATCGTCAATCCCCGGATCACCGGATCACCGGATTCAATGGACAAATGCCCCAATCGGCGATCACCCAATGAATCGCCCGATGGGCAATTCGGCAATCGGCAATGGACGCGCTTCAGTGCCCGGTGCCGGCCAGGAAGCGTTCGGCGTCGATGGCGGCCATGCACCCCGACCCTGCGGCGGTGACGGCCTGTCGATAGACGTGGTCCTGCACGTCCCCCGCCGCGAACACGCCGGGCACGCTCGTGCGTGAGCCCTTGTGGGTCCGGATGTAGCCGGTGTCCTCGAGCTCGAGCTGGCCCTGGAACAGCGCCGTGTTCGGCGTGTGGCCGATCGCGATGAACACGCCGTCCACCGGCAGCTCGCTGGTCGCGCCGGTCTGGTTGTTGCGCAGCACCAGCGCGGTGACCTCGCCCTTCTGCTGGTCCTTGATGTCGGTGACTTCGGTGTTCCACACGAAGGTGATGTTCGGCGTGGCCATGGCCTTGTCCTGCATCACCTTCGACGCCCGCAACGAGTCGCGCCGGTGGATGACCGTGACGGTGGTGGCCAGCTTCGACAGGTAGATCGCCTCTTCGATCGCGGTGTCGCCGCCCCCGATGACGGCCACGGCGCGTCCCTTGAAAAAGAACCCGTCGCAGGTGGCGCACGTCGACACGCCGCGGCCCGAGAGCTTGCGGTCCACGCCGAGTTCCAGCCACTTCGCCGACGCGCCGGTGGCCACGATGAGCGACTGCGCCGCCAGCGTCCGGCCCGCCACCTGCACCGTAAACGGCCGTCGCGACAGATCCACCGACGAGACGTCCCCCTGCACGATCTCGGCACCGAAGCGCAGCGCCTGCGCCCGCAGTTCCGCCATCAGGTCCGGGCCCATGATGCCGTCACGGAATCCGGGCCAGTTCTCCACCATCGTAGTGAGCATCAGCTGCCCGCCGGCTTCGACCCCCTCGATGACCAGAGGGGAGAGATTGGCACGGGCGGCGTAGAGCGCGGCCGTGAGCCCGGCCGGGCCGGACCCGATGATGATGACGGTGCGATCGGTGTTCACGGGCGAGCGGCGACGTCAGAGGGTACGAGGTGCTTGTCGATCAGACGGGCGAGCGCGGCCTTGTCGTGGATGCCGACGACGCGTTCCTTCAGGTCGCCGTCCTTGAACAGCAGCAGCGTCGGGATGCCCTGGATCATCAGGTTCGGCGCCGTCAGCGGGTTCTCGTCGATATTCATCTTGGCGACGGTCAGCCGCCCGGCGTATTCCTCGGCCAGCTGGTCCACGGTCGGCGCAATCCGGCGACATGGCGCGCACCACTCGGCCCAGAAGTCCACCAGCACGAGCCCCTTCTTCACCGACTCGCCGAAGTCCCCATCCGTCAACGTCTTCACTTTGTCTGAAGCCATACCGTCCTCTATCCGGTTAGATGCCGCGGCCCTGCGCCGTGTCTCCCCGGCTGGCCAGCACTCTTTTATACACCTTGACGTACTCCTCCGCCGAACGCTCCCAGGAGAAGTCCTTCCGCATGCCGTTCTTCTGCAGCCGCCGCCACGCCGTCGGGTTGGCGTGGTACACCGACAACGCGGCCTGGAGCGCGTCGCGGAACGCCCAGGGCGAATAGTCGGAGAACAGGAACCCGGTGCCCTGGCCGTTGCGCGGGTTGTAGGGCCGCACGGTGTCCACCAGGCCGCCAACGGCGCGGACGACGGGCACCGTGCCGTAGCGGAGGCTGTACATCTGGTTCAGCCCGCACGGCTCGTACCGCGAGGGCATCATGAAAATGTCCGCGCCGGCTTCGATCAGATGCGCCCGCCGCTCGTCGTACCCGATGTGCACGGACACGCGGTCCGGGCGCCATTCGGCCAGGCCCCGCCACAGATCCTGATAGCGGGGCTCGCCGGTGCCGAGCACGACGAACGTGGCCATCGAGGGCAGCTCCCCCGCCAGCGCGGCCAGGAGATCCAGTCCCTTCTGGTCCACCATGCGCGAGACCATCCCGACCACTGGCGCCATCAGACTGTCGTCGTCGACCGGCAGGCCGTAAGTCTCGAGGAGCGCGCGTTTGGCCGCGGCCTTGCCGGACAGGTCGGTGGCATCGTAGGGCGACGGGAGGAATGGGTCGCTCGCGGGGTTCCACTCGTCGGTGTCGATGCCGTTGAGGATGCCGGACAGCGCCGCCCGGCGCGACCGCATCACCCCATCGAGGCCGTAGCCGTACTCGGGCCGCTGGATCTCCTCCGCGTATGTGGGTGACACGGTGGTCACGGCGTCGGCGAAGATGACGCCAGCCTTGAGGAAGCTGAGGCGATCGTGGAACTCGAAGCCCTGGTACGTGAAGTCGGTCCACCGGAGACCGAGCCGTGGCACCCACGACTTGTCCACGACGCCTTGATAGGCGAGGTTGTGGATCGTGAAGACCGTGCCGGGACCCGCCGCACGCCGCAGGTACACCGGCACGAGGCCGGCCTGCCAGTCGTGCCCGTGGACGATGTGAGGCGGGACGGGCTGTCGCGCCTGCCAGTCCACCGCCGCGGCGCCCAGCACGCCGAAGCGCACGGCGTTGTCCTCGTAGTCCGTGCCGTGCTCGTTGTAGATGCCGGCCCGATCGTAGAGGGTCGGACAATCGAGAAACAGCGCACGGGCTCCCGGGCCGAGCGTCACCTCGCCAAAGCTCACATCGAACCAGAACCCCGCCACGTGGACCCGCGCCCGGTCCACGAGCGTCCCGGCCTCCATGCCACGGTATCGCGGCGTGATGAGGGTGACCTCATGTCCCAGCCGCCCAAGCGCCTTGGACAACGCCGTCGACACATCCGCCAGCCCACCGGTCTTCGAGAAGGGATACGCCTCGGAGGCGACCATCAGGATCCGGAGCGACTTCGGCGGACGTGGCGGCATCGTCCCAGCTTATCCGCGTTCGGCACCCGCCCGCACCTGCGTGATAATTCCATCCATGACACGCCCAGCCGCCGGGGAGCGTTCCGCCCCCCGCGACATCGTCGAACTGCGCGCGCTCGCCGCCCGCCAGCCGGACCTGACGACGGCCGCCGCGCTGCACGCAGAGCTCGTCACCGCCGTGCGGCGGGTCGAGAGCCGCGTGACCACGCCCTCGATGGACGTCCCGCTGGACCTGCTCGACACGCGCCTCAAGCGGGGCGTGCCCCTCGCGTCGTTCGGCGAGTTTCCGGTGGACTGGCCCGAGGTTCGGTTGCTGATTCGCCAGGTGACGGACGTGTTCAGGCGCCTGGACGTGATCGACCAGGGCGCGGCGGTCCGCCTCCATGGCGCCGGCCGCGACGCCAGCCTCGCGGAGCGGGCGCGCGTGTGGTACGAGCAGCCCCTCGCCACTGGCGAGGCGCCGACAGACGAACCGGATCCTATGTGGCCGGAGGTGCTGCAGTGGGCCCTGAAGCCGTTCCTGATTCGGACCGCGGAGGTGCTCACGCGCCGCGTGGATCTCGACCACTGGAGGCGGGGACACTGCCCGGTCTGCGCGGCCGAGCCCGAGTTCGGGGCCCTGACGTCAGCGGGGACGCAGGTATTGCTCTGCGGCCGGTGCCACACGCGCTGGCCCTTCGATCAGGGCTGCCCCTTCTGTGCCCACCACGAGGCCGCGGACCTGCGGACGTTCGCCACGGCGGACCGGATCTACCGCGTGACACGCTGCGTGAAGTGCGATCGGTACTTGAAGGTGCTGGATACGCAGGCGGCGGGCCGCGCGCTGCTGCCTTTCTACGATCCGGTGGCGACGCTGCCGCTCGACGCGGCGATGATGCAGGGCTGACGCCGCGCCGTGCGCACGGCGGTCCTAGTCTTCGTCCTGGCCCTGGCCCTCACCGGTGCCGACGAGGGCGCGGGTGCGGCTGGCGAGCCAGTTGAACAGGTGCCGGGTCTCCCAGAAACGGGAGGCATTCGACTTGGCGCCGAGCACGACGACGGCCACCTGCTGGCCGGTCTGCGGCAAACGCAGCAGCGAGGCCAGGCAATAGCCCGAGCGGCTGATGAAGCCCGTCTTGCCCCCGAGGACGTCGATGTCGCCCGTCTTGACCAGCTGGTTCGTGCTGTTCGCGGTGATGACCCGCGTGCCGCCGGCGTTGGTGGTGTACGACGTCTTGCGCATCACGCCGCCGATGCGTTCGTCGGCCGCGGCGTAGGCGATCAACTGCGCCATGTCATAGGCGGACGACACGTTGTCGGCGAGCAGGCCCGACGGGTCGGCGTAATGGGTGGCGGTAAGCCCGAGCTCCTGCGCCTTTTCGTTCATGCGATCGATGAAACCCTCGGACCCGTACGGCGAGACCCGGGCCAGTGCACGTGCCGCGGCGTTATCAGACCCGACCAGCAGCAGGTTCACCAGGTCGTTGACGGTGACCTTGTAGCCGCGCCGCAGGTACGTGGTGGAGGCGCGTGAGACATCGCTCAGCTGGACGGTGACCGGCGCGGCGAGATCCATGCCGCTCTCGAACACCACGAGCGCGGTCATCACCTTGGTAATGCTGGCAATGGAGCGCTCGCTCTCCGCGTTCGACGACCAGAGCACCTCGCGGGTGGCCGGGTTGTAGATGATGGCGGCCTCGGCTCGCACATCCGGCACTTCCTGGCCGAACTCGTCGATCTTGAATCGCGGGGTCTGGGCCTCGCGGACAGACCGCGCCAGGGCCGCCGCTCTCGCACGGGCCAGGCGGGCGCGACGCGCACTGGCGCTATTGGCTGAGGCGGCTGGCTTCTTGGCGGTGGCCTTCGCGGCGGGCACCGCCGGCCGCTTGGCCGAGCTCGACTGCCGGGGCGCGGCCTCGAGCAGGGTCGGAGACACGAGTGCCCCAACGGCGACGGCCACCGCTGCGACACGGGTGAGCTGGCGAAACACTCCGAGCGCCATCGAACCTCGACTTCTCAAAAAGACTCAGCGTCGTTCACCGACCCGGTAATTCTGGGGTGGCGGCATTCTAGCAGACTATCTCGAACAATCAAGAGGGTTTACGGGCCTTGCGACAAATTTTTGCATCCCTCCGGCGTGTAAGAAGCACACGGCCTGCTAGACTCCCAGCCGTGTTGTCGGATCTGGCGGCCCAGGAATACAGGGCCCTCCGGGACGCCGTCGCCGCACGCGGCCAGCTGCGAGCCACTCTCACCCTCGCCGGGCTGGTGGCCTGGGCGGGTGTCCTGACCATCGTCCTGGTCGCGCTGCCCTACCCCGTGGCGGCGGTCGTTCCGCTGATAGTTCTGGTAGGGACCTTCGAGGTGATTCGGCCGCTGCACGCAGGTGCCGAGCGGATTGGGCGCTACGTGCAGGTGTTCTACGAGGAGGCTGGAGGAGAGCCCGCAACCGGGGCCCGGCTGCCGGGCGTCACGGTGACGGCGACCAGCCCGGCGCTGATCCAGCCCCAGGTGCAGGTCACGGGCGCCGACGGCGTCTACCGCTTCATCGCGCTGCCGCCCGGCGTCTACACGATCGACTACGAGCTCGCCGGCTTCCAGACCATCGAGCGCGAGGGCGTGCGCGTCGTCATCAACCAGACGCTCACCGTGGATCAGCAGCTGCAGGTGGCGACGCTGCAGGAGACGGTCACGGTCTCGGGCGCCTCCCCTGTCGTCGACACGTCGACGACGACCATGGGCACGAACTTCACGAAGGAGCTGCTGACCGAGATTCCGAATGCCCGGGACGTGTGGGCCGCGATGGCGCAGGCGCCGGGCATCCAGATGACGCAGTACGACGTGGGCGGTTCGCGCACCGGCAACCAGAGCGGGTACCGCGCCTACGGGTTCGACACGCAGAACCAGACCCGCATGGAAGGCATCGACACCACCGAGGGCCGCGCGGCCAACGCGGGCTACTTCGACTTCGGCAGCTTCGAGGAGTTCCAGGTGGGTGGCGCGGGCGCCGACGCGTCGGCCTATGCCGGCGGCGCGGTGCTCACCATCAGCGTGAAGTCGGGAGGCGACCGCATCTCCGGCAACGTCTACTACGACTACCTGAACGAGAACACCATCGCCGAGACGAACGTCCCGGACTACCTCCGGACGGCGAACACGCCGAACGAGGATGGCTACTACACGCGGACACCTCTCAGCCGCGGCAATCCCGTCCAGGAGCAGTACGACCTCAACTTCAACGTCGGCGGCCCGATCTGGAAGCAGAAGGCGTGGTTCTTCTACAGCTACCGCCTCAACGATCAATACACCTACATCCTCGGTCTGGACGATCAGGTACAGCGCTCGAAGCTGACCAATCCCTATACGTTCAAGGGCACCTTCCAGATCGGCCGGAACAACCAGATCATCGGCTTCTTCAACAAGCGCGAGAAGCTGCAGAACAAGCGCGACGTGAGTCTCACGACGCCCCTCTCGGCCGCCTACTACCAGAGCTCGCGCAACTACCCGATGAAGGCACAGTGGACGAGCGTGCTGAGCAGCCGCATGTTCCTCGACGTGATGGCGGCGCAGTGGTACAACTTCTTCCCGCTGCGCCCCGTCCGCGACTACGGCCTGTACGACGGACCATGGGGCCCGGGCCGGCAGGACACCGCAAGCCTCCAGTACTACGATGGAGGCGCCAACAACGGCTACCAGGACCAGAAGCGGTTCAAGCCGCAGTTCTACACCACCCTGTCGTACTTCAAGGATGGCTGGAAGGGCTCGCACGACTTCAAGGTCGGCTACGACTGGAAGCGCGATCGCCGGGACTTCTTCCGCGATCAACCCTTCGACATCTTCTACCGCGACCTGAACGGGCTGACCAACCAGGTGGACCTGTACAACACGAACACGCAGCCGGTGAACGACGTCACCTACAACGCGGCCTGGATCAACGACACCTGGAAGGTCACCGACCGCCTGACCCTCAACCTCGGGCTGCGGTTCGAGGCGTACAAGGACGGCTGGCCGGAACAGGAGTTCGCCCCGAACGGGCTGCCGCAACTGGCCAACTGGCCCGCGGACCTCAACCCGGCCGAGCGCGCGCGGTACTTCGACTTCATCGCGCCGCGGACGGTGGGCGCGGTGACGGTGGCCGACACCAGGACGTTCGCCCCGCGCGTGGGCTTCGCCTACGACCTCACCGGCGACAACCGCACGGTGCTGAAGGCCTACTACGGACAGGCGCGCTTCAACTCGGCCGATCTGCTGGCCGACCAGGAGAACCCGGTCGGGCTGGCCCAGCTGCGCTACGCCTTCCTGCCGTGCACGGCCACGCGCACGACGGGATGCGACCTGAACGGCAACCGGTTGCTCGACGGTCCGCAGGAACTGGGCGCGTTCAACGCGACCCAGGGCGGCGGCGGCTTCGTGCGCGTGGACCGCGACCTCATTCGCCCGACGGCGAACGAGATCTCGGTGAACCTCGAGCGCGAGATACGGAGCGGGCTCTCCGGGCGCGCGTCCTATGTGTACAAGAACCAGCGGAACCTGTGGGGCGAGTACGACACGATTCGTGGCGACGCCTATACGATCCCCTTCACGATCAACGACCCCGGACCGGACAACACCCTGGCCACGACGGCCGACAACCAGACGCTGCAGACCTTCGACCGCCCGGCGGGCCTCCCGCAGGACCGGGTCTTCACCAACGTGCCCGATGCCGACGCGGACTTCCACACGATCGAGTTCGCCGTGAATCGCCGCTTCACCGACCGGTGGATGCTCCTCACCTCGGCAGGCTACACCTGGGCGACGATGCTCCACGACGTGACCGGCTATCAGCAGTTGCTCAACCAGGCGGTGAACACGGCCAACCAGAACTACCTGCCGGGCCGCCGGATCTTCGGGGACAACGGCACCGAGACGTCGACGACCTGGAACTACAAGGTGATCGGCCGCTACGTGCTGCCGTGGGACGTCGGCTTCTCGGGGTCCTGGAAGGTGCAGAGCGGGCAGAACTTCGGCCGTACGCTGGGCATCAACTTTCCGAACGACGGCGCCCGGACCTTCCGCGTCGAGCCCATCGACGCGCGGCGGTTCCCGACTGTGTCGATCCTGGACCTTCGCGTCGACAAGGCGTTCAGGTTCGGCCGCTACGGCAAGCTCACCGGCCAATTCGACGTGTTCAACCTGTTGAACTCCGGCGTGCCCACGACGTTTCGGCAGACGACCGCCAACTTCCTGGAGGTGACCGAGATCCTGTCGCCGCGGGTCATCCGGCTCGGCGTGCGATACGACTTCTAGGCCCGCCGCTTTGCGGCGTGGGCCTGCGGCAGGCCGCGCTACGCGCGGCAGGCGCCGCTGCGCGCGGTAGGCCTCGCTCCGCTCGGTGGGCCTGCGGTCGGCCTCGCTGGGCTCGGTAAGAACGAGAGCCTCCGGGGGGCGCCCACCGGGGGCTCGATGCTCTTCTTCTGTTCCCCGTGCCTCGGTCTTTCCCTACCGCAGGCCTACCGAGCGCAGCGAGGCCTGCCGCAGGCCTCCGCTCGCGCAGCGAGCGCCTGTCCAGCCCCACCTTGCATTCCGCCCGCCCCTGCCCTACCATTCGGGGGCACTCGTCCCGTTGCGAGCGTGTTTCACCCCACGGAAGGCGTTCGTGTTGGGTTGTCTTGCAGGTTTGACCGCGGCTCTCGCCGCGCGTCGTGGAGGCACAATGATGAGGTGGAAGAGTTCCGTTCTGGCGCTCTGCCTGGCGCTCGTGGTCGCCAGCGTCGCCAGCGCACAGGAGTTCCGTGGCCGTATCAACGGCACGGTCACCGATAACACCGGCGCCGTCCTCCCGGGCGTCACCGTCACGGTCAGCAGCCCGGCCCTCATTCAGCCGCAGGTGCAGGTCACGGGCGCGCAGGGCGAGTTCCGCTTCCTGGCGCTGCCGCCGGGCGTCTACACCGTGGACTACGAGCTCG
>Ga0268299_1000870_pt1 | contig 73382 bp, 70 predicted proteins | sample NOBtaG_FD_193484 | JGI IMG/M metagenome (GOLD analysis project Ga0268299, IMG submission 193484) | Activated sludge microbial communities from bioreactor in Nijmegen, Gelderland, Netherland - NOB reactor | ecosystem: Engineered > Bioreactor > Aerobic > Activated sludge | place: Netherlands... | reverse complement strand
CAGTCGCCATTAAAAATTTTGTTCACAAAACGATCAGACATATGCACCTCGAAATTGCTACTCATAGTAGACATTTTTGTGTTCAGGTGCAACTAGTACTTTATGGAGAATTTCCAGCCCAACGGAGAGCTAACTAGAATTATACGTCCGAAATGACGCGATAGTTTACGTCACAAATGAAACCTGACACGTCCAGTTGCATGCTATCTCCTTCAATTTTTTGATAATACGCCGATTCAGATTTCATCATGTCAAACTTTGCTAGATCCACAAACAAATCCGATGAATAGACCCACGAAGCAGGGGTCTTTCATTCATACTCCGCAACGTTCCGCTCGCCTGATGCGCCGACTCATCGTCGCATCATGGACAGTCTCTGGGCGGGGAATTTGATTTTATGTCCTGTAACAATGTGGCGTAGTATCGGGATGCTATTTTATTGAGAGCTGCATGCAGGAAAGCGGGCAGTGTTCCCTCCAGCGAATCCAGATCCGCGCATCATTGATGGGCATGTAGTGCCCGATACAGTTTCCTTGCTTCCTCTTCCTTCAGCGCGTCATCAATTTCCCGGAGAACGCTTTGAAGATTGACCGGTATATCAATATTTTCGAAGTGCCCGGTCAAAACACTGTCCGGATGGAGTTGTCCGCTTTGGTAGAGTGACCATATCTCCAGACCATAACGGGTCGTTAACAATTCAGGCGCAAACTGACCGAAATAAATTGCCAGGTTCTCGACATCGCGTAGCAGCATTTTGCACGCCTGGTTATTGGCGGCTGCGTCGATAGCTTGTGGCAAATCGATGATCACCGGTCCGTTGCTGTCGACCAGCACGTTATATTCCGACAGATCACCATGGATAATCCCCGCGCATAGCATGAGAACTACCTGCGTTATGAGTATGCGATGATATTCGCGGGCTAACCCGGCAGTCAGCGCCAGTTCGCTGAGCCGCGGGGCGGCGTTGCCATTGCCGTCGGTCACCAGATCCATCAGTAATACGCCCTCATGAAAATAATGCGGCCTGGGCACGCGTACCCCCGCGGCAGCGAGCCGGTACAGGGCATCCACCTCGGCGCTTTGCCAGGACTCTTCCTGTGCCTTGCGTCCGTAGCGAGTGCCTTTCTCCATGGCGCGTGCGCGGCGGCTGTTTTTCACCTTGCGGCCTTCGGTGTAATCCGTGCTTTGGCGAAAACTGCGTTTGTTGGCTTCTTTGTATACTTTGGCGCAACGTATCGCTTCACCGCAGCGAACCACATAAACCGAGGCTTCCTTGCCGCTCATTAATTGATGGATAACTTCATCGATAAAGCCATCCTGGATCAGGGGTTCAATTCTTTTTGGGGTTTTCATGGGTGTCAATACGATGCTTATAATTTGAGAGTCATTTTAGTGAAACACGGGTTAACTCACTGAATGCGCGAATCGCTTTGGCTTGGTTGAGACAAACGGGTTCCTGGTTGCGGCTGAGTAATGCCGCCAATTCCAGCGGGTGAGCGTTCCGCCCTGGTAACTGCTCGCCACATACCGGGTATCGAACCTTGCAGTTCATATGGTAACAGATGACGTGATGTGCAGGCGCGAAAACAGGCGAGGAGCAAGAGTAACGGAGAAAGCCAATCAAAGGGAGGTTAATTTAGAAGTAACTATTCAGCCTTATTTGACAAGGCGTTTGATTATTCTGTCATTTCGAGCGACAGCGAGAAATCTTGAGCGTTTATTAATGCGCCCAAAATCCAGGATTCCTCGCGTTGCTCGGAATGACAAGGTGCGCTGAATAGTTACATTTAGAACTTAAAAAGACAGCATGAGACCTCAGCATAAATGCATACGTCCAGACTCCTCGCCTGACAGCGACCGATACCTGAAAACCTCGGTTGACCGTGATCCGGGCTGCTAACGCTATGAACAAATGAAACAATCCGGGCAATGCCAGTTCATCCGGATGGTGAGCTTGCTATTGCGTTTGTTTGAGATGCAGTCCCAGCCGCTCCATGCGATAACGCATCGAACGCACGGTAATGCCCAGAATTTTTGCGGCGGCGGTCCGGTTATAACGGGTTTGCTCCAGTGCGCTCATGATGGAATCTCTTTCCAGCCGGTCCAGATAATCCTGCAGCGGGAGATTCCGGTCTGTGCCGATAGTGCCTGCTGCCGTGTTTTTTGAATCTTCCCGGATTTTGAGCTGTAATTCGTTTTTGCCAATCACGGTTTCGCTGCAAAGTGCGAGTGTGCGCTCCAGAATATTCTCCAGTTCGCGCACGTTGCCCGGAAAGTCATAGTGTGTCAGCGCCGTGCGCGCTTCTCTGTCCAGACGGCAGAGCGGTCTTGCTGTATCGCGGCAGATTCTTTCCAGAATATTGCCGGCGATCAGCGGTATGTCCTCGCGCATGTTCCGCAGCGGCGGCATGTCGAGTTCGATTACGTTAAGCCGGTAATAGAGATCCTGGCGAAACACGCCGCCTTCAACGCATTCGCCGAGTTTTTTGTGTGTCGCGCTGATGATGCGCACATCGATGCTTTTTTCCTGCGCCTCGCCCAGTCTGCGGACCTGTTTTTCCTGGATAACCCTGAGCAGTTTGACCTGCATCGTCAGCGGCAGGTCGGCGACTTCGTCAAGAAATAATGTACCGCCGTTGGCCGCCAGAAAAAAACCGTCGTGATCTTTGTCCGCGCCGGTAAATGCGCCTTTTTTGTAGCCAAAGAACTCGCTTTCCATGAGATTCTCCGGAATCGCGCCACAGTTGACGGGAATAAACGGCTGGTTGTGACGCGCGCTGCGTTCATGAATCATGCGGGCGGCGAGTTCCTTGCCGCTGCCGGATTCGCCGCTGATGTAAACGGCGGCCTGACTGCGGGACAGTTTTTCGATGGTGGCGCGCAATTGGCGCATCGGCTGCGATTCACCCAGTAAAACGCGCAGATTGTCCGGGGTTCTGGCACATGTGTCCTGGTTCCGCATGGGCGGCAGGCTTAACGCGGATTTGACCAGTGCCCGCAATTGTTTGAGCGATACGGGCTTGGCCAGATAATCGAAAGCGCCTGCCTTGAGCGCGGCCACCGCATTCTCGGTCGTGCCGAAAGCGGTAATGACGGCCACGGGCAGGGCGGTGCAATGCTGCGTGATATATTGCAGCAGATCCAGTCCGCTGCCATCCTGTAACCGCATGTCGGTGAGGCATAGCTGATAGGATTGCGATTGCAGCATTGCCTTGGCGTTTGCAATGTTTAACGCGCTGGTCACGTGCATGCCCATGCGCGCCAGTGTCAATTCAAGCAGCTCAATGATATCCGGCTCATCGTCCACGATAAGGACATGGGGTGTTGAATCTGAGTTAATCATGGAGATTGTCGGTTATTCTTTGTCTTTGTCAGGCCGGTTGACTGTTCATCCGGCAAGTTATTCTGAATTGTGCGCCGGTGGCAGTGTGGATATATTCCAGCAATGCATTGTTTGCCTCGCAGAGTTCGCGTGCGATGTACAGTCCAAGTCCGGTGCCGTGCTGCGCTGTGGTGAAAAAAGGTTCGAAAAGCTGTTTCTGTTGCTGTTCCGCGATGCCCGCACCGTCGTCGCAGATATCCAGATATAAATGATTTCCGTTATGCGCCTGGGTGACCTGGATTACAATGCTGCCTTTCTGTTGCAGACAATGCCGCCACGCATTGCGGCATAAATTCCACAGTATCTGATGAAGATGATTCCGGTCGAAATGGACGAAAATGTTATCGATAGAACGCAATGAAAATACAGCCATGTCAATTTTTTCAGTCAGACAGAGGTCGTCGACAAATGTCCGCAGGAATGCAGTCAGATCAAAATAATCGATTCTGGCGGTGTCGCGCCGGTTCAGCTGCAATACATCCTGTACGATTTTATTGAGCCGCCGGGTATTGTCGGTGATGATGCGTGTCAGGCGGTTGCTGGTGTCATCATTAAAATGCTCTTCGCGCAGCAATTCGGCGGCATGGCTGATTGACGATAATGGATTGCGTATTTCATGGGCGATATTGGCGGTCAGTCGTCCAAGCGCGGCCAGCTTCAGTTGCTGCACCTGAGCCTGGATATGACCGAGATCTTCCAGATAAATAATCGCGTCGGCAATGCGGCTGCCGGGAATAGACACCAGACGGACGCGAACCGGATGGCCGTGAATGCACAGGCTTTGCGGTTCGGCGTCAGTGTTGAAGCGATTGCGCTGCTCCGGCAACAGCGCCGCCAGCTCCGGCGCATGCTCGGAGAGTCTGGCGGGATGAAAATAATCAGGCTGCGAGTCAAGATGGATCAGTCTGCCGGCGTGGTCATTGCATTGGCGGATATTGCCGTTTTTATCAACGACCAGGATGCCTTCCTTTAGATCCTTGATAATCAGGTGATTGATCTGCGCCACACTGACCAGGTCAATACTGCGCTCACGGACCAGTTTTTCACTGGCGAGCACGCGCGCTGCCAGCTGCTGCGCCAGCCAGGCGACTGCGAAATAGCCGAGACTCAGCAGCGCGGCATGTGTGAACTGCGCGGCATGGATTGTTCCGAAAGTGAGCAGCGTATAGACTTCCTGCAGCAGAATCCCGATGGATGCGATGGCGGCGTAAAATAGCGTTAACCGGCCCTGACTGATAAGCCCCGCGCCCGCCAGCGATATCATCAGCAGTATTCCCAATCCGCTCGCCAGTCCGCCGCAGGCGTGAATCATGATGCAAATCAGGATGACATCAATGCAGACCTGCTGCGTAAGCTGCTCGTTAAAGCCGGGTTTGCGCCGTTTGATCAGCGCCAGGAGAAAAATGCTGATGACCAGATGCAATCCGGCGGCATAAAAAAACAGCGTCTTGTTGTAAGAACCCAGGCTCGTGAATGACAATGACCAAGCCAGAATGACGAGTCCGCTGGTAATGGTGATGCGGGTAATATTAAACAATAACAATGAATGCCAGAACGATTCCGGAAAACCGGGGCGTCCGGCATCGATGTATGCCTGGCTGCTGAATCCAATGAATTGTTCTGTTGGATGAGAGTTGAATGTTTCCGCGGCGTTTGTGATCACAATACGTTTAGGTTGATGTGTCCGAATCCTGATGTTCTATGCGATGCTCGTTGCAACAGAAAAAATCGCCCTGGCTGGTGACGCTTTCACTTCTGGGCAGATGAACGCCGCAGCGCACGCAGCGCACCATTTCTTCGAGTGCCTTGGGCGAGGCGTTATTTTCTGCGCCTTCTTCAGTTTTTTCATCGATGTTTTCAGTTTCTTCCGATGAACGGGCTTTGATCAGCCAATAAACCAGTGCAGCTATGATTAGAAAAAAAACTAACTTGCCAAGCATCATGTTTCTCCTTTAAGACAATACGCGATAGCGATGAAAACAAAACCGGTTTCCGATGGTTTTTATGTTTGTGGTGTTTCATGCGCTGATTGTACTTGCCAGAGGAATACTGGCAAGCATAATCGCAGAAACAGGTGTTTCATCGCCAGATTAATCGGGAAAATCCCCTGTTAATAGAAAATCCTGCTGGCCAGGTTTTGTGTGGCGTGTCGAATGCGGGTGTTTTGGAGTTTGAAGAATTTCTGGAAGTAATGATGGCTGCTGGCAAGCGACGAGGAGTCGCGTATGCCAGCAGGTTCATTTCAAATAGACCGATGCCTGTAATGACGTTAATACTGGCTTAACCGAGTAATTGTTTGCTCAGTTTGAGTGATTTGGCATAAAGTGTATTCAGGTTTTTCAGTCCTGTTTCAACACCGGTCAGAAGCGCTTTGTCAAGCTTGTCTGGATTAATTTCACTTAAACGCTTCAAGCTGTTTTCGATGCTGCTGCTATTTTCAAACAATATTCCTGCCGTACTCTGTAAAAATCCGCCGAGTACCGAAGCTTCGATTAACTCCAGCGGCGGGCAAGTCAGACAAGGTTCAGGGCGTGGTGGAATAGGCAATTTTGGTGTTGGTAAGCGTAAATACCGTTCATTTAAACGTTCCCGCAGTTTGGGATCAACAAGCGCAATCAGGTCGAAGATAAACTGTGTCACCCAGCAGGGGCCGTAATGCTTATGCAGATGCAGTCTGAGCGTATTGCCGATTTCCAGTGAATCCGCCCTGGCATGAAATTCCACGATGCCGGGATAAGCATAGAAGCTTTCCAGCACATGATAGTAAAAACAACCGCGCGGCAAATGCGGTGGCGCCAGCCAGACGGCAAGATTCAAATAATAGCGCTTGATTTTTTCCCAGTCGTTTCCGTTTGCTGATTCGATCTGTGTGATATTGATATTCATCCAGTGATGCCATGTTGAGTCAGTTGCCACCCGACCGACATTGGCGGCATGTCCGTCATAGACGTTGATCATGGCAAAGCGCTTGGCCGGAGAATCGCCTTTTTCGTGAATCAATGGTGGATCAGCCAGTGTGCGGCCATAAGCAATCACCATGGGCAAGGGTTGCACACTTCCCAGACTCGGATATTCGCTGCCGGTAACTCCGCCGCCAAAGTTGTAGTTATTGGTCAGCGTGATTGCGGCCAGATTTACCGCGGGTTGTGGAACATGGTCGAACACCACGCCTTCATGGGGATGATCCGGCATCACATTGATTGGTCCCAGCGTAGGATGACACAGTACGGGATGTGGACGCCGATGTACATGCCAGGGCGAGTGGGAGTGAGACATCCACGCGACCCATTCGATCGACTGAGGCAGTGCATCTGATTGACGTTCAAATTCAATCATTTCTGTGCCCGCCGCTTCAGCAGCATTGCCTGGCCGGTTTGTATCGATGCGTTGTGTGCCATTGATGGGCGGCACGCCCTGCGCATTGGTCCATGCGCGCATAGTACCGACACGCGGAATGCGGTGACACATGGAAGCGCCGAGGTAATCATGGTCGCCTGTAGCAAATACACCGCCTTTATTGTTCATCCATGTAGTCAATGCCGCTAACTCAGCGTTGCTGGCTGGTAGTGCGCCGGGTGCAGTAATATTGGTATCCGGGCCATTGTCATTGGCTGGCTTGAAACCAAAGCACCATACTTCGTCGTACTGATCAATCACGCGTGCGCCATTGGGCAGTATGCTGTTGAAGCGGAAACCCAGATATTTCGGATTAGTGCCGGTCGGTGATGCGACAACACTGAAACTGGCCGACGAGCGTAATCCCACATCGACGTGAAAGTGCATACAACCCACTGAGTTTTCACGCAGCAGGCGAATGACACGTTCCACGCCAAATGCATTCGCACCTGGGGACAGGCTGATTTCCGTATCGACTACAAATAGAATACGAACATGAGTATGCCGGAATTTCCTGATGTACTCCTGCAGGGCGGGATGTGCGGCATCAATGACATGATCCAGAGAAACTTCGTTTAGCATGATATCCTCCATCGATTTAGAGAGATTGAATCGGAGGTGCCATGAAGTGGAGTGTCCGCTCCAGGTGCGTGTCCTGGTTGCTTACATAAATGCCATGCGGCAAATTTATGGCGAAAGCAACATGGCTTGTTCACTTCAAGTCTTGTAACATCAAAAAAACGTTTTTGATGTAGTCAAAAGAGCGCGCGTTATGCCGTCTGACTCTGCGGTGGGTTTTTGTAACGGATAATTTTCAATTCTTTCCTGCGATCTATTCGCGATAATTAGGAAATATCGGATGTGAACAGTGCAACAGGAAAAATAAAAAATCAAATACCCGCTCTTGAAAAAAGCTACTGCGAAACTGATTGAATGTCAAGTGGTGGTGAAATATGGCCTTGAATTTCTTGATTTTTATGCACTGACTGCACTGACGAATTGGTTGGTGGATGTGTTTCGTTCAGGTCGTCAAGGCGGAATAGCTGATCCTGCAGTCATCACATTTTCTTGAGCATTGTAATGATACATTTTTATCTGTTCAAATTTTTGCAACAGCAGATTTAGGCAATGATGATGCCGATACCATCATGATGTGGCGCAGTGTAATACGCAACGGCGTAAAAAATTTTCATCCGGTTTATTTTGCCTTGGTGATGGCTACCGGCATAGTATCGATCGCATTTGAAGCGATGGATTTCCCTGCGATAGCCAGGGTGCTTTTTGTCCTGAATCTGGTTTTTTATCCGGTACTGTGCGCGTTTCTGCTTGCACGCATTCTGTTTTTTCTGCCGGATTTAATGGCGGATCTCAAGGTTTTCAGGCGCGCGCTGCTTTTTCTGACGTTCGTGGTTGGCACCAACACGATCGGAATGCAGTTTATCCTTTTTCATCAGGCTGTATCTCTGGCAATCTGTCTATGGTTTGTCGCGCTGATCGGCTGGTTTGTCTGTGGTTATTTCGTCCTGTCCGGTTTCATCGCCATGCGGGAAAAGTCGTTGCGTGAAACAATCAGCGGCCCAACGCTGTTGATCGTGGTTAGCACCGTTTCAATCGCGCTGCTGGGCGTCAACCTTCTGAGTGCGATGAACATAACCGATGGTTCTGCTTATCTTGTTGCCGGAGGATTCTGGCTGCTGGGCTTTGTCGCGTATGCGCCGATCATAACTTTGTTGATCTGCCGTCTGTTTTTCAGGCGATTTGAATGGATGGACTGGGATGCGCCTTACTGGATCAGCATGGGCGCGGCTGCTATTCTTACGCTGGCGGGCTCGGAGTTTGTCATGCGCATGCATCTTCCACCGGGATGGGAAGGCTTGCGAGAGACCGTTTTGTGGATGACTGTATTGATATGGATGATAGCAACGGTGTGGATTCCCTATCTGTTGCTCATGGATACGCGAAAATTGACGCGTGCAGGCATTTCAGCGCCGGCACCACTTTGGATAAAAATCTGTCCATGGCTGAGACTGGCATTCGGCAAGGAATATCATGCCTATGATCCTGCTGCGTGGAGCCGGGTTTTTCCGATGGGCATGTATACCGCCGGTCTACTGGCGCTGACGAACGCGTCAGGCTACGTTTTTCTGGTGCAGATTATCCAGTATTGGGGGTGGCTTGCCTTGTTTGTCTGGCTGTTGACGGTGATCGGCATGCTGCGTTCCGTGACTTCCCTGATTCAGCGTGACAATTTCTTGTCATAACGATTACATAGCTGAATTTATGCATGTTGTGGATATAATCCATCCATTTTCAGAGCGGTTAGATGGTTGATTGCCAGGCTTGGCAGACCTGCTGGCTTGGGAGTTTCGAAAGATAATAATTGCTCTGGTTTTGCCGGAAAAAATTAGAATGAGCAGTAGTAACTGATGGATTACGCGTTATAAAAATTTATGCTTGATGCTATGCAGCTGTGGTGTGCTCAGCGTTTTGTTAAAATCCAGCGCATGTACATTTGTCTGCTTTGGATACTGTTTGCATTCATCTGTCTGACCAACCCTGCGCATTCCGCGCGACCTTTAATTGTTGATGATGCCCGTATTGTTGACGCCAAAGCTTGTCAGCTTGAAAGCTGGATGCAAAAAAATACCGGATCTGTTGAATTCTGGGCTTTACCGGCCTGTAACTTTACCGGCAACCTGGAGCTCACGGCGGGCGGTGCAATGTCTTCCGGTCTGGAAAACAGTAAAAACCCGAATCTTCAATTTCAAGCCAAAACCTTGCTTAAAGATACGGAAGAAAACGGCTGGGGTATCGGATTGGTGGTCGGCACGGTTCACAGTCCGACCATCAACACCAATCGTAACTGGACTGGCGATCTGTATTCCTATGTTCCTTTAAGCTTTTCGTTCCGGGATGACCGCCTTATTGTAAACGCGAATATAGGGTGGCTGTACCGCCGTGCGGAATCAAGCCGCCACCATATGACGATGGGAATCGGCACGGAAATTTCGCTTTCGCGGAATCTGTGGTTTATTGCGGAAACATTCGGTCAGAATCATGGTAAGCCTTTTTACCATGCGGGTTTCCGCTATTGGATCGTGCCTGATCATATACAGATTGATACCACTTACGGTAATCGCATGGCGGCAGGCAGCGGGGAGCAATGGTTTACTGTCGGATTGCGTTTGATTTCACCCGCTTTTTTACCGTGACGATTGCACGGATGATTCTGTACGCGCCACTTTCTTGAATCGGTTGTTGCGCCGGAGATTCGATTCGGATTTTCCGAAGGATGATAAACGCTTTGTTTTTACCGGTAATAAAATTTAGAATGAGCCATCGATCGATTATTCATCACAGAAATTCATGCTTAACGCTTTATTAGCCATCAGTGCGGGTGCTTCGCTGGGTGCGGTGCTCAGGTGGCTGCTGGGCATGTCGCTCAACGCGTTGTTTCCGGGCATTCCACTGGGCACATTGGCGGCGAATCTCATTGGCGGTTATCTGATTGGTGTCGCGCTTGCCGTGTTTGCCCATCATCCCGGTTTTTCTCTCGAGTGGCGTCTGTTTATAGTGACCGGCTTTCTCGGCGGATTGACGACGTTTTCCACTTTTTCCGCCGAGGTCACAGTACTGATCCAGGAAGGCAGGATGCTTTGGGCTTTCGGCGCAATCAGCGCGCATGTGCTGGGTTCGCTGGCGATGACGATGCTGGGACTGGCGACCGTTTCCGCGTTCAAAACCATCTGATTCCAGGGAGAATGCCATGAAAGGCTATCAATTGACTTTCTTCACCCAGCAAGACCGCCAGCACAATCACCTGCCGCTCGGGGAATGGCTGGTGCAAGCCGCCATGAAACTGGGTATCGGCGGCGCAACGCTGACTGTCGCCGCCGAAGGCTTCGGGCGTGACCGCAAGCTGCATTCGGCGCATTTCTTCGATTTGACCGATCAACCCGTCGAAGTGACGATGGCTGTCAGCGAACAGCAGGTTGAAGGTATATTCGAACATCTGAAAGCAGAGGGCGTGAAGGTGTTTTACGTCAAAACGCCGATCGAATTTGGTATGACCGGGGAATCCTGATGCCGGAGAACGGCGTTCAAGCGCCTGATACAAAAGGCTGGTTTAACCGTACCGTAGCGGGCGCGGGTATTACCAGCGCGTTGGGTGATTTCTGCTACGAAACGACGACCGTGATTTTGCCGGGTTTTCTCGCGGTTCTCGGTATTCCGGCGGCGGTGCTGGGTCTTATCGAAGGCATTGCTGATGCAGTGGCGAGTTTTACCAAAATGGTCTCGGGTTACATTGCCGACAAGCTCGGGCACCGCAAGCTGCTGGTGTTGATCGGTTACGGATTGACGCCGATTGGTCAGATATTGATCGCATTGTCCACAGGCTGGCTGCTCATCCTGCTTGGACGCATGGTGTCGTGGTTCGGCAAGGGTTTGCGCGGCCCGTTGCGCGACGCCATTGTGATTCAGGCGGTCAGTCCGGCCACGCGCGGGCGCGCTTTCGGCTTTCATCGCGCGGCAGATTCAGTGGGTGCGGTGCTCGGCCCTTTGCTGGGCGTGGCATTGCTGGGATTGGTGCAAGATTGGCACTGGGAGGATGCTGCCGGGCCGTTCCGTTTCGTATTGTGGCTGTCGGTCATTCCTGGTGTTTTGGCAGTGCTGGCGTTTCTGTGGCTGGTCAAGGATCCACAGCATTCACCGAATCCGGCGCTGAAGTTTTTCAGCACGCTGCGCGGGTTGCCGGTGCGCTTCAAGCGCTATCTGGGCGCGGTGGGTGTGTTTGGCATCGGCGATTTTTCCCATGCGCTGCTGATCCTGGCGGCCACCACGTTGTTTACCCCGTCGATGGGCGTGGTGCAGGCGGCGCAGGTGGCGGGACTGCTGTATGTATGGCGCAACATCGTGCAGGTTGCCGTTTCCTGGCCAGTGGGATGGCTGGCTGATCGTGCCGGCCATTTGCCCGTCCTTGTCGCCGGTTATTTTCTGGGTGTCGCCACGGCGGTGTCGGCCGCGCTGGCGTTCTGGTTCGCGGTTGACAGCATCGTGGTGCTGGCCGGCATTTTCTTCCTCGCCGGTTTGTACGTTGCCGTGCAGGAAGCGCTTGAATCCACTGTAACCGCGGACATGGTGCAGGCGGAAACGATGACGATGAGCATCGGCGCGCTCGGTACCGTCAACGGAACGGCCAAATTTCTGTCGAGCACAACCGTCGGCGTGGTCTGGACGATGGTTTCTCCGGAATTTGCCTTTACCCTGGCGGCCGGATTCATGCTGGCCGGTACATTACTGATCTCGCGGGTGCGTGGCTGATGGATCGCTTGACGCTTGAACGGCGGCAGGTCTGGATCTATCTCGTTGCCATCTCTGGCGGGTTAGCGCTGGGTGACGCCCGGCCCGCTATCGGGCCGTATCTGGAAACCCTGCTGTGGCCGGTGCTGGCCGTGCTGCTCTACGCCACCTTCGTGCAGGTACCGCTGCTGCATATCCGCGATGCCTTCCGTGACCAGCGCTTCGTGCTTGCCGCGATGATGGGCAACTTTGTGTTGATTCCTTTGACGGTCTGGCTGATGCTGCAATGGTTGCCCGATGACCCGGTTCTGCGTCTTGGCGTACTGCTGGTGTTACTGGTGCCTTGCACCGACTGGTTTATCACTTTCGCACAGCTCGGGCGCGGCAACACGGCGCGGGCGATTGCCGTCACGCCGCTGAATCTGTTGGTGCAGTTGCTGTTGCTGCCGGTTTATCTGTGGTTGATGCTGCCTGCGGCGGATTTCAACGCGGCGCTGAGAACGGAAGACATGCTGCCCGCTGCGCTGGCGTTGATCGGCTTACCTTTGCTGATTGCGGCATTCACGGAACAGTGGATCGAAGTAAAACCCGGGCGTTCGATCTGGCGCGAACGTCTTGGCTGGTGGCCCGTGCCTTTGCTGGCGGTGGTGGTGTTTTTGATCGCTGGTGCGCAGGTTGGCGCGGTGCGTAATGCCGGGCCGGTATTGCTGACGGTGCTGCCGGTTTTTGCAGGCTTTTTACTGGCGGCAGCGCTGATTGCGCGTCTGCTTACCCGGATGCTGCGGCTGCCGATGGATTCCGGACGTACATTGGCTTTCAGTCTCGGCACACGCAATTCCTTTGTCGTGCTGCCGTTCGCGCTGGCATTGCCAGCCGGATGGGAGACGGCCGCGGTGATTATCGTATTCCAGTCGCTGGTGGAGCTGTTCGGCATGGTGTTCTATCTGTGGTGGGTGCCGGATCGGTTGTTCAAATCCAAAACAACTTACATTCGAATATGAATGTCCTATGTATATTCGTGTTCATTCGCTTAAAGCCGATAAATTATTCAGGATTGCTGCAGCGAGGTGATTAGGGGGCAGCGCACTTCGTTCGAGGTTTTGCTACATTGAGCAATCAATGTGACTAATGTCGTCTCAATGCGGTGCAGATCGTCGAGCCGAGTGCGCACATCGGCCAGTTTGCATTCAGCCAGCTCACGCGCTTCAGCACAGTGCGTACCGTCCTCCAACCTTAGCAGCCTGGCAATTTCATTCAGACTGAAGCCTAGCCGTTGAGCTAATCTCACAAAACGCACTCGCACGACATCCGACGTATTATAGCGACGAATGCTGCCGTGGAGCTTGCACGGCTCTGGCAATAAACCTTTGCGTTGATAGAAGCGAATGGTTTCCACACTGACTTCGGCCGCCTTGGCAAAAGTTCCAATGGTCAGATTCTCCAGATTATTCTCCATATCGCTTGACTCCGTACATAACTACGGAAGTAATCTTACGGTACCCTTGAAATTTTTGAAAGGAGAAATACATGACCGAACCACAACAAGGGCGCGGTGCCCTCGTCGCTGGAGGGTTGGCCGCTATCCTTGCCTCTATCTGTTGTTTAGGGCCGTTGGTTTTGATCACCTTGGGATTCAGCAGCGCATGGATCGGCAATCTGAGTGCACTGGAACCGTATCGTCCGATTTTCATCAGCGCGGCGCTGGTGGCTATGTTCCTAGCATATCGCCCCATCTTTCGCCCAGCTCAGGTCTGCAAACCTGGAGAGGTCTGTTCCACTCCTCATGTGAGGATTGCCTACAAGATTATTTTCTGGATCGTGGCTGTCCTGGTGATTGTCGTGCTGACCTTCCCTTATATCCTTCCATTATTCTATTAACAGGAGACTCTCATGAAAACGCTAGTTTTGACGCAAGCCAAAAAACTTATCGCAATAACAGTATTCTTGACTACTTTGACTATGCCTGCATGGGCCGCCATCCAAACGGTCACGCTGTCTGTACCCGGCATGACTTGCGCCGCTTGCCCGATCACAATCAAGAAGGCACTGAACAAAATCCCAAGTGTGAGTGGAATAGAATTAAATCTGGCTAAGCGTGAAGTGACGGTGATCTTTGACGATACACGTACAAGCGCGGAGGCCTTAGTACGTGCGACACAGGAAGTGGGTTATCCATCAACAGTGATAGGGAGCGCAAAATGAGCGATGTGATTCTGGAATCTATACTGACATGTCCATTATGTGGATACTTCAAAACGGAAACCATGCCCACGGATGCCTGCCAATGGTTCTACGAATGCGAACAATGCCACACTGTGCTTAAACCGAAGCCCGGTGACTGTTGTGTCTATTGCTCCTATGGCACCGTGCCATGTCCACCTATCCAGATGCGGGGTAAAAATGACGGTGATAGCTGTTGCGATAGTTAGCAAGACGTGTGTTGCGCCAAGTTCTTTATCAGTACTCTTGACCGCATAGTTGCTACATGTTGAATGCGATTGCAGTTGAATTTGAAGTTGAAGTGCATTTTGCTACGGTTAATCGGATTCCATGAAAAAGCTGAAAATATCGGATGTTATACTGAATAATCTTGTCTTTATTTGATTCATCTCACAAATTTGGCGTTCGCTTCATCTCAAATTTTACAGAGGAACACCTTCTATGACTGCCGGACTACTTGAAATGAAGCACCGACCACAAGTTGCTTTATGGACAATTTTCAAATCCTATTTTTTCGTTGGATTGACCGCCTTCGGTATGGCGATTTTGCAGAAGCTAAAAGCGCTGGTGATGGACAATGCTTGGCTGGGCGAAGAAGAAATGAACGAGGGATTAGCGATGGTGCAACTCTACCCGGGGCCACTGATGATGAATTTCAGTGCCTATGTAGGTTACAGACTCCGTGGCGTATTAGGTGCAATTTTGGCAACGACAGGATTTATTCTGCCTTCCTTCATTTTGATGTCGGTTTTATCTGCTTTTTACTTCTACTTTGTCAGATTCAAATAATTCCAATGAGGCACAAAGTTGATGTATAATAAGTCCTTGTTTTATATATGTTAATCACGATCATGTCGTGAAAATACCAAACAGTCTCTCAAATCTGCCCTACAGGGACTCCCAGAAGCGCTTGGCGCGCATTTATCGTTATTTTCATCATTTTTCGTCTCCTCGACGCGCGATGCGACAGCGACGTTTTATGGTTATCTGCGTGGACTGTTTCAATCCGATCGGGCGACTATGCTGCGCATGGGCGAAGTAAACGAGGTTGATCACCAGGCTATGCAACACATGCTGACATCTGATGCAATTGATTGGCATGGATTTGGTGCACAGATTGCGCGTGAAGCGGATGCGCTATTGGGTGGCGACAAAGCCACTTTGATCATTGATGAAAGCGGTTTTGCGAAGAAGGGTGAAGCCTCGGCAGGGGTTGCGAGACAATGGAACGGCCGTCTGGGGAAGGTAGACAATTGCCAGGTTGGCGTATTTGCCAACCTGTGCCGTGATGGCATGGCAAGTTTGATTGATGCGCACCTGTATTTACCGGAACACTGGGCGAATGATTCGGATCGTTGCAATAAGGCAGCGATACCTGAAGCGCACCAGCGCTACCAAAGCAAATGCGAGATCGCGTTATCGATGATTGAAAAAGCGCTGCAACAAGGTGTGCGCTTTGGTTATGTGGCTATTGATGCAGGCTATGGCAAGGATGCTGCCTTTTTACGGGGCGTTGATAATCTTGGTTGCACATTTGTTGCAGATGTTCATTGCAAGCAGATGATCTATCTTGAAGACCCAGCGCCGCGCATTCCAGATTGGAATGGCCGTGGCAGGCGGCCAACACACTTGAAAGCACAAAGTGAAGCAATACGTGTCGATCAATGGGCATCTGAGCAGCCGGATACAGCATGGCGGCGCATCAAGCTGCGCGAGGGTGAAAAAGGCACGCTTGAAGCGCAATATCTTCATACGCGCGTTTGGGTATAGGACGGCACCGAGCCTTACGCGCGCCGCTGGCATTTGTTGGTCAGGCGGGAGATTGGCGCATGCGAAATATCGCACTACTGCTTATCCAATGCGCCATTTGAAACGCCATTGCAGAGGCTGGCGCAAGTGCAGGCACAGCGTTTCTTTATCGAACACAGTTTTCGTGAGGCAAAGAGTGAATGCGGCATGGCCGACTATCAAGTACGCCGATGGGATGCATGGCATCATCACATGGCTCTGGTCATGCTGGCAACGCTCTTCCTGGTCAAGCAAAAAATGCAGGGCCGCAGCCAATGGCCAATGATCCGTCAATGACCTGGTAACAGCATTAGCTCATATGCTGCCCCGAAGACAGCTGACTGCCGACGAATTAGCTGAAATTATTCACAAGCGGCATCAGAGAAGATCCAATGCAAAACAGTCTTCTGTTAGGCAAAATAGGGCTCTGGAATAATCTGACAAAGTAGAATTACTTCGCCGCTGGTAATTTACCTTGGGTACATTCACTCTTTATCGGGCTGGAAGCGCTGGTGGTCGGTATCTTGCTTAATGCCACGCTGGAGATAGGTGGGCGTAATATTTTGCAACGTACGCAGGCGATTATCATGCTGCTGGCATTTGGTGCGTTGCTGTTCAAAGTCAACGCAGCGTTGATCGTGCTGGCTGCATTGGCACTGGGTGCGTGGTTGATTCAGCCCATGTCTGGTGGGGAGGGAAATGCTGGAGTGGGTAAACACAGTCCAAAGATCGAAGCTTTTTCGCCGAAACGTTGGACAGGTATTGGGGGCGTGGTGGCGGTCATTCTGGCGGTCGTTGCCTTTTCATGGAATCTGAAATCCGAGATAGGCGAACTGGCGTTATCCCTATTCAAAATCGGCTCGATAGCATTTGGTAACGGTTCCGCCATCATCCCATTAATTCAGTATGAAGCTGTAGAAGCGCATTCCTGGATATCGCTCAATCAGTTTACGCACGGCATTGCGCTGGGGCAAATTACGCCAGGCCCTTTTCTAATTACTGCCACGTTTATCGGATACAAACTAGCCGGTTTTTGGGGTGGATTGTTGGCGACCTTCGCCATTTTCTCGCCATCGTTTGCGATGACGCTGGTCTTTACTGAAATCTTTGCGCGCATCCGGAATTTAAGAGTGGTTCGTGGTACGCTGATGGGTGTGATGGCATCCTTTGTTGGATTGCTGGTTGTTGTGCTATTGCAATTGGGCGGCATGGCGTTGACAAGTCCTGCTGCATTTGCTCTGGCAGGTGCTGCTTTCGTTGCCGTTCGTTGGTTCAAGGTAGATGTTTTGTGGATTTTCATCAGTGGATTGACGGTGTGGAGTTGTTTGTTGATACTCGGGTTAGTCTAAACCGGAGCTATTGCTGATAAGTGGTATTGTTCTTCAACGGGCAACTGAGGCTTTTAGGTTCATAATATTTGCCATACAGGATTTCTTTTTTGAAGAATCGTCAATAGCTCGCCAACCGCTATTATTCATTTTCAGCCAATCGTGTAACGTTGCTAATGGCCATCCTCATGAAAATCATGCGCGCGAAGCTGGTATGGTTATTTTTCCTGGTTATTCCGGGTATCGTCATACTCAGCGGTTGTTCGAGCCTTTTCTATTATCCGGACAAAAAACGTCTTTACTATGATCCGAAAGCGGCGGGATACGCGCCGGAAGATATTTTTTTTACCGACGCCGCGCAACGAAAACTTCATGGCTGGTGGTTCCCTGCCAGAAAAACTCCTGCAAAGGCAACCATCGTTTTTTTTCACGGCAACGCCGAGAACTTGACATCCCATTACGTGCAGTTAGCCTGGATGACCGATGAAGGCTACAATCTTTTCATTTTCGATTTTCCAGGCTACGGCCTTTCCGAAGGTAAGCCTACGCCCAGAAGCTGTGTCGAGTCCGGCCATGCAGCGGTTGATTGGGTGGCAAAAAACAAATCTCCCGGTGAACCGATGATCATCTATGGGCAAAGTATGGGAGGAATCGTTGCGCTCCAGACGGCAATCGATAAAAAATCCGAGCTCAACTTAAAACTTGTTGTTGCGGACAGCACCTTCGATTCTTTTCAGAAAATCGTCAGGACAAAACTCGCGCACACCTGGTTCACATGGCCGCTGCAGCCACTGAGCTACCTGTTAGTAAGCGATCAATGGGCGCCGCAGGATTTAGCATTGATTTCACCGATTCCTGTACTGGTCATTCACGGACAAAACGATAGCGTGGTGGAATCTGAACTTGGCGAGATCGTTTTCGAGAAACTGGCCGAACCCAAAACCTTGTGGCGGATTCCGCAAGGCGCCCACACCGATGTATTCTGGCGTCACGATCATAAGTACCGTGCCGAATTCTTGACTTTCCTGGAAAAATTAGAGCGCCCTTAGGTTTTCAGTATATCGATACCGGATGCTATGACAAAAAATTATCTAACCACATCGTGGCCGCCTTTTTGACGACCTTCTGGAAATAACCTGTTTTATGTTTGACAACCTGTGGAAGTTTCAGTAGATTCTGGCCAGGTTCTAACGAACCTGGTATTACCGAAGCGTTCATTTGGTTTGAGGCAGAAACAACCTTTTAGGTTTAATATGGAGAGAATAATATGAAACGACATCATCTGATTGCAATCGCAGCTTCTTTACTTTACTTCCCTGTTTCCAGTTTTGCGGCCGGATATGGCGCGGCAGGTTGTGGGTTAGGCTCCATGGTCATCGGATCAAAGCCAGGAGCACAACAGATTTTTGCAGCAACCACCAATGGTACCTTTGGGTCGCAGACACTCGGCATCACTTCCGGGACATCAAACTGCGGTGATCACGGCTTACTTAATTTGAGCAAAGAACGAGAAATATTTGCGCAGGAAAACTACACCAGTCTGATCAAGGAAATGGCGCAAGGAAAAGGTGAGAACCTGGCTACTCTGGCAAGCTTGTACCGATGCCCTGCAGAAACACATGGGGAATTTGGTGCGATGACCCAGGAAAAATTCGATCATTTAGTGGCAAACGATCAGACCACTTCGGGCGGATTGCTGGCACAGCTTGAGAATCAACTGTCCCAGCATCCCAAACTGGCAAAATCCTGCAATATCCAATTATCCGCGCTGAATTAAATAACGTACGCATGGATATAGGTTAACCGCTATATCCGTGCATCGATTCGTTACCGTCCCTTGCCATTTGCTTTTCTTGCCGTCAGTCTGATTTTCTGGTTTTTGTCGTTTCCCGTCGTTTCCCATGCGCAAGAAAATAATGCCGCGCGTTATCTGGTGGAACTGCAACAACAAGCACGCGCGCAAAAACTCAGTGATCAGCGTGTCTGGCATCTGCTCCTGAAATATAACAAAAAACGTTTCGGCGGCATGGAGAGCGAAGCCGATGGCATGGGTTTCTTCAACTCCCCCGCCGGAAAAACCGATCCGGAATCGGAACTGGCGGCCACGCTGGCCAGTTTTTTCGTTCCGCTGGCTGAAATTGCCAGCGATAAGGAACACCCGCAATGTAACTTCCCCGCGCGCTTCAAATGGCTGAACGAACAACTCGCGTTCGACCCCGCCCGTTTGGAAATCCAGGAATGCGACCGCCTCGGCCGCTGGCTGGAAATTCTCGACCCCGTTGGCGTCACGCTGGTATTTGCCTCCTATTTTCTGAATAATCCCGCTTCGATGTTCGGTCATACCCTGATACGTATCGATAGCCGCAGGACAGGCGGCGACAATAATCTTATCAATTACGGCGTAAACTACGCCGCGATTCCCGATACCGAAAACGCCTTCCTGTATGCACTGAAAGGGTTGATCGGTTCATTTGAAGGCCGCTTTGCAATTTTTCCTTATTACACCAAAGTGCAGGAATACAATAATTGGGAAAGCCGCGATTTATGGGAGTATGAACTCAAATTCACCGAAGACCAGTTGCACATGATGCTGTTGCACTTGTGGGAACTGGGCGGGACTCACTTCGATTATTATTATTTCCAGGAAAACTGCTCCTATCACGTGCTCTCGCTTTTAGAGATCGCCAACCCGGATTTGCGACTGAAAGAAGAATTCTTTTTCAGTGTGATTCCGGCAGATACAGTGAAAGTGGTGATGGCACAGGATAATCTGGTCAAACAGATTGTGTACCGCCCAGCCGTTCTCAATCAGATGAACCATCATCGCGCCCGGATGAATAACGAGGAAAGGCAGCTGCTGCATGCCATGATCAAAGGGGAAGTAAGCATTGAAAGCGGCCGTTTCAGCAGTCTCCCCACGCGCGTTCAGGCGCTGCTGCTGGATGCCTATATGGACTACCTTCAGTACCAGAGCATGCAACAGGCAAGTGATCAGGAAGTGAAGATTCCCCGCTCCATCCTGTCCGCCCGGAGCCGTTTGCGCGTAGACAGCGATCAGAATGAAGGTATCACGCTTTTTTCCAGTCCGCCGCACCTCGGTCACGGCACAGACCGCGTTCGCCTGGGTTTTGGGCATAACGACCGGGAGCCGTTCATGGAATTGGCATACCGTCCGGCATACCATGACTTGATGGCCAGGGATGTGGGCTATGACAAGCATTCGGAGATTATTTTTCTGGACTTCAAGCTCCGTTATTACTTTGAGTCCGAACGGGTCAGACTGGACCGGGCCAATATTCTCTCTATTACCTCGCACAATCCATACGACCCTTTGTTTGGAAAATCTTCATGGCGCGGCAGCCTGGAGATCGACACGCTCAGGGACCGGGATTGTCGTTATTGCAATTCGTTAAAAGCTTTTTATGGAAGAGGGTTTTCCTACCGGCCCGATTTTTTCTCGCCCCTGTTGTTATTTTCATTTATCGATTTCAAGGCTGAATTGTCCGGTCATTTGCAGCGGAATTACCGTCTGGGCGGCGATCTGGAAGCGGGCGCGTATTACGACATCTCCGAAAATCTGAGGGTCAAAATCGCCGGAAGCTATCACGTTTTCATACTGGGTGAAAACAAACGTTTTTTCACGACGCATTTCGAAAGCCGTTACGCCTTATCGCAAAACCTCGATGTCAGGCTGGAGTTTAACCGCTTTGATCATAACCACGAAGGCATTTTTTCCGTCAATTATTATTTCTGATTCGCTCTTTTTGTACGTATGGTCAGAGTCGCTTTTCTGCGAACGCGATACGACATCATTATTCGTCACGCATGATATGCGTTTGAAGCCTGATCATAGGGGATTATGGCTTGATTGCGCTGCATTTGGACAATGTCAATAGCCGTTGTACGCCGACCGGCTCTTCCTTGAGCAAAGGAACGACGGCGTAGCGCTTTGCATGAATGGTTGACACTGCTTCAATGTCAGCAAGCTCGTTATGGGCGCGTTGGTATAAAAGCGGTGACTCGACGGTCGTGGCGGCGATGCTGTTATTGACGATCCAGGCCCACGGCTCGATCCCGGCGCGGCGCAGATCATCTTGCAGGCTGGCGGCTTCCAGCACGGGCGTGGTTTCCGCCAAAGTCACCAGCAGCATCTTGGTTTGCTTGGGGTTCTGCAACTGCATCATCGGCGTGGTGTAGTGCGTGATGGAATGGCTATCCATTTGTTTGGCGATTTCGCGATGATAAGCGCCGGTGGCGTCGAGTAACAAGAGGGTGTGGCCGGTCGGCGCGGTATCCATCACAACGAATTTCTTTCCCGCCTCGCGGATGATGCGCGAGAATGCCTGGAATACCGCAATCTCTTCGGTGCAAGGCGAACGCAAATCTTCTTCCAGTAGCGCTCTGCCTTTTGTGTCCAGATGCGCCCCCTTGGTTTCCAGAACCCGTTGCCGATAGCGCTCGGTTTCCACATGCGGATCGATCCGGTCGACCAGGAGATTATCCATCGCGCCGCTGAGCGTTTCGCTTAAATGCGCGGCTGGATCGGACGTGGTGAGATGCACCGGGAAGCCGCGCTGCGCCAAATTAACCGCGATTGTCGCTGCCAGCGTGGTCTTGCCGACACCGCCTTTGCCCATCAGCATGATTAAACCGCAGCCATCCTTGGCAATGTCGTCGATCAAGTCGAACAAACCGGGAAATGACATGGCTTGATGTATCGTATTACTATCGTCGGCGGCGGGCAATTCATCCAACAGTAACTGCCGTAGCGCGGTTAATCCGACCAGGTTGAACGGTTTCAGCGTAATGTGATCGCACGGCAAGGATCTGAGAATCTCCGGTATAACCGCCAAGGCTTTCTGTTCGCGCAGGAAAATGGCGGCTGCCAAATCATCCCGCGCTGCTTCCGATTGCGGCAATACGCCATTGATGATAAGGAATTGATTGGTCAAGCCGATGGCCGTGAGTTCTTCCTGTGTCCGCGCTACTTCGCGTAGCGTGGTTTGCTGCGCGCGGGCTACCAGTACGAGCCGGGTACGTTGCGGATCGGCGAGTGCATCCACCGCTGCTTTATACTGTGTACGTTGTTTTTCCAAGCCCGCCAGCGGGCCGAGACAGGACGCATCGCCTTTGCCTTCCTCAAGAAAATCGCTCCATGCGCCGGGTAGTTGCAGCAGCCGGATGGTGTGCCCGGTTGGCGCGGTGTCGAAAATAATGTGATCGTAATCCGCTGTCAGCGCAGAATCGACCAGCAAAGCGGTAAATTCGTCGAAAGCGGCGATTTCAGTGGTGCAAGCGCCGGACAATTGTTCCTCGATGCCTTTAACCACCGTGTCCGGCAATACGCCGCGCACCGGATTGACAATGCGATCACGGTAAACTTGCGCTGCTGCTTGCGGGTCGATTTCCAGCGCAGCCAATCCGGGCACCGCGCTAGTCGCGGTAATCTGGTTGCCGATCGTCATGCCGAACACTTGACCGACATTGGAGGCCGGATCGGTGCTGACCAATAATACCCCCCGACCGGCATCAGCCAGTGTAATTGCCGTGGCGCAGGCTAACGAGGTTTTGCCGACGCCGCCTTTGCCGGTAAAAAACAGGAAACGCGGCGGCTGATCGAGGAATTTGAGTTGCGTCATTGGTCTGATTCGGGACGTGTCAGCAACAGCCGCCGCAGCAACTGGATTCTTCAGCGGCCTGTTCCAGCGGAATCCCTGCCCAGCGCGCGAGTTCGCCGCGATTCGGATAGCGCCCGGCGAGGGCGACTTCACCGTCGACCAGGATAAGCGGCAGCGCTTCCGCACCGGAGCGTTCCAGAAATGCTTTTGCTGTGGAATTATCTGCGAAAGCCATGGGTTGCTGCGCCAGATTGAAACGCTCGATGGCGACATCGTGCTGTTTGAGCCAATCCACATCGGCGGAAAAAGCGGTCAATGTCTGGTCTATGTCGGAACCGCAAACGCCAGAACTACAGCATGAAGCAGGGTCGAATATTTGGATAGTTGCCATTGTGATTTTCCTCTTGAAGTTAAGTTAATGATTAGTGTGTAGTCTAGTAAAGCTATTTTATTCCGGTCTTGTTGCGTTTATTTTGCCTGTGACGGCTTAAATTTCAAAATACCGATATAGTCGAGTTTTGTCCGGAATGCGGCGGAATTCTTACGCAAATCCTCTAATGATAGCGCAAAAAAGGTCTCGATGCCCTTACGTAAGGTACGGTAAGCCTGTGTGAACGTTGCATTGATCGCTTCTTCGGTTCCCATGGCTTTGGCGGGATCGCCGACACCCCAATGTGCACGCAGCGCAGGGCCAAGATACGTCGGACAGGTTTCAGCGGCTGCGTTGTCACAAACAGTAATCACAATGTCCGGCGTAGCTGGTAAATTGTCCCACGATTTACTGTAAAGCCCTTCGGTTGAGATACCTTCGTGTTTAAGCAAGGCGAGCGAGCGTGGATGAACCTGGCCGGTCGGTTGGCTGCCCGCGCTCATCGCCTGCCAGCCAGCGGGCGCCAGATGATTGAAAGTGGCTTCAGCCAGGATAGAGCGGCAGGAATTTCCGGTACAAAGAAACAATACATTCATGATCAGGCCGCGCAACAGGTTTCGGTTTTAGCGGGAATGGCGGTATCCTGACCAAATACCGGAATGGCCGTCAAGGTATGAAAAGCTTCCCAGGCGATACCCTGCGGGTCAACCGTCCAGTGTTTATTCGATGCGGCATAACAGCATTGCGCGTTGTTTTGCTCTGAGGCTGGCAAACCGACCTGCGTTAACCGGTGATTTATTTCGTTTAATGCTTCTTGCGAATCAACCTGGATGCCCGCATGATCCAAGCCCGGTTTTGCGCCGCGTGCGGACAGGGCGAAATTAATACAAGGATCATCCAGCATCCACTTGGCGTAATCCGGTTTGCTGACGGATGGTTCGGTACCGAATAGCGCAGAATAAAACCGGATATTTTCCGGCATGTTATCGACGGCAATGTGAACATGAAAGCGTTTCATTAGTGTCTCCTTTGTTAAATAATCTGAAAAATAGATTCAACAGTTATTTTTAATATCAACGATGTTGCATGGATCGCCGGCACAGCAATTCTCGGTGAGATAACGCAGCAGGGCATTCATGGTCGAAAAATTCGCTGAGTAATAAATAAAACGGCCTTCCTGCCGGGCAATAACCAGCTCCGCCTGTGTCAGTTCCTTTAAGTGGAAAGACAGCGTTGTATTCGGAATATCCAGTTCCCTGGCAAGCTGGCCCGCCGGGAGTCCCGTCGCTCCGGCATGTACCAGCGACCGGAATAGGGCAAGGCGGGTCTCCTGGGCAAGGGCGGTCAGTGCTTTAATCGCTTTTTCGATTTCCATCTTTCCAGCATAATGGAAATATGAAACCTTGGCAATTTTTTTATTGCGCGGATTCAACTTTGAAGTGCAATACCTGATGGTGGTTTGGTGTAGCACACCGTCTTCCCGAAGAAGACCTCAAGCGGGGTTCTGAATCCAAGTACTTTGCGTGGTCGATAGCTGAGTCTATTCACCGCCCATTACGATCTCGTGTTGTCAACCCCAGGTAGCGGAAATCACCAATGTTCAATTATTTCCTCCTGCTAAAGCCGCCAAGCAGCACGATAGCTGCTATACCCAGCGCCCCGGTAGCGCTGATCAGTAGATCGTCTAGGTGCAGTGGTTTCAGGTGCAATAGATACGCCAGGTGCGGAGTCTGCACAAACAACATACTGATCAGAAGCGTCAGTGACACGATGACTTGTGACAGGCGTGTGGAAAGCCCGCTCAGAATTACGGTGACCATGACGCTGACAAAAGAAAGCATGATCATCGTCATGGCCCGAGCGTGCTCCACATCGCGCCCGATACCCAAGCTGTATTCATAACCCCCAATAATCATTAGCGTAATCACGAAGCCTGCACATGCGATGGCGATCCATTGCCTGCGATTGAAAAAACGCTGATTGTATGTTCCTTGAGCCTGCGATAACTGCTCGCTTGCAGGCAGTCCCTGAAAAACCAGTAAGGCCGTGGGATGGATAATCAGTTCCAGCCATACGATGTGAATCGGCAGGTAAAGCAGCGGGTGGCCAACAAGCGGGATGAGCATTGCTGTGAGTACCAGGGGTATATGAATGATCAGCAGATAGGCGAAGCTCAGCTTCAAATTGTGGAACAGCTGGCGGCCTTCGGCGATGGTTCGTGTTATCGTGTGAAAATTGTCGTCCAGCAACACGATGGCAGCGGCCTCGCGCGCACTGCGTGTTCCGCGTTCTCCCATCGCCAAACCGATATCCGCGGCTTGCAGCGCGGGGACGTCATTCACGCCATCGCCTGTCACGGCGACGATTTCACCGATTGATTGCAAAGCCCTCACGATGTGAAGCTTCTGTGCCGGTACGGCGCGTGCGATGACATCGGTCTTTTTGAGTGCCTCTGGATCGAATTGTAACTGTGATGTCAGTCGGGAGGCATCGATAACATTCGGTTCTCGTTCGCCGAGACCTATTTCCCGAGCGACCGCTTTTGCGGTCAACGGGTGATCGCCGGTAACCATCAGCACATGAATGCCGCTTGCACGACACTGCCGGATCGCGTCAACCACACCTTCGCGTACCGGATCTTCGAACGCCAATAAACCGGCAAACTTGAAACCGCGATCCGGTTCACCACCCGCCCAAGCCGACGCATCGAGGGAACGATGCGCACAAGCAACGACTTTGTGTCCGGATTCGGCGAGTTCGATCATCCGCGCCTCCCAAACTGAACGTTCCTGTTCTGTCAGCGCGCACATGGCAAAGATCGTCTCGGGCGCACCCTTAGTGGTCGCCATGAGCGTTCCATCACCATTGCTCCAGATTGCGGTTTCACGCTTGCGGTCTTCGGTGAAGGGGAAGGTGGCCAGCGGTGCTGCCGATAATTTTGCTGCCGGTATGCGACGAAACACCGCCGCATCCAGCGGGTCTCCTGTCTCGATGCGCGATGCCCTGGCCGCGACAGAAAGCAACTCTGTTTCGTTCAGATCCCTGGCCGGATAGCAATGTGTCAACTGCAATACCCCTTCGGTAAGGGTACCGGTCTTGTCCGAACAAATACAGGAGATACGGCCAATGTTTTCCACTACGACCGCGCGCCGCACCAGGGCATGTCGACGGGCAAGGCGATAGACACCTGTTCCCAGAAAAAAGGTAAAAACGACAGGAAATTCCTCGGGCAAGGCCGCGACGGCCAAAGTGACTGCGCTTAACAGTGCATCGACGAGTCCGAAGCCTTGGCGTAGACGCACCCAGGCCAGTACCAGGCAGAGGATCGTGGCAGTTATCAGCAATACTCCGACAAGATGAGTTATCGCGCTTTGCAGCGGCGTTCGTTCGTGACGACCTGCTGTGGTCGAGCGTACGATCTCGCCATAAAGTGTCTCGCCGCCGGTAAATAAAACGCGCACTGCGGCGCGTCCGGTGAGCAGGCGTGATCCGGCATAGGCCCAATGCATAATGTCGACCGGCACCACATCTGCCTTGGCTTCCAGTTCGATCAGACTCTGTTTTCGAACCGGATAGGACTCGCCCGTTAGTGCGGATTCATCCATCTGTGCGGATTCTGCCGCTATCAGGATGCCGTCGGCAGGAACGCTTTCGCCTGCCGACAGCATGACCAGATCACCCGGTACGATATCTGTCGCAGCAATTTCCAGAACTTCGCCATCACGCAAGACTCGTGCCTGTGTCGCCAGACGGCTCTTTAGACTTTCCGTGGAAGCGTGCGTGCGGTGGTGCAAGTAGAGGTCCATTCCAACCAAGGGTACGATTGCTGCCAGCAGGGTGAACGCTTCCGCCATGTCGCCCAGGAAAAGAAATAACAGGGCTGTGCCAATGAGGAACCACAGCATGGGGTCGCGAATAGTATTGCGAAACAGCGCCCACCAGGCGGAAGTCGATATTTCGATGATGTCATTGCGACCGTAGTGATTCAGGCGCTCGACTACTTCTATCCTGTGCAAACCTCGCTCGGTATTCAGCAATTTTTTCAAGCGATTAATGGGGGCCAGTCGATGCATAGGCTATTCCTCCCGTCTTCAATACGTGCGAATCAATCAATGCAGACTCCATCGCGTCAACCACATGCCGGGCAGCATCGGCAGCCACAAGGTGAATCCACGCAACAACAATGTTGCGGTTAGTGCTGTCTCGATAGGCACCCCCATCACGCCCAGCATGCCGACGCAAGTTGCCTCAAAACTGCCCAGCCCCAAGGGAATCGGGCCAATCGTCGCCACCATGGAGGCCAGCACAAAACACGGAAGCACCGCCCAAAACGACAGTGGCATATTTACAACCTGCAACATGACCCATAAGGTTGCCGCGTCCAGTACAAATACAGATGCATGCAGCAAGGTAGCAACCAGAATCAATACCGGGTTGTGCAATAATTCGTGCGGTGCATTCGCGATGATTTGCATCAGCTTGTTCAGGCTTGGCATCCGTGAAAGTACCTGCGGAAGTTTTTTTTGCCCCAGGCCACGCAGCCACAATGCGCCTGCCGGGATGCCTACTGCGACCAACGAAAAAACAATGACTACCAGTGTGATCTAGGTATCGATTGCATGATAAAAATACAGCAGCAGGAGAGTTGCCAACGCGGCAAGGAAATAGGCGCCATAGTAGGTCACAAGACTTAATAAAAGTATGGCCATGCACACATGGCTGGGAATTCCGCGGCGATTCAGGGCTGCGATAAAGAAAGCTGTGCCGGCCATGCCACCACTGGGCACAGCCTGGTCGGAGAACAATTTGGCGATCCCCAATGGGATCAGAGAAAGAAACGAGCAACGCATGCCAACCGATTGCAAGGACAGATGCCAGACAGCCGCTACGCTGATGTAGGTGGCCAGTTGCAGTAACAAGGCCAGCATCATCCGACGAAATACCCGGGTGTTTTTCCACCGGATAGGTTTCGCCGGTCAGCAATGCCTGACTGACGTGGAAGTCCTTCGCTTCGATCAGGACGCCGTCACCGGGAATCAGACTGCCAGCCGTGAGCAGCACGATGTCGCCGGGCACCACTTCTTCGACGGGAATTGTCAGGGTTTGACCATCGCGCAACACCGTTGTTTTGATTGCAACCTGTTTGCGTAATTGTTCCACCGCTTGGGTGGCGCGGTATTCCTGTATAAAACTGAGCACCACGGTAATGAACACAATGCCAAGCACGATCATGGCATCCAGCCAATCGTGCATGAGCATCGCAACGACGGCGGCAAAGATCAGAATCAGCACCAAGGGACTGCGGAAGCGTTCCAGGAACAGTTGCATGGCCTTGGTAGCGCCATGATCCGCCGCCAGTGTATTGTGACCGTATTGTTGTATCCGCTGTTGTGCCGTTGCGCTGTCAAGTCCCTGGTAATTGCTGTTCAGAGACTGCAACAACGCATCAACGGATCTGCTCCAGTAATTTACTGTTTTATCCATGCTGTCCACGGTTTGTCAGGAACTACCTTTTCCGATGAAAAGGCCATTTTCTCTTGTTTGTTATACGTTCACAAAAGTTTTAAATTGCTTCCTTGCAAGTTTGAAGGGAACCGTTTTACCGTTTCTCCAGCGGCTGAACGTAAGCGTCCAATGCTCCTGTCTAAACGCTGAGCCATGCGCTGGTGTTTACAAGGTAAAAACGATGCCTGTTTCGTAAAGACCGGCCAGGTTGATGTTTTCGGCATTGAACTGCGAATCTGCCGCAAGCCATGTTAATTCGGCAATTGACAGTGAATTATTCTGGAGTTGATCCATATAGGGCCGCGCCTGATCCGCGGTCGGCGTGCTGCCGAACAGGTTATGCCATAACAGGTTGACGATTTCTTCCGGTTCATGTACTCCCGTTGCATCAAGGGCGATTGAAACCAGCTGTTCCAGCGCCAGGCCGTCATCGACATAAACGAGGCCGGTTTTTATGATTCCCGGATTGTGCAGCGAATCTGCGCCGAAAACTGTTCCAAGCAGTTTAGCCAATATGCCGGCGTTACCGTCGATGTCGAGCGCAATACCGGTATCGTCAAATAATAAACGTTCGATATCCATCAGCGTATCGACACCCTCGCTGCCTGTATGGTCAGAAACTAAAAAGCCATTTTCTGTGCTGTGGAAGGTGTAATTGCGCTGTAAGCCGTTAAATAGCGCCTTGTCAATGCCTGTTCCGCCCAGAAAGATATCGTTGCCCGCCATACCGATGAAGGTATCGTCACCTTCGTTACCTGTCAGGATATTGTCAAAAGCATTGCCGTGAAGTACGTCATCATGACGTCCGCCGCTCGCATTCTCGATGATCGTATCATAGGCGATCCACACATTGGGTACGCGAATGCTTTCAGCAACGCTGATCGCGTATACTGTGTTGCCGATATATGAACCTTCGCCCGACTGCAATTGAATAAAAGCCGGGAGGCCGCCATCGTAACGGATTGTGTCGATCCCGTCGCTGTCCCACAGTGTTTCATGGTAGGTCGCGTTGTCGGAAAAATGATAGATGTCGTCACTCCTGCGGAAATTGTTGTTGGCGCCATAAAGATACTGAATGGCCTGGATATCCAGTGGCATCGGCGTGGTTGGATGGTAATCAAAAAAAGACAGCCGATTCCCGGCTATGGCGGAATAGCTCATGATCGTGCGCGACATGGTGTCTTCGCTGACGGGAAAACCGGGGTCTTCAAAGGGATGGTCAAGTCCTAATGCATGGCCTATTTCATGCAGCATGGTCAGAAAGGAAAAACTGCCTGCCGTCCACTCTCTTGTCGCACTGCGGCTCGATTGGTTGATCCAGATATCGCCGCCCCATGCGGCAAAGGTGGGTAAGTAGGTCCATGCCTCGGCATCATCCAGATCGGTGATTTCGGTATAAGCGACACGTATGTCGCCGACATTGTCCTGTGTTTCATTGATTTGAATGAATTGTATGTCCGCAACATTTTCCCATTGTCGCAGCGCTGCTATGAAATCAGTTTGATTGGACAGAGAAATCGGCGTGTATGATGGACTCCACGGTTCTTCGCCCGGACCATATCCCAGATAGGGATGAGGAGACCAGGGTGCGTCGTGGTCCGGAAAGCTGAAGCTGATGAAATTTTCCGCCCAGCGTACACCTGAAATAATAGAGCCAATCAATCCCGGACCGGGCTTGTCTGGAAAATCTATTTCACTGGAAATAAAAGGTGTCGGCATGGTTGTTCGCCTGATCAGCGGGTGTGTGGCGCATATGTATCCGGATGAAGTGGTTTGGGAAAAATTTAGAGTAGTGCTTATACTTGCGAGTTCTGACTCAGTGCATTAGTCATCGCTGATGGCGCTCAGCTTCAATCCTCGATCTGCGGATGTCCGATAAAAAAACCCTGTGCAAAATCCACCTTCAGGTCTTTTAAAATGAGCAGTGTCTCATTGTCTTCGACACCTTCTCCAACTACTTGCTTACCAAATGCATGCACCATGGTGGTAATCGCATTGACAAAATCCCGCTCATCCTTATTGACTGCAATATGCTTAACAAGAGAACGGTCAAGTTTGACATAGGCCACTGGGAGTTGTTTTAAATAATACAGTGAGCTGAATCCCGCGCCGAAATCATCCACGGCGAACTCGAATCCATGTTGAATGATGATGTCAGCGATAATAGCCGCTTTTTCCATGTCCGCAATAATAGCCGTCTCGGTGATTTCAAATATCAATCGGCCGGGATCGAGATGGTAATCATTGACTGCTTTTGTCAGTAACTGAATCCAATTGTCATTCACAAAAACAGATGTTGAAAGATTGACCGAAAGCCGTTTTGACGGATCGGCCATTAGTGTTTTCAATGCCAGCTGAATGACGTAGAGATCAATATCGTAGGACAAACCCGAGCGCTGCCCGCTGTCCAGAAATTCACAGGGAAAAACAATGCGGCCGTCCCCCATGCGCAGCCTCAATAAGGCTTCGTGATAGGCAACATTGCCGGTTGGAATATCAATAACGGGCTGCATGTGGAAGAATAAATGATCATCGTTCAGTGCATGAAGTAAAATATCCTTCCAGTAAATTTTTTGCGATAACTGATGTGCATGCCCTTGGTCATATGTGAAAAGCTGTACTTGTGAACGGCCTGCGCGCTTCGCTTCGAACATCGCCATATCGGCATTGGCCATCAGTTCATGCACATCTGCGCCGTGATGCGGCAGCAATGCGACGCCGATACTGACGCCAAGTCTGTACCGCTTTTCTCCATAGGGAAAAATCATGCTTCTGATACGCTCAATCAGTTCCTGAGCAAATATTTTCGCCCCGATACCATTGGTATTCGGCATTAATATGCCAAATTCATCGCCGCCCAGGCGCGCAATAATATCGGATTTACGTGTCCGCTTCTGTATTTCGCTGGTTATCAGACGCAGCAACGCATCACCTGCGGCGTGTCCGCTGGTGTCATTAATCTCTTTGAAATGGTCCAGATCAAACAGTAGTAATGCCGAGGTCTGATGGCTGCGTTTGCTTTCCAGCATGGCGCGGGAAATTTCTTCCTGAAAGCGTCGCCGATTGACAAGACCGGTCAACTGATCGTGATCCGCTAGCCAGCGCATTTTGGATTCCGCTTCGACCCGTTTGGTCACATCCAGGCCTACCGACAAAATCGCTGACCCGTCCGCATGTTCGATCATCAGTGGTGCGTGAATCCATACAATCTGGTGTTCTTCGTCATTGCTTGTGATCAGCGTATGTTCGTGCTCGAGCCGTCTTTGTCCGCTCTGGCTCATATTTTTGAGTTGTTTGTAGATCGTTCTGCTGGCTTTCCGGTCGAGTATCAAGTCAGTGAATTTTGTCCCCTGCAACTGGCTGGCTGAGAACCCGGTCAATTGTAATGCAAACTCGTTGGCCATGCGGATGACGCCTTCGCGTGTTTGTGTTAAAACCAGTACTTGAGCCGAAGTTAACAAGCCCTGGATGAAATCTCTTTCCATTTCAAGTTCCAGGTTTTTTTTGGCAATGGCCTGACTGTTTGCATCAAGTCGTTCGGAAAGTGTCCATGCGCTGTCATATAAAATATCAATTTCATCATGTAACAGTTTTGATTTACGGTGGGCGGCAAAATAATCACGCACCTGACGATAGTTGCCAGCAGCAAGCAACGGAAGCCTGAGTGCAAGTTCCTTAATGCGCCGGATCGGAACGCCGACGAGATAAATTAAGCCCAGTTCGGCAATGAGCAGGAAAATGATGGTTACGATTAATCCCTGCTGGACTGCGTCATCAATCTGGTTAAGACGGTCTGTAACATCCGACACAAAAAAAATCGCGCCGTCTTCGACATTCAGAAAGCCGGGTAATGGACTATAGCGAATATCGTAACTGGCATTATTCCATTCGACGATCTGACCATCTTTAAATGCCAGCGGATTATCAAAACGCGCTGTCAGATCATGCAGCAGAGGTATCACTTTTTCTGCGTTTGAAATGCCCGCAATGCGGGTGTACCATTGATCCAGAACGTCATCCAGCATACCCGGCTGAAGTGGCATGGTGAGTACAAAATTGGTATTGGTTACTACATTAAATTCAATGATAAAGTCGGCAATGGATTGGCTGATGGTCATGACGCCCATATTACGGCCCTGTTCCAGTATTGGAACAAAGGCATAAAGGAGACAATCCGGCGTACAAACCAGAAGACTGCTGGGTTTTTCTTCCTTCTGCACTTCCGCCACTTTTTTATACAGCCAGGCTTCAACTGCAATAGTGCCGATATTGCCCGATTGCGTCCAATACCAGGCCAGATTAATGTCGGCGGTAAAAAAACCTATTTCATGAATATCCAGTTCAAATCCAAGCTTAGTGTAATTAGCATGTGGAGGATTGAGTCCGGTGGATTTTCTGAGTTCATGATGACCGAGTGCTTCATCGTCATCAAAAATAGATGCGAGCGCGCCACCAAGTCGTTCGAGGCGCTCTGTTGTACGGCTCAGTAAAACTTCCACCTGACGATTGAGATACATGACTTCTGTTTGCCGCTGACGGAGAAACTGCGAAGTCAGATAATAATGATTTAATATATAAAAGGCGGAACTGAGACCTATCAGAAGCAGGCTGACCCACAGGAAACCCTTCCAGTGCAGGCCTAAGAATGGATGTTTCTGTTGACTTTTAAACATAGCCGCGTTGTCGCTATAGCATGCCGTTTAAATTAAAAAACCCCGATTTCACGGGAGAGTGCTACAGAAATACGTGTTAATGACAACCTGGTTTTCCAGGAAACACGCGAGTCATCATTGCCGGTGAAATATTCGCATGTATGCACAAATAATCAATTGAAAAGGATCGTGTCTGCATTGATTACCCGCGGTAAAAAAGCCATAGTGCCTTCCGTTTGGTGAGCGCTCAACCCTGATAAAAAACTGGCCGGAAATTTTTTTGATTGCAGGATGTTATGTCGACATCTGCCAGTCTTTGTTCCGACGGATGCTCAGATTCAAAGTAAAACTATATCTGATTTTCAATTATTCAGTATAAATCTTTTTTATTGATGAATGACGCGGATGTGGCCGGCAATTCGCGGTGATTTTTCAGTGTTTCCGGGTTGATTTGCGCATCAGAAAATAATATTGCGTCTTCATCATGGGGCTGCAATTTTCTTCAAGCGATTGTTTCACTGCCGACAGCGGCTACAGCTAATCGCTCTCAAACACGATGACAGTTGACAGACTCTGCTGTAACAACCACAGGACGGGGAGTGCCGGATCAGCTTGTTCGGAGAGTTGATTCAATAACCGGCGTTTGTTGGCGCCTGTTGCAACCAGGGCAATCCGTTCGCTCTGTGCGAGTGCCATCAATGACAGACTTATGCGCGGCGGTTCCGTGGGGACGGGTCTCACGGCGAGGCATGGTGCTTCTGTTGCATTATCCGGTCTTTCGTGTAATCTCAGGCATGGAAACAACGATGCGATATGACCATCTTCGCCAAGACCGAGTACCGTGAGCGTAAAAGGTTGCGGTATTGTTAAAAGGCGTTGTGAAATTTCTGGAATTGCCGGTTCGGGTGCGTCATGTTGTGTTTTGAGGCCGAGAAAATTGGCTTTCTCCGGTAAAAGATCGAGCAGGTTTTCTCTGACGAGCCGTTCATTTGAGTTTTCCGAGCCGGTATCGACCCAGCGCTCGTCGCTCAATGTAATGGTGACGCGACTCCAGGGCAGCGATTGTTTCGCGAGAACGGGAAGATAGGCATACGGCGTCCGACCGCCAGGAACAACGAGGCTCGCAGTCTGCTGCTGCTTGATCGCGCGTGATAAAATATCTCCTGCGTACTCCGCGAAGCCGTGCGCCAGTTCTGTACTATTGGCAAAAGCGATTCTTTGAATCCTGTCGTGCATGGCGTCCGTTACGCGATCAATGCGCTGAAATCTGCAACCACCGATGTTCCTGGAGGGAAAGGATTGATATCGCCGGAGCGGACGCGGCCAAGGAATGCAGTGCCGTTGGTTTGCGCGCCGGTGTAATCCGCCATGGCGTCGCCGATCATCAGGACGTATTCGGGATTGAGTGCATGATCAGCCAGAATTTCCGCGATCAATGTTTCTTTAAGCTTGGGTGCGCCGCGCACCTGTTTGAAATAACCGGTCAGACCGCGGCGTTCAACGATGATCCTGAGTTCTGTTTCAGGTGTGCCGGAGGCCACAAACAGCGGCATTTTGCTGTACTGCTGACGGATGAGTTCATAGGCGCCGGGGACTGCATCAGCCGCAATGACAGCTTCCACGACGAGTTCGGAGAAACGCCGGTCAAGCGCATGTTCTTCTTCGGGCGTCAATGGTGGTCTGTTCAATAGTTGCTGCTGGAAGTGGCGGAACTTGTTGTAACGCGACAAGCCGCCATTTTGTATATGGTATTTAACGACTTCAGCAACGATTTCCGCACCATAGGGGCGGTAAAGCGCCGCAAAGGCCTGTGTTTTAATATCCCCGGACTCTGCGATAACGCCGTCAAAGTCAAAAATGATCGCCTGGAATACTGTCAGATCAAACATGCGGTCAGGCCCGATTATGCCCGGTTATCCGACGAGGCGGGCGTAGCGTCGTCGTTTTCGTCTGCATGCTCCAGGTCTTGATGAATTTCGCGGATGCAGTCGAGCAATCCCTGGCCAAGGTCAACATGTTCGTTGAGTACCAGTTTGCGGCCGATGCGCGGCTGGAAGGCATAGGGCGTGATTTCGTAGTGATGGACGGCATTCGCTTCGTCAAAGTGGAGTGTTATCGGCCATGGCATGATTTCAGAAATCATCGTCATGACATCCCGTATGCGCAGTTTTTCCTGCCCGGTCAGGATGAGATGCCGGTTTGCGTATTCCGGTGCAAGCACCTGCACGCTGAGGCGCGCGGCGTCTTCGACATGAATATATTCACGCATCGCATTACCGCTGCCTTTGTAGGTAATGGCGCGATGCATGATGGCTTCATGCAGCATGCGGTAGATGCCGTTGCGCCGGTCACTGCGGCGGCCATACAGCGAACCATAGCGCAGAATGCTGTATTCGAGGCCATAGCGGTCATGATAGGTTTCCGTAAAGCGTTCGGCTGCCTGCTTGCTGGCGCGGTAGAAAGATCCGGATTCCGAATAGACGTATACGCTGCTGGCAAAAACAAAGCGCCGTGCATTGGCCAGACGCGCAGCTTCAAGCACGTGTGTATTGCCGAGGACGTTAATCGTGGCGGTTGCCACCGGTCTGTCATGCGCTTCATCGATATCGGCGATGGCGGCGAAGTTGTACACAATATCAGCGCCTTTGACAGCATCAATGACCTGTTGTAGATCCATGATGTCGCCGACGATCATTTCCTGATTCTTTCTTTGAAAAGGGGAAGGGCTACGGTCGAATAAGCGTACCTGATAGCCTGCGGCTGAGAGTGCGTCGGCGACATGACTGCCCAGAAAGCCGCTTGCGCCGAATACAATAACGGTCTGGCTGGCAGGTGAAAAATCAGGCGCTGTTTTGCTGTGCGTCATGAATTATGCCTGTTTTGATGAATCCTTGAAGTAAATTTTCCGCGGCTTCCAGTTCCATGCGCTGACGGGATTCGCGCGCCAGTGATCCAACGTGAGAAGACAGGATTAGATTGCTGGATTGGAGTAATGGACCCTGATAAGGTTCCTGCTCAAATGCATCGAGTGCTGCTGCACCGAGTCGACCGCTGTCAAGCGCTGCTTTGAGCGCCTGTTCGTCGATCAGGCCGCCGCGGGCGGCGTTGATGAGCAAAGCGCCGGGCTTCATCCGGGCTATCGCCTGAGCGTCGATCAAGTGGTGCAGGTCAGGGTTGTACGGTGTGTGCAGGCTGATGATATCGGCGGCTTCAAGCAGCTGTGTCAGCGGTTGCAGCGCGACTTCCGCAGGAGCTTGATCAATGTAGGGATCATAAGCGATGACATTCGCTTCAAATGCCCGGCACAGTTTCGCGACACGTTGTCCGATGTGGCCGAGACCGATCACTCCGACAGTCTGGGCGGCAAGCAACCCGCCTTGCGTGCGCGGCCATTCGCCTTTGCGGATTTGACGGTCTGTTTCGCAGATCCGTCTCAGACTGGCCAGCATAAGCCCGAGCGTGAGCTCGGCAACCGCCTGCGCGGGTGCTTCCGGGGTATTGTAGACGGTGATGGCATGGTTCCGGGCGGCAGTCAGGTCGACGTTGTCCATGCCTGTTCCGCAGCGTGAAATGACCTTGAGGTTTTTCGCGGATTGAAGCACACGCGCCGTGAGCGGTTCAACGCCGGCAATCATGCCGACTACGTCGTTTTTCAGCAGTTCCGCGACTTCGTCTTCGGTCAGCTTGCGGCCGTAGGGATTGGTCACCGGCTGCAGGCCTGCCTGGATGAGGCGCTGGATGACAGGATTATTGACAGTATCGAATGATGATGTGGAAATGATGAATTTGTACATAGCGTTTACAGGAATTCTCGTATTCGTTGCATGTGGCTGCGGCAGATGGAATCCAGAATGCGGATGTCCAGACTGTAGCCCAGAAAATTAAAGCCGGATCGAATGCGTTGCTGCAATGCTTCAAGATCGGGTTCGATGACATGGATGCCACCCGGCTTGCCGGCGCGTTTTCCTGCCTCGAGTATGCGATTGATGGCTGTCTGCACATCGGGATGATTCAGATCGCCGGGACGGCCCATGGAGCCTGAAAGATCATACGGCCCGATGATATAGGCATCAATGCCGGGCACTGCAAGAATCGAGTCTATGGCATTGACGGCGTCGATGTGTTCGATCATGACGACAATGACGGCATTCTGTTCAAGCCACTGCTGGTAGCTCCGGAAGCTTGCGCCAAACCCCTGTGCGCGGGCGAGTCCGACGCCACGCTGACCGCGCGGTGGATAGTAAACCGCGTCAACAGCTGACCGGGCGTCCACCGCTGACTTGATCATGGGTACCATGACGCCTGTTGCGCCGGCGTCCATGACGCGCTTGATCTGATCGGGATGGTTGGACGTCAAACGCGCAATCGCCGGACACTTTCTGCCGTCCAGCACCTGAATAATCGTTTGAACTTCGCTGAGTTCCAGGACGCTGTGTTCCATGTCGAGCACCAGCCAGTCGAAACCCGCCGAAGCCATAATTTCCGCAATCGCGGTATGTCCCAGCGTTATCCATGAACCGATGGTGATTTCAGATTGTGCCAGTTTTGTTTTGAGTTGCATGGTTTCCGGATGTCAGGATTAATAACGGGACAGCAATGTATCATTTTTCATGAGTTCGGCAACCCGCGCCAGATCAGCTTCAGTATCGACGGCCTGTGTATTGAATTCGGTCGATACCATTCTGATTTTGTAACCGTGTTCAAGCAGTCGCAGCATATCCACGGACTCCAGCTGTTCCAGCGGTGTCGGCGGGAGGTGTGTATAGCGGAACAGCATGTCACGGCGAAACGGAATAATGCACACCTGTTTATATGCGACGGTCTGTGAAAAGCCGGCTTTAGACAATGTCGGTATCGGTTGGCGCGACATGTAAATGGCATTGTTGGACTGATCCATGACGACTTTGATTGTGTTGGGATCGCGAAAATCCAGTTCCTGTTCGATGCGTCGTACAAGATTGACACAGCCGACTTCGGGGTCATCCGTAAAAGGTTTGACTGCGGCGTCAATCATGTCCGGATGCGTCATCGGTTCATCGCCCTGCACCATGACAATCAGGTCGGCCTCCAGATGAGCAACGGCTTCGGCCACCCGGTCGCTCGCGCGTTCATGGGTGTCGGCAGTCATGATAACGGGCGCACCGAAATCTTCAGCAGCCTGACGTATTTCTTCGTCACAGGTTGCGATATAGGTTGCGTCAAGCACTGTGCTCAGTGCGATACGCTTATAAATATGCTCTATCATGGGGCGGCCCAGAAGCGGTGCAAGCGGTTTGCCGGGATAGCGCGTTGATCCCATCCGGGCGGGTATGACAGCGATTGTTTTCATCAGATTGTTATTTCAGTAGGGTATATGGGGTAAGGTTTATTGAGTACCTTCTTGAGACGCCCAAGCGCAGCAGGTTATTATCCGATTTATCCATCAGTTAGAGCAAGTTTATTCGAATGAATAGAACAGTATCGATGAATTTCAAAGAATGAAGTTGCTTGATTGCGACAGTTTTACATAGAATTTAGCGTAGTATCTGCGGTTACTGGCATACTGGTCAGCGCGCGTGTAGAATTGGCGGAAATTTTCTTGCGAGCATCAATGCAGATGACTGTTCGTGCGGCGAAAAGCGGTAAAGTTAGCGTTATTTTCTAATCATCAAATTTATGTTCATGTTCAAGGGATGAAAGCCCTTTTTTTTCTTCGCCATTATAATGATATCGATCACATTACCCCGGTGATCTATAAATGGGCAAAAACAGGTCATCAATGTGATGTCGTGCTGCTCGGCTCGGCCAGATTCCGTCGCGATTACCGTATTCAGTATCTTAAGCAGCTATCCGGCGCGCGTGTTGTGCATATCAGGGAGGCGCTGGGTTGGCGGCATTTCTTAATGTGGCGTCTGCAGACGTATATGCTGACCGGTAATGTCAGGCGCATACCGGTGCTCGGATCATTAGCAGCGCGGTTGTCAGAACGGTATGACCAAGCCCGGCGTGAGCAATTGTGGCGAAAAACGACTGATATGTTGTTGACACGCTGTTTCGGGGATGCTGATGGCGGAGCGATCACATTTGACTGGGTGGAAAGGAACTCGGTGATCAGCGTTGAATGGATAAAAATATTGATAGCGATGGCGCATGCCAGAAAAATGTGCGTGATCTCATTGCCTCATGGGGACAGTCCGCATATTAATCAGCTGATCCGCCGTGGCGAACGAAAGGTGGGCCCGGATACCGTGTTTTCCAATGCGGATATTTTTGACCGCCTGGTTGTGCCGAATGAGTTGTGCGCAAAACGTTTCCGCCCGTTTCTGGACGAAAAAAAGATTGCTGTACTGGGTTCGCCGCGTTTTTGTGCGGAATGGCTTGCCAGATTGAATGAAATTTTACCGCCCTCACCAATAAAGCGTTCGGACAGCCGGTTAAAAATCGTCATGTTTTTGAGAAAGGCGAATTTTACGACGTTCTGGGATGAGGTTGCCGAAGTCGTTCATCTGATCGCCGAATTTCCTGGAACGGAAATCATCATAAAACCGCATACCCGCAGTGGATGGAAACAGTCTCTGACTAAGGACAAGTCAATTAAACAGCTGCCGAATGTCAGTATCGCCGATGACAATGCGCATTCCGCGCATTTGATGAACTGGGCCGATGTCATTATTGATCTCGCCACTTCAGTGATTTTTGAGGCTGTGAGAACGAAAAAACCGGTGCTGGCCGCGGATTATCTGATTGCGGGACGTTCGACGGTTGCTTATTACATGCCGGAGACAGAACTTCGTTGCCGTGATGATGTGTATGAAAAAATCAATCATTTTCTAAACAACGGTTGCGATGATTTTTATGTCGAGGCGCATCGTCAGCGGTTTTTGCAGGAAATGCTTGATGTGCCGGATGAAGGGGTTCTGCAGCATTACGTAACGCTGCTGGAAGAATCCGCTGAAAAAACCGACTGAATGAGACAATTAACGCAATATCTTATGGGTATTTCTAAAAACCCATACTTCCTTGCATATCCATTTATGTCGCGTCAACATTTTTTGTTCTCGCCTCGTCCTGCTCATTTTTTATTTAAAACGCTGAATTTTTAGAGGTGCCCTTTATGCCGTTAACTGCGCTGCTGAATTTTTTTAAGAATTGTGTAGTCGCGTTTTATCAGTTAATCGGCGGTTTTACCCGGACTACTGTCAGGGGCCTGCCTATACGTATTGCTGTTGATCACTGGCGGGTGCTCAGGCGCGCCAGAACCTATGCGATCAAAGAGCCGGATACGCTGGACTGGCTTGATCAATTCAAGCCGGATACCTGCTACTTTGATATTGGGGCGAATATCGGTCAGTATTCCCTGTACCCGGCAAAAAAATATGGTGCGGCTGTGCGGGTATTTGCTTTTGAACCACAGAGCAACAACTATTATTCCCTGAATAAGAATATTTTTATCAACAATCTGGCCGAAATTATTGCCTCGTATTGTATTGCGGTTTCCGGTAAAACCGAGTTCTCCAAATTGTATATCCCGAAATTTATTCCGGGTGGAAATCGTTCCCAGTTCGGCCGCGAAGATGTCCGAAACATGAAAATACCCGCCACCCATATTCAAGGCATGTTTGGCGTCACGCTGGACGACTTATGTGGTCAATGGGGATTTCCTTATCCCAACTACATGAAAATTGATGTGGATGGAATAGAAATTCCGATTTTGAAAGGCGCAGAAAGGGTGTTGCGTAATCCGCAGCTTGTTTCGGTGATTATCGAACTGGGAACGGCTGAGGAACAGCAGGAAGCGGTGCAGTTGATGCAGGCGGCTGGTTTCCAGGTCAGGCATAAAACCACCCGGAACAGGGGCGAAACCTGTTTTATATTTGAGCGCCAGTCATTGCGATAATGTACCCCTTTGATATCCGGATTTTTTATTAATCGGGCCGTTTTGCTAGGTTTTATACAGTTAAGTGCATTTCGCCGGGAAATGCTGATCAGAGCCGTTCTGGTCGCTTTCTGTCTCGGCCTGTGGTTCGGCACGCTGTACGCATTTCTTGTTGTTCTGCTGGTGCTGGCATGGCTGCTGGATGACGGGCACAAAAAATCATGGTTATTGTTGAAAGAACCATTGGTGCAGGCTATTGTTGTTTTTTGTTGTTTTTTGCTGTTGGGACTGTTCTGGGCTGAAATATTTCTGGAGGGGCGGCATAAATGGACAAAGTATCTGCTGTTGCTGATTTATATCCCTTTCCTGAGTCTGCTCAACCAACAGCGTCTGCCTTGGGTCATCGGCGCCGTCGGTGCGGGATTCGGTCTGGTGCTGCTTGGCGGGTTGTATGCCTGGCTGATTGCGCAACAACAAGGTATACCGTTGTTTAATATGACTTATCTGACGTTTTCAGCTTTGCTGGGCACCGCCAGTGTTTTTTTATGCTGTTGTGCGTGCCTGAACCGGAATAGAATGCTGCAGATACTGTTTTTTTCGTTGGCACTGGTGTTTCTATACCTGCAATTCCAGCAAAGTGCGCGCAGTTTTCTGCTGGCGACACTGGCGACTCAGATGATAATATTGGCAATTAACTTTCGCGTATCGTTACGTACCGTGGTACAGATTGCCGGTGCAGTATTGCTGGTGGTTATCGCTTTTGCTTACACCAGTCCGGTTATTTCGGAAAGGTGGGTGCAGGCCAGACTTGATTTTGAAAATATCCGGCTGGGTCATTACAACAACAGTGTCGGCTATCGCCTCGCGTTGTGGGATGTGGGGCTGCATGGCATCGCAGAAAAACCTTTTGTGGGGCATGGCACGGGCACGCCGGAGCAGTATTTTGATCAGGCTGTTGTGCACTATAAAAATGGAATCTATGCGAATCTGCCCATGTTTCAGCAGACATCGCATTATCATAACGACTGGATAGAAATCGGCATGCATTTGGGCGTCATGGGGATAACGTCATTCGTGTATCTGCTATGGGCGTGGTATAGAACGCTGGCGCAGAATCGACTAGGTTTACCAGCGGTAGCCATGGTCAGTTTTGTGTTTTTTTCAGGGCTGACAGAAACGTTTCTGGTTTTTGCGCGCATGCCGGTATTTTTGCTGGTGATTACTGCACTCGCGGTCAGCTGGCAAGGATCGCGATCGAATCCTGTTGCATAGATAATGGAATCAAAAAAAGCAGTGGAGTCAATTTCCGGGACAAGGAGAAAAAATGACTGATTTGAAAAAACCCACAACTGAAAATCCGAGCGTTATTATTCCGGTACATCCCGCGATAGAAAACTATATGCGGGGTCTGGTTGGAAAAACGGATGATCCGGTTTTGCTGGCAATGGAAGAACTGGCAATGCAGAAGAACTTTCCAATTGTCAACAGACTGGTCGGTATTTTCCTCGAAATGCAAGCAACCATGGTGGGCGCAAAGCGTATTTTTGAATTTGGCAGTGGTTACGGCTATTCCGCATACTGGTTTGCGCGCGCGGTTGGTAGTGATGGGCAGGTGATTTGCAGTGATGGCAAGCATGAAAATAAAGTGCGCGCGGAACAATTTTTGACTTCAGCAGATCTGTGGGAACGGATTACATTCAATGTCGGTATGGCACAGGATGTTTTTGCACGGACCGACGGCGTTTTTGATATCTGTTATAACGACGTCGATAAGGGCGGCTATCCTGAGGTGTGGCGTATGGCCAAAGAGAAGATTCGTCCGGGTGGGCTTTATATTGCGGACAATGCGCTTTGGCATGGCCGTGTGGCGGCGGAAGTGTATACGGACGTCGAACTGGGATGGACAGAGGCGATTGTCGAACATAACAGGCTTATTTTCGACGATCCTGAATTTGATGCATTTATCAACCCAACGCGTGACGGTGTTCTTGTTGCGCGCAGGAAAATTGATTAAATACGGCTTTCTTTTACATTTTTGTCCCTGTAAATCTGTTTATTATCGTGGCAGTATGGCGGATTAATTGATATAGTAACCTTCGCTCTGATAATTAAAGCGAGTGGCATGAACTTGTCGTTCAGGCCATGCCGCCGATTTGATTGTGTTTTGAAATTTAAATTTGAGGATTTAATAACAATGCAAATTCATGTTTATGATACCTATGTAAAAGCCAAGGATGGGCATATTATGCACTTCGATGTATTTACTGCCGTGAAGGACGATCAGAAGGCTATTGAATATGCTAAAGTATGGCTTTCTTCTATCAATGAGGGAGAGGCTGCTGTAACCAGCAAAGAGTGCAGATTCTGTCATACGGATAGCCGGGGCATGCCGCAGGAAATTGTTGATGCAATCAATCAGAATGGCTATTACATTTATAAAATGGAAGGATGCGCGTAAGCCGTCTGATTAAATTCTTCCTTCAGAAAAGACGGGTATTTTTTACGTGCCCGATAATCTTATTAATTTCAAGGTTTGCAATATGAAGTATCGACAAGTGAGCAAGTTATTACTGATGGGGGCTGCAGCGATATTAATCGGCGTTGCTGGCACAGTTCATGCTTCCGAGCCAAGGTTGTTAGGGGAATATGGTGACTGGAAAGCTTATGTATTCATGGAAAATAATAACAAAGTCTGCTATATGGTCAGTCAGCCCAAGAAGGATGAGGGAAACTACAGTAAGCGTGGCGATATATTTGCATTGATTACGCACCGTCCGGCTGAAAACAGCAGAAATGTTTTCAGCTATATCGCAGGATACGCTTATCAGGCGGGTAGCGAAGTGACTGTTAAGGTTAATAATCAGGTATTCAAGCTTTTTACACAGGACGATTCAGCCTGGGCTCCGGATCAGAACACGGACAATAAACTGGCTGATGCGATAAAACGTGGCAATGCGCTGGTGGCTCAGGGAACCTCTTCGCGCGGGACATTAACAACGGATACTTATGGCTTGAAAGGGTCATCGGCTGCGCATAAGGCGATTTCCGATGAGTGTGGTGTCAGATAATAAACAGTAAAATTGTTTTTCTTTGCAAGAGTGAAGTTCTTACCGTATGAGCGACAAGATAACAATTTATCAAAAGCCGACCTGCAGCAAATGCAGGGGTACACTGGCGATACTCAATGAAAGTGGGCAGTCGTATGAGTCAGTTAATTACTATGAAACTCCTTTAGCCGCGGATGAATTATGTGAGTTAATACATAAACTTGGCTTGTCTCCACGCGATGTTCTACGTGAAGATGAACCGGCTGTGCGCCATTTGAAGCTGGAATCCATGTCTGATGATGCGCTGATTCAGGCCATGATCGATAATCCCGATTTAATGCAGCGGCCTATTGTGGTGCGCGGTGATAGAGCAAAAATATGCCGCCCGCCGGAAAATGTTAGAGAGTTGCTTTGAGCGGGATTTTGATTAAGAATTAAAAATAGGGGTGATCTGAAATGATCTACTGACAATACCGCCTTTGCTATTTTGTATTGTGATCAATCTCAGCAAAGGCGGTGTTGTGGTAAGTCCATATTAATATCTCTGCCGCAGCATGGGGAACGCGATGCCAGGCGTATCTTTTTTAGAAGATTTACTCAGTAGCTCCACTCTGTTGTTCTACAGGATTCTCGATTGAAGCGTTGGTTACTAAAGTTTTGTTAGCCCGTGCAGGCAGTTTTTCACGGATTCTCGCAGATTTCCCGGAACGTGCTCTTAAATAATATAATTTTGCGCGCCGTACGTCGCCGCGGCGTTTCACTTCTATTCCAGCAATTAAGGGAGAGTAGGTTTGAAATGTTCGCTCTACGCCTTCGCCGCTCGATATTTTTCGAACGGTAAATGCGGAATTCAGGCCGCGATTACGTTTTGCAATGACGACGCCCTCATAAGCCTGTACGCGTTTACGGTTACCTTCCACTACATTGACATTCACAATGACTGTATCGCCTGGTGAGAAATCGGGTATATCTTTATTCAAGCGGTTTATTTCTTCAGCTTCTAATTGTTCTATTATGTTCATAACATTTTCCTATTCAAAGTCTGTCTTTTTATGATCCTTGCAGGCTTTTTTAAATTCTTCCAGAAGAGTCTTTTCTTCTTCAGTCATGCCTTGCATTATTTTCAATTCCAGCAGGTCCGGACGTTTCAGCCATGTTTTCCCCAGTGCTTGCCGCAGGCGCCAGCGGCGTATATTAGCATGATTCCCTGATAATAGTACTTCAGGGACGGTGTTGCCGTAATGTTCCTCAGGGCGCGTGTAATGCGGATGATCGAGCAGTCCGCTGGAGAACGAATCCTGGGATGCGGATTCCGGGTCGCCTAAAGTGCCCGGAATCAATCTGACTATGCTGTCAATCAATACCATTGCTGCCAGCTCACCGCCTGATAAAACATAATCTCCAATTGAGATTTCAGTATCAACCTGTCGCATAATCAAACGCTCATCAATTCCTTCGTAACGACCGCAAAGCATAATAATGCCAGAATACTTGCTTAATTGCGTAGCCAGTTGATGATCCAGTCGTTGTCCTTGCGGAGAGAGATAAATCACTTCCGGTTTTGCAATGCCGGCCTGCTGTTGCCTCTTTCTTGCGCCAATAATTGCGTCTTCAAGGGGCTGCGCTTTCATTACCATACCGGGGCCGCCGCCGTAAGGGCAGTCGTCTACCGTGCGGTAGCGATCCGCGGTAAAGTCACGCGGATTCCATGTGTTCACGTGAAAAATATTGCTTTTACAGGCTCTTCCTGTTACGCCAAACTGTGTGATGGCGTTAAACATGTCCGGAAACAATGTGATCACATCGCATTCGTAAGGTATGGGATGCTGCTTCAATGCGCTGCTCTAGTAATCTTTTTCCCAATCAACGACAATTCGACCGATCTTTAATTCAACTTTTATAATAAATTTCTGCTCGATAAACGGAATCAGCAGTTCTTTTTTTTTGTTGCTGGTGTCTTGTACGCGTAATACGTCGTTTGTACCTGTTTCAAGTAAACCAGTGACGGTGCCGAGTGTTGCGTTATTTAAATTAATGACTTCAGATCCAATCAGATCAGACCAGTAATAGCCTTTTTCTCCGTTATCCGGCAGTTTAGGCAAATTCTCTCGTGGAATTGCAATTTGCGAGCCTTTATATAAGAGCGCTTGATTCCGGTCATTGCAATTTTCAAGTTTTGCATCCAAAAGAAGTCCATTTGGACGGCCAGCGATTACCTGTATTTGCTGCCAAGATCTATTCTCATTCCCGAGCCACCAGATCTTATAACTCAGTAAGCTATCAACATGCCCGGTATAGGGGTAAACCCTTATCCAACCGTGGATGCCGAAAGCATTAATCACATGACCCATAATAACCATGGGTCTGTTCATTTCATTCTTCTCAGCTATTGATCAATGTTTCCTGGGTTGCGGCGGATTGTTTGATCAGTCTGCTGACGGTTTCCGATAGTTGTGCGCCTTTTGACTGCCAATAATTGACGCGATCCATGTGAACGCGCAATTTAACTTCCCCGCCCGTTGCCCGTGGATTATAAAAACCAACGCGCTCAATAAACCTGCCATCCCTAGCGTTGCGCGAGTTGGCGACAACCATGTTATAAAAGGGACGTTTTTTTGCACCACCGCGTGCCAATCTAATAATGACCATATTTATTTGTTTGCCTTTATTTTCAAATGATTCGAATCTGAGAAACCTTTAATTATACAGAATTTTTTATATTGAAGACAAGCGATAGACGAATAATTGCTGATGCTGATTTGTGGCAGCATATATTGATTTTAAAATCAATCGATTATATTTCTAGCGAAATGTTGTCGATAACCTGATTATAACCGCAGGCGGTTCTAGATAAAATTCAATTATGCATCCAGGAAATTGGAATGTGATGTTAAGAGACGCAGAGAAAGAAGTGTGAGCGATGGGTATCGTCAAAAACAGTTATTGCAAAACAGCTCCTTGGTGAATTTTTCGCTACGATGTTTTTAGAGCAAGGGGTTTGCTATAATAAACGGTTTTCAAATCAATAAGGATAACAATGAGTAATTATCTCTTTACGTCCGAGTCTGTATCTGAGGGGCATCCGGATAAAGTATCGGATCAGATTTCAGATGCTGTTCTCGATGCAATTCTTAGTCAGGATGAAAATGCCAGAGTCGCTTGTGAAACCATGTGCAGTACCGGACTCATCGTATTATCCGGCGAAATTACGACACATGCAACTGTCGATTATAACGTAATAGCGCGTGAAACGGTGCGCAATATCGGTTATACAAGTTCTGAAATTGGTTTTGATTCAACGACCTGTGCGGTGCTGACGGCTTTTAATAAACAATCTCCTGATATCGCTCAGGGTGTAAATCGCTCAAAAGAAGAAGAAATGGAGCAGGGGGCTGGTGATCAGGGACTGATGTTTGGTTATGCCTGTGATGAGACGCCTCAATTGATGCCCATGCCTATTTATTATGCGCATCGACTGGTTGAGCGCCAGGCCTCTCTGAGGAAGAGCGGCAAGCTGGCATGGTTGCGTCCGGATGCGAAATCACAGGTTTCGGTCAGATATCAGGATGGAAAGCCGATTCACATTGAAACAGTCGTTATTTCAACGCAGCACGATCCTGATATCGCGCACAAGGATTTGGCCGAAGCTGTGATTGAGGAAATTATCAAGCCGGTCTTGCCGCAAGCAATGTTGAACGAACAGACACGATATCTGGTTAATCCGACGGGGCGTTTCGTAGTGGGCGGTCCGATGGGAGATTGTGGCTTGACTGGGCGAAAGATCATTGTAGATACTTATGGCGGTACGGCTCGACATGGCGGCGGCGCTTTTTCTGGCAAGGATCCTTCAAAAGTTGATCGTTCAGCGGCTTATGCAGGCCGTTATGTGGCTAAAAACATAGTTGCGGCCGGTCTTGCCGGTCAGTGTGAGGTCCAGGTCGCTTATGCGATTGGGGTGGCAAAGCCGGTTTCATTAATGGTTAACACATTTGGTACCGGGCAGATATCTGATGAAAAAATTATTCAATTAATTGAAAAACATTTTGATTTACGCCCACGAGCAATTATTCATTTACTGAATCTGTTGCAGCCTGTTTATACCAAAACAGCGGCATATGGTCATTTTGGTCGCGAGGAATCAGGTTTTACCTGGGAAGCGACAGATAAGGCGGAACAGCTGCGCGCCGACGCAGGTGTCTGACATTGATAAGTAAGCTTGAATCTTGATTTAATTTTTTACCAGAATATGGATTATTTTTCCATCGTGCTGAGGAGCGCTGCAACGGGATATACCGTGAGGCTCAGTGGTGTGGATATACAGTACAACGGCGCTCTTTTCAAGTTAAAGGAGGTAACATATGAGCGCAGTGCTTAATGCTGATCAAAGAAGTTTCACCGATTATAAGGTTGCAGATATTTCGCTGGCTGAATGGGGACGCAAGGAAATTGCCATAGCCGAAACTGAAATGCCCGGTTTAATGGCTGTTCGAGAGGAGTACGCTAATGAGAAACCGCTGGCCGGTGCACGGATTGCCGGTTCGCTGCATATGACAATTCAGACGGCGGTGCTGATTGAAACGCTCGTGGCGTTGGGTGCCGAGGTTCGCTGGGCATCATGCAATATTTTTTCTACGCAGGATCATGCTGCGGCTGCAATAGCGACTCGCGGTATTCCGGTTTTTGCCTACAAGGGTGAATCGCTTGAAGATTACTGGGATTACGCACACCGGATTTTTGAATGGACTGTCGATGGTAAACAGGGCAATGCCAACATGATTCTTGATGACGGCGGAGATGCAACTTTGCTGTTGATTCTGGGTAGTAAAGCCGAACAGGATAGCGCGGTTATTGCTAATCCTGCCAATGATGAAGAGCGCGCTTTGTATGCTTCGATTAAAAAGAAACTTGCAAGCGAACCAGGTTGGTATTCAAAGAAACTTGCAGATATCCATGGTGTAACTGAAGAAACCACTACAGGCGTGCACCGTCTCTACGAGATGCAGAAAAAAGACGAATTGCCATTTCCGGCCTTTAATGTGAATGATTCTGTGACCAAATCAAAATTTGATAATTTGTATGGTTGTCGCGAGTCATTAGTTGACGGTATTAAGCGCGCCACTGACGTGATGATTGCCGGAAAAATCGCTGTGGTCTGCGGTTACGGAGATGTGGGTAAGGGATGTGCGCAATCGCTGCGCGGTCTTGGCGCAACAGTGTGGATAACCGAGATTGATCCAATCTGCGCATTGCAGGCGGCGATGGAAGGTTATCGTGTCGTGACGATGGATGACGTCTGTGATAAGGCCGATATTTTTGTCACGGCGACAGGGAATTTGAGAGTGATTACGCATGATCATATGCTGAAAATGAAAAATCAGGCGATCGTGTGCAATATTGGGCATTTTGATTCGGAAATTGATATTGCCGCTGTACAGAAATATCAATGGGAAAATATTAAGCCTCAGGTTGATCACATCATTTTTCCGACAGGACGCAGAATCATTGTATTGGCGCAAGGCAGACTGGTTAATCTGGGCTGCGCAACCGGTCATCCTTCGTTTGTCATGTCAAATTCCTTTACTAATCAGGTGCTGGCGCAAATCGAACTTTGGTGCAATGGTGATAATTATCAGAAAGCTGTTTATGTGTTGCCCAAGCATCTGGATGAGAAAGTTGCCAGGCTGCACTTGAATCAGCTAGGCGTGAAATTGACAGAGTTGACTGATGAGCAGGCTAAATATCTTAGCCTTGATAAAAACGGCCCATACAAACCGGAAATGTATCGCTATTAACAGCGGAGACAGTTTGAATTAGGCATGATTTATGTCATATCAGGCGCATGCGAAACTTAATATTTCGCATGCGCCTGATATGACGCTGCGATCATTTAATATGATGAATGTCTGCAAAGGCAAAAGCTATTGCGGCATCTGGATAACCTTGGTTTGTAGTGATTCATGTTTCTTTTAATGAAAGGATCAAGTTATATTTCTTTCATTCTGTTTATTTCAAGTGTTTAGACAATCATTCAGAAAATGAAGTCACAAAAAAGATTCAACCCTACTTTCAGTTTTGAGCTATTCCCGCCGCAGTCTGAGCAAGGTATTGAAAAACTTAGACTAACACGTCAGCAGTTGGCGCGGCTCGATCCGAAATACTTTTCTGTTACGTTTGGTGCGGGCGGTTCAACACGTGAACGGACGCTCGAAACCGTACTCGAAATGCAATTGGAAGGCTATAGCGTTGCTCCGCATTTATCCTGTATTGGGTCAACCCGGGAAAAGATTTATGCGTTGCTTGAAAAATACCATGAGGCTGGGATTCAGCAGATTGTGGCCCTGCGTGGCGATTTGCCATCGGGAATGGCGCAGGCAGGAGAGTTTCGTTATGCGAGCGAACTCGTGGCATTTATACGCGCGTCTTTTGGGCACGTGTTTCATGTCGAGGTGGCCGCGTATCCGGAGTATCATCCGCAGGCACGATCCGTTCAGGCCGATCTGGAGAACTTTAAGCGTAAAGTTGAAGCTGGCGCAAACTCAGCTATTACACAGTATTTTTATAACGCCGACGCGTATTTCCATTTCGTGGATTCGTGCGAAGCAATGGGGCTTTGTCTGCCGATAGTTCCCGGCATTATGCCGATCAAGAAATTTTCACAATTGATGCGGTTTTCAGATGCTTGTGGAGCCGAGATTCCACGCTGGATACGGAGAAAACTGGAAGGCTATGGTGATGATACGGTTTCGATTCAGGCTTTCGGTCTTGATATAGTAACCGATTTGTGTGAGCGTTTACTCAGGGAAGGTGCGCCGGGTTTGCATTTTTACACAATGAACAGCGCAGACCTGACCACTGCGATCTGGAGAAGACTGAACATTCATAGTAAAACGTGATGGGTTTCAGCGTGTGGATTTGGAATGATCTTGTTCAAGATCATTCCAGCCGGTATATAATGCCCGGAAAGTGAAAAGTTATGAGGTGGCAGTGGAATGAGCAATAAAGAGCAGGATTCGGCTACAACAGCTGAGCAGATTTCAACTCAGAGAGAGTCAGCGGAAACAATAAGTGCGGAGAAAGTGACTATACCGGATAAGTCGCCTGTTGATGCCTGTGTGGATCACGCGCGTGGTATTTTGTCCGAACAACTGGTATCCGTGAAAGCGAAAAATTATGATTACGCGCCTGAATTCAGGGATCTGACGATACAACATTATTTGATTGGTGCTATGTGGAGGTTTGCTGAGAGATTGGAAAACGTGGAAGATCCCCGGAAAACAGCCTTTGTTGCAATTGAAACCATGCTGGCGCGTGATGGCATGAATCCAAAGAAAGTGATTAATCGCGTTGAATTTCTGGAAAAAATGTCAAGAATGGAAGACGGCACGAATGCTTTGGCTGTAGCCATCGGCTATGATTGCCGGCCGGGAGACCAGAGTCTGGTGGAAGTGTTTGATCATTACGTGGATGATACCCGGGTATCCGGTGCATTATGGCGGCTCTATGATCGCGGGAAAAAGACCATGCTTTATGGCGGACTTTTTATCGCGTTTGTAGTGATATGGTTTATTACTTTATTTATGCCGGGAAATACCGCGCTATCAATTCTGGCAGCCGGATTGATTTCAGCCGCTCTGTTTGTTATTCCGGTATTTTTGGTCGGGGTGTTGATTTATTATCTTAAAATCAAAAAAGCCAAACAATCTAGTTAGATTGTTATCGAGTGTATCGATTAATAATGATGAATGATTGATACGATTTGAGACATTGCATAAAAGAAAGAATCTGATTCCATATATACTTGACATAGCATGAATGCTCAAATCATAGACGGCAAGTTATTGGCAAGCCATGTCCGCGCCGAATGGAAGCAACGAGCCGCCAGACTGGCAGAACAAGGGTTACGGCCCGGACTTGCGGTCATCATAGTTGGCGATAATCCTGCATCAGAGATATATGTGCGTAATAAGGTGAAGGCTTGCAGTGAGATCGGTATTCATTCCGAGGTGCATCATTTTTCCAATAATACGCACGAGGATGAAGTACTCGATTGCATTAGAGTTCTTAATCAGAATCCGCATGTTCACGGTATTCTGGTGCAGCTGCCGCTGCCGTCGCATTACCCGAACAATCAGGTTATTACTTCGATTGCCATTCAAAAGGATGTCGACGGTTTTCATTTGTATAATGTCGGTGCGCTGGTTACCGGCAATACCAATTTCGCGCCATGCACTCCTTTTGGGGTAATGATGATGCTGGAGCACCACCATATTGAAGTAGAAAGCAGGCATGCGGTGGTTGTCGGTCGCAGTAATATCGTCGGCAAACCAATGGCCATGATGCTGCTCGAGCGGGGTGCTACAGTGACAATCTGTTCATCAAAGACCAGGGACTTAACGTATTTTACGCGTTCGGCTGATATTCTCGTGGTGGCAACAGGCCAGCCGCGCATGGTGACAGCAGAAATGGTGAAGCCTGGGGCAGCAGTCATTGATGTGGGTATTAACCGGCTGCCGGATGGTCGGCTTTGCGGCGATGTGGATTTTGATACAGTCAAGGACGTTGCGGGCTATATCACGCCTGTTCCCGGCGGCGTAGGGCCGATGACGATCACAATGTTACTGTGCAATACCATACTTGCAGCTGAACGCAGTCAGAAAGACAGATCACTTTAAATTTTTTCGGATTACAGCATCATGGAATCGCAACCGGACATTGATCCGCAGGAAACACAGGAATGGCTGGATGCGCTGGAGTCCGTTTTGGTTAATGAAGGCCCCGAGCGCGCCCATTTCCTGCTGGAAAAGCTTGTCGAAAAAGCGCGGAGATCCGGTACTTATCTGCCCTATAGCGCAAATACCGCCTATATCAATACGATTCCGACAGGCAGGGAAGCACGATCGCCCGGCAATAATGCTATAGAACATCGCATCCGTTCGTATGTGCGCTGGAATGCCATGGCGATGGTGTTGAAGGCCAACAGAGAGACAAATGTAGGCGGACATATTGCCAGTTTTGCTTCAGCCGCCACGCTATATGATGTGGGTTACAATCATTTTTGGCATTCGCCCAGTGATAATAACCATGGGGGTGATCTGGTTTACGTACAAGGGCATTCATCACCGGGTATTTATGCCTATGCATTTCTGGCAGGCGAGTTGACCGAAGAGCAATTGAACAATTTTCGCCAGGAAGCGGACGGAAACGGTCTGAGTTCGTATCCGCATCCCTGGTTGATGCCATCGTTCTGGCAATTTCCAACGGTTTCCATGGGACTGGGGCCTTTGATGGCTATATATCAGGCGCGCTTTATGAAATATCTCGGCAGCCGTGGGTTTGTCAATACCAAAGCCCGCAAAGTATGGGCCTTTATGGGTGACGGGGAAATGGACGAACCTGAATCGCTGGGCGCCATCACGCTTGCGTCGCGCGAAATTCTCGATAATCTGATATTTGTAGTCAACTGCAATCTACAGCGCCTTGATGGGCCGGTGAGGGGTAATGGAAAAATTATCCAGGAACTGGAAGCGGCATTTCGCGGCGCCGGTTGGAATGTGATTAAGGTAATCTGGGGTTCTTACTGGGATCCATTGCTGGCCAAAGATACCAAGGGACTGTTGCAAAAGCGGATGATGGAGTGCGTTGACGGCGAATACCAAAATTTCAAATCCCGTGATGGCGCCTATGTGCGAAAGCATTTTTTCGGCAAGTATCCCGAGTTGCTGGAAATGGTTGCCACGATGTCCGACGACGATATCTGGCGCCTGAATCGTGGCGGCCATGATCCTCATAAGGTTTATGCGGCCTATGCGGAGGCGGTGAGACATAAAGGACAGCCGACTGTTATTCTGGCCAAGACGATCAAGGGCTATGGCATGGGTGAGGCTGGCGAGGCACAGAATATTACGCATCAACAGAAAAAAATGGGTACGATTTCCCTGAAGGCTTTTCGTAACCGCTTTGGTTTGCATATTCCGGATGACAGGATCGATGAAGTGCCGTATTTGAAGTTCGGCAAAGACTCGCCTGAGTATAACTATATGCGTGAGCGCCGTAAGACGCTGGGCGGATTTTATCACCGCCGTAGAAAATGTGCTGAGTCGCTGCCGGTGCTGCCGTTAGACGCTTTTGAATCGATATTGAAAGCAAGCGGTGATGGTCGTGAATCATCCACAACCATGGCCTTTGTTCGTATTCTGAATATCCTGGTAAAAGATAAGCAGATCGGTAAGCATATTGTACCGATAGTCGCTGATGAGTCGCGTACATTCGGTATGGAAGGCATGTTTCGCCAGCTTGGTATCTGGTCATCTGTGGGACAGTTGTATACACCGCAGGATGCGGACCAACTGATGTACTACAAGGAAGACAGGAACGGTCAGATCTTACAGGAAGGTATCAATGAAGCAGGCGCTTTGTCATCCTGGATTGCTGCTGCGACATCGTACAGTACGCATAATATCCAGATGGTTCCTTTTTATATTTTTTATTCCATGTTCGGTTTTCAACGTGTCGGCGACTTGATTTGGGCGTCCGGGGACATGCGTTGCCGCGGTTTCCTGCTCGGCGGAACCGCTGGCCGCACCACGTTGAATGGTGAGGGATTGCAGCACGAAGACGGGCATAGCCATCTTGCTGCTTCAACCATACCGAACTGTATCTCGTATGATCCGACCTTTGCTTATGAACTGGCTGTCATTATCCAGGATGGTTTGCGCCGTATGTGCCAGGAGCAGGAGGACGTGTTTTATTACATTACGGTAATGAATGAAAATTACGCCCATCCCGCAATGCCAAAAGGTTCTGAACAGCATATCCTGAGAGGCATGTACTTATTCAGCGAATCCGGTAAACGCGTGAAGGGGCCGCGGGTGCAATTGCTGGGTTCCGGAACGATATTGCGAGAAGTGATTGCAGCTGCCGGAATACTGAAAGCGGATTTCGGCATCAATGCGGATATCTGGAGCGTGACAAGCTTTACCGAATTAAGGCGTGAAGCCTTGAGTATTCACCGATGGAATATGTTGCATCCCGAGAAGAAAAGCAAAACATCGCATGTGGAAAACTGCCTCATGGGAAGAGACGGTCCCGTAATTGCTGCGACAGACTATATGAAGATTTACGCGGATCAAATACGTGAGTTTGTGCCGGGAAATTATCGTGTGCTGGGTACGGATGGTTTTGGGCGTTCGGATACGCGCGAGAAATTGCGCAGGTTTTTTGAAGTCGACCGCTACTATATTGTTGTTACAGCGTTAAAAGCGTTATTCGATGAAGGAAAGATTGAAAAACAGAAAGTAATGCAGGCAATCAGGCAGTTTAATATCGATCCGGAAAAACCTGATCCGGTAACGTTGTAATCTGACTGATTCATCGGTATGGATATGTCATAAGGAAAGTATGTGGGAGAGTTGAAGACAGTACGTATTCCTGATATCGGCGATTTTTCCGATGTGCCTGTGATTGAGGTATTTGTTCAGAATGGAAATCAAATCAATGCAGAAGATTCATTGATTGCGCTGGAGTCGGACAAAGCAACCATTGATATTCCGGCGCCTTTCACTGGAATGATTCGCGAAATCAAAGTCAAGCCGGGTGATAAGGTTTCAGAAGGTTCACCGATAGCGGTTATTGAAATAGCTGATACAGGCGGAAATGCTGACGCGGAGTCCGTTTCCAGGAAGCCTGACAGCGAAGCTGATAGCACTGAGCAAAATAAACGGATTAAAGAAACGGCTTCCGGGAATGCGCCACGGGTGATTTCGCATACGGCGCAAAACGAATCGGACAAAGGCGCCATTGAAACAGAAGAAAAACTGATATATCCTGTTTCGCCTCCGATTTCGCCTGTTGTCGTTGATGCATCAATCAAGGCGCATGCAGGGCCATCGGTACGCCGTTTTGCCCGTGAGCTTGGCGTCAATCTGGATCTGATAACCGGAAGCGGACCTAAACACAGGGTACTCAAAGAAGATGTGCAGGCTTTTGTGAAAGCCGGATTTTCCCGAATGCGCACGAATGGCAAGAACGCGTCTGTGGATATGGGATTGGATCTGTTGCCTTGGCCGCGGGTGGATTTTGCCAGGTACGGACCGCTTGAAATCAAATCGCTGTCCCGCATCAAACAAATCGCGGGTGCAAATTTGCATCGGAACTGGGTTATGATTCCCCATGTGACGCAGTTTGATGAAGCGGATATTACCGATCTGGAAGCGCTGCGTAAAGAATCCAATGCGGCAGAAAAACAGGCTGCGGTCAAATTGACGCTGCTATCGTTTCTCATGAAGGCGCTGATTGCGTCGCTGAAAAAATTTCCTGAGTTTAACGCTTCGCTAGACAAAAACGCTAACGGAGAAACCAATCTGATCATTAAGCGCTATTATCATATTGGTTTTGCTGTTGATACGATCAATGGTCTTGTCGTGCCTGTAATTCGTGATGTCGATCAAAAAGGTGTCGTGGCAATTGCACGCGAGTTAAGCGAGTTATCCGTATTGGCGCGCGAGGGTAAGCTGAAACCCGAACAGATGCAGGGTGCCGGCTTTACAATTTCCAGCCTGGGCGGAATTGGCGGTACGGCCTTTACGCCAATCATCAACGCGCCAGAAGTAGCCATTCTTGGTGTTTCCAAAGCGGATTACAAGCCTGTTTATCGTGATGGGCAATTTGTACCGCGTTTAATATTGCCGCTTTCATTGTCGTACGATCATCGCGTTATCGACGGTGCCGCTGCGGCACGGTTTACCTCACATCTTGCGGAAGTATTGACCGACATGCGGCTGGCTTTGTTGTGATCATTACAGTTGTTGATCTGCGGATTTCTCACTGATTATTATGACTAACCTGACGCTGGTAGGTATTTATGGCGGAACGTTTGATCCGATCCACTTTGGACATCTGCGTGTTGCCGAGGAGCTGCTCAATGACATCGCATTTAGTCGGTTCTTTTTTGTTCCGGCAGGTATGCCACGTTTGCGTGACATACCGTTTGCGTCAAAAACGCAGCGCGCCAGAATGGTGGAGTTGGCGATACAGGATAATCCCGGCTTTCTTCTGGATAACCGGGAAATTAAACGCGAAGGCGTCAGCAAGACAGTGGAAACGCTCAGGGAATATCGGTCGGAATATGGCGGAGATGTTGCGCTGTGTCTGATCATAGGCGCCGACACTTTTTTAAAGATCCATCAGTGGTACGATTGGCATGAGGTTTTTGAGCTTTGCCACGTGATCATTGTCAATCGTCCGGGCAGCCTGTTGATTAAACACAAACAGGATTTGCCCGAAGAAATACAACAGGCATGCGCTTCGCGATGGACAACGTACTCAGTCAGTTTGACAAATCAACCGTATGGATTGATTTACGCGGCGGCAACCACTTTGCTCGATATCTCCGCGACGCAGATACGTGCCATGGTTGCGGTGAAAAAAAGTATACGCTATTTGCTACCTGACGTTGTTTCCGACTATATTAAAACTCATCAGCTCTATACAGGAGAATATGAATTCAAAAATGCTGGTCAACATTGCGGTTGATGCACTTGAAGAAATTAAGGCGACGGATATTAAAGTTCTGGATGTTACCAAGCTTACATCCTTGTTTGATTATGTCATTATTGCGAGCGCGGGCTCATCACGTCAGACAAAAGCATTGGCCGAGAATGTACGTGAAAAGGTGAAGGAAGCAGGTGGCGTCATTCTGTGCTTTGAAGGTGAGCAGACCGGTGAATGGCTGCTGGTTGATCTTGGTGATGTCATCGTGCATATTATGCAGCCGGAAGCGCGGAGATATTACAACCTGGAAGGACTCTGGACGGAATAATAGTTGCGGCAATATTTTTGCTTTTTTTATGACTGTTCCTGAGAAATCGTTATAGCAATCATCGTGTTGACATGGCCGGAGCGTAATCATGTTAAAGCAAGACAGCGGAAGATTGGACAAATGGATCGATAATCTGACGAAGGTTGAAATACCTGTTTTGAGGCAGACCGCCCGTAAACTGTCTGATCTGTCCAGCAATATCGAGAACCAGACGCCGCGCAGCATTGCCCAGGTGATAAAAAGCGATCCTTTGATGGTTGTCAAACTCATGCGGCATCTGCAAGCGAATAAGCAGAGGGCGCAGGGATATGAAATCGTGGAAGTAGAGCAGGCTTTGATGATGCTTGGACTCGAGAATGCCTTGAAAAAAGTGCCGGCCAGGCCATTGGTTGAAGACGTCCTGGGACAAAAACATAGGAATGCGCTGGTGCATTTGCTGAAAGTTGCACAGCGTGCTAAAGCTGCATCAAATTATGCGTTTGATTGGGCTGTTCGCTTGCATGATTTGCATTATGAAGAAGTGCGAATCGCTGCATTATTGCACGATATTGCAGAAATGCTGATGTGGTGCTTTTCTCCAAAGGAGATGCTGATGATCAGCATGTTGCAAGCCAGGGATAAAACGCTGCGCAGTCGCCGTGCACAAGAGAAGGTACTGGGATTTGCATTACATGACTTGCAACTGGCGCTGGTGATTAAATGGAAACTACCTGAGTTACTGGTTCATTTGATCGGCGATGAATATCGCAGTCAACAACGTGTCCGCAATGTTTTTCTGGCAGTCAATCTGGCGCGGCATTCCGCTAATGGCTGGAATGATGCGGCGCTGCCGGATGATTATGCGGAAATTGGCGACTTATTGCACTTAAAACCTGAAGAAGTGATAACGATTGTTGGAGCCGATAAAAAAACGCACTATCCAAGTTAGGTTTACTTACACAGCATCAATATTTCAAAACTTTACGTGCCCAGATCAGAGCATCCGAGATGAAATACTGCGATTGGCATAAACTGATATAGCCTGTTTTATTGCGGCGTAAATTTTGAGAATTGAGGAAAGCCTGCCAAATTTCTGGAAATGAAAAATACCCGTGATTTTGATAAAATCACTTGATCCTGAAAATACTGTGAGCCACAGATGCAGAGCATTCTTTAATGTCTGACCCCTGCCTTTTTTATATCTATGATCCGATGTGCAGCTGGTGTTACGCATTTGAAACCAGCTGGCGCAGCCTGCAAAACAGACTGCCGGAACATATTCAGGTGACTTGTGTATTGGGCGGGCTTGCGCCGGATACAAATGAGCCCATGCCTGAAGATTTGCGTGTCATGATACGGCAAACATGGCGGAAAATTGAAGAAACGGTGCCGAAAGTTCATTTTAATTATGCTTTCTGGACAAGCAATACGCCAGTGCGTTCAACTTATCCAGCGTGCCGGGCGATTCTGGCTGCGCGAAAACAGCGTGCTGCCGCCGAGATTGAAATGCGGCGGGAAATACAAAAAGCTTATTATCAAAAAGCCTTAAATCCGTCCAGGTCGGAGACATTGATACAATGCGCACGTGAAATCGGGCTGGATGTCGCGCTTTTTTCAGCAGATCTAACTAGCATGGATACCCAGGCAGCGCTGGAAGATGAGCTCAGACTAGCGGGTAGATTGAACGCACATGCATTCCCTTCGTTGCGATTTCAGTATCAGAATGAGTTGTATTCAATTCACGTAGAATATATTGATGATGAGAAAATGCAGCATGAAATCAAAACAATCATGGTCTGCAGCTAATTTGCTATGCAATACAACAATGATTTGAGGAATGTTATGAATAGCAGCATCTGGTTTAAAAATTATACGGCTGAATATCTGGAAGGTTTACGCAATGCCAATATGGGTGAGCATATAGGCATTCACTTTGTTGAAGTCGGTTCAGATTTTTTGAAGGCACGGATGCCGGTCGATAAACGTACCACGCAGCCCTTTGGCATTATGCATGGCGGGGCAAGCTGTGTGTTATCCGAAACACTGGGCAGTGTCGCCGGCTGGATGACCATCGATCCTGATCAATATCGCGCTGTCGGACTGGAGCTTAATATTAACCATATTCGTGCCGTGACAAAAGGCCATGTGATCGGTACCTGTACACCGTTGCATACCGGGCGGCGTACACAGGTCTGGCAGACCGATATCACCGAAGAGGACACAGGCAAGCGTGTGGCAATTTCGCGATTGACATTGGCTATTATCGATCACGGCACCTTGAGTGCGCAAAAAGATCGTGTTGTGGTGGAAAGAAGAGAATAAATCCAGCTTCCTGGATAGCAAGTTGCCGGATTTATTGTTGAAAATTGCCCGGTTACGTGAAGCGGGTTTTCGTTAGACCGTGATAGATTTTATGCGCTTAGTCCGATTGAAACCCGTCACTGGTGTGCGTGTGTTCGTATTTTTCTTTTATCCGCTTCAGTCGGTAATTCTATGTCAGCATTTGCATCTGAACCGACAAAGTCAGTTGTACAGACTGAAGTTGTACCTGCTTCAATAATTGTCGGTTGCAGAGCAAGAAGTCCCGGCGCATGATTTCTTTTGCCTGACCACCGCTGCAATACGTTTTCCGGCTTGCAGCGAACTAGAACGGAATGCTCCGATCAGCGCATTGACCGCATGTGTAATAAACCATTCGCCTTCCGCAGTTTCATAGAACCGGATGTATTCGTCTAATTCCGGATCGGTAAGTTCATGATACGAATACGCCATCATGATAATCACATTTTGATAAGTGTTATCATTCATTTCAGTTTTCTGTGCCGCAATGCTCGCATCCAATGTCTGCGTTGCTTCGTTGTCTCCGTTATTCATCAGACCCATCAGCAAAGCGCGCTTGGTGCTTAACGCGATTTCGGCTGCAAATTCGGTGGTTCGCGTGACGGATTCCAGATCTTGCAATAATCGTAAACGATTTGTCGGTAGTGACGCTCGAGTGATGTCTTCGATAAACGTTTCAAAATTCTCGAGATTGAGGTCACGATTCTCCATTTCAGTGATTCTTTGCATCAGTGGTGAATTGTACATCTGGATCAAGGTGTTCAGCTGGTCGCGATCTAGATTCTGTTTAAGTGTGCTTCGCAGTTGTTGATAAAAAAATTCTGAGCGGTACGCATCCATGACTATTTTTTCAATATGCTCGACGATAATCGGATCGTCAGGTTTCTGGGGAGACTGATGAATATCCTCCAGTATTTTATCGCCGATTTGATCGATCTGTTTCTGCAAACCGGAAAGTATGATTATCCTGTCGATCAACGCATCAGGTGATGTATCGGACAAAATGAACCGATTTGGATCTATAGCCGCTTCAGCTGTGGATAGGAAAGACAGTTGTGATTCGCGAATTGGATTCTGCCAGACAAGCCAGCTGGTGCATAACAGTATAATTCCGCTTAATTTCAGAATGATTATTTTATGAAATTTCATGAATGATTCCTCGTCGGAAGATGTGATATCGGGATATTGGCCTGTGCCAACTTTTAGATCAATTGAGCGCAGAACAACCCGCTGAGAATAACTGCGCTGAATGCTTTAGAGCTAACGGCTGGTAGAGCGTAAAGCTGTAGGTTCGTACATTACGATGAATAGAAGTGTCTGGAAATCAATTTCTTCGAATGAATTTAACCTGAGAACCTTAGTTGAATGAGGTTTAAAGTGTATTGGTTTTTATTTTTGGCAAGGCGCAATAACGCGTTATTACAGAGAATTGCAACGCAGCAAGAATTAAAAAGCGGCATGCTATAAACACCATAGTGTGGTTCACCATTTCGATGAACAGGTACTGTCTGGATTGTTCAGTTTATTCATACCATTAATCATTTCTGGTGACGGTCAACTGAAGTTTTTAGGTTTAATGCTGTGCGGGAAAGATGAGGGCATCTGTTTCAAAACCAAGTTCTTTTGATTTTTGAATAAATAGTTCTTTTAATGCATGACTGACAATCGGTTCTCTTGATAGAAACCATAAAAACGATTTGTTGTAACCGGTGATGTAGGCATGTTGATAATTTTCCTTATCCAGGTCGAAAATAATGTACGAGCTATAAAATGGACCAAAAAAAGAAACCTTCAGATGCCCATTATTGCGTTTTCCGACAAAATAAGCTTTTCCTGATGCTTCTTTCCACTTGTTTTCTGCGCTGGAAAATCCCCGATTGATAACCTCGATGCCACCATCACTGCGCAAATGATATTCAGCCGTCACATGACTTAATCCGCGTTCAAAGGAGTGATCCAGTCTGGCGATTTCATACCATTTTCCAAGATATCTGTTTTCATCGAAATCTTTAACCGGGCTGATGTTCTCCGGGATACTCGTGCAGCCGATTAAAATAAAATAGAAAAGAAGTAGGAATAATAAACGTGTGATCGTCATTTCAGGTATCCAAGCATTTAAACTTCTGGATAAATCTCTATGGTAAATAGCTATAATATAGAAAAAAGGATTTATTCTTTCTTATTTATTATCCAATTTTCGCGTATATTGCTCTTTAAGCAGCAAATTCATTATGGTTTGCCGAATTTCTAATCAGTATTACGCAACGAATAGCCGATGATCTCAGCCTGCTTTTATACCCATTGGAGAAATTTTTGCATTTCAGGTTTTGTACTGCTGTTGACAATACCGACCTGTGCATTTTCATACGAAGCTGAAATGCTGCGCACAGAATTCGATATACAATTAAACAGAATTCTGGCTGAAGGCGGACCAGACGCAAATGAAACGATCGCATTGCGCGAGTTTTATAGTAAACGTGACTATCAACCCGTTTGGGTAGTATCCGGACAACCTGCGCCTCAATTCAATATTGCTTTGGCATTTATAGCCGGCGCGGAAGATCATGGTTTGAAACGCAGTCACTATCAGCTGGATCAGTTAGTACAGTTATTTTCAGAATTTACGCCCGAGAATAAGTTTGTGTTGGAGTTGCGAACAACTTGGTCGCTGCTGAAATTTATGCGCGATCTGTATCGCGGTCGTTCTACTGCAATAGAAATAGATCCCGACTGGCACATACCTCAACCGGACTTTGATGCGATAGAATTTTTGTTGAAAAGTCTGGATTCCGATGATTTGCAACAGTCATTTGAAAGTCTGGTGTCGACCCATCCGAATTACCAGCACCTTAAACATGCATTGGCTAAATTCCGGGATTTAGTCGTGCGTCGAGTGACATGGATACAGCTACCATATGAGTTACTGTTGAGACCGGGCAGCTCTCATGCCGCCGTTCCATTGATACGAGAGCGCATTATCCAGGCTTATGAAACGCACGGTTTGCCTGAATATGATCTTGCTTCCAGATCAGACGCGCAAAACGACTACTACGATAACGCGCTGGAGAATGCAGTCAGGGCATTTCAACGGCAACATGGACTCAACGCGGATGGCATTATCGGTCCAAACACTGTTGAAGCGATGAACAGGACGCCGACGGAGAAACTGCAGCAGCTTCGTATCAATCTGGAGCGTTTGCGTTGGCTACCCAGGGATCTGGGTAAACGCTATCTGCTTGTGAATATAGCCGGATTCCAGTTGACGGCGATAGAGAATGGTCAGTATATGTTTGATATGCGTATTATTGTCGGCCGTGAGTACCGCTCCACGCCGAGTTTTAGCAGCCGCATTACGCATATGATCCTCAACCCTTACTGGAATGTGCCGGCCAGTATCGCGCGCAAGGACCTGTTGCCAAAGCAACAGGCAAACCCGGCTTATTTTACTTCGCAGAATATCCGGGTTTATGAGGATTATACTTTTCGTACAAGTCCTATCGACCCTGAAACAATAGACTGGAATGCAATCAAAGCCGGGTTTCCATACGCTTTGCGTCAGGAACCGGGCAGGCAAAATGCGTTGGGAACAATAAAATTTATGCTGCCCAATGATTACAGCATCTATTTGCATGATACGCCTGCAAAATCCTTGTTCAACAGAGACATCAGAACATTCAGCTCGGGATGTATCAGGCTGGAAGCTCCATTGCAGCTTGCAGACTTTGCTTTACGTGGCAGAGTGTCGGCAGAAGAATTAAAAACGCAGATTGATTCAGGTAAAACCAAACAGATTAATTTATCCGAGCCGTTGCCTGTTCATATTGTTTATCTGACAACATGGATAGACAGCAATCAAAATATTCATTATTCATTGGATGCTTATGGCAGAGACGAGCGGGCATTGAATTGGGCGCGGTGATAATTTCACCATACTTGTTGTTCTTAAAGAAAAATCATGATACGGTGCAGGCACCAAGAAAGGAGGATTCTGAATGGCATTACATTTTCTTACTCAACGTAAATCAGTTTTATTTAAAGTTAACGCGGTGACTGATCTTAAACGGCGGCATATGTTGAAAGCCGGGGCTGGTGCCTGCGCATTATTCGCATTTTCCGGTGCGCATGCCGGTATGCTGCATATGAACGAAAGAAAGTTGTCTTTTCTAAATCTGCACACAAATGAACGAACTCAAGCGACATACTGGGCTGAAGGTAATTATCAGACCGACGGGCTTTTGGCGATTGAAAAGGTTCTGCGTGATCACCGTACTGGTGAGGTTTCTCCGATTGATTATAATCTGCTCGACCTGCTTCAGTTACTGCAGTATAAAATGGGTTCCCAGCGGGAGTTTCATGTCATTTCGGGTTACCGCTCACCCAAAACCAACGAACAATTAAACGCAAAAAGCAATGGTGTCGCCAAACGCAGTCTTCACATGATGGGTAAGGCTATTGACATTCGTCTGCCCGGTCACGCACTGATCGATCTGCGTAATGCCGCACTTTCACTACAGGCAGGTGGTGTCGGATATTATCCGAGTTCGAATTTCATCCATATTGATACAGGGCATTTCAGGCAGTGGCATGGCTGATTCAGATCATGAGACCGGCCAAAACTCAAAACTCGACTGGATCTACATCCAATATCCAGCGTATCTTAGACGATGGCAGTAAATTGAGTTGTCGGTGCCAGTTCGTCAGGAAAAGCTGAAGTTCTTGACGTGAACCTGATTGAATCAACAGATGCGCTCGTTCCATACCTTTCAGGCGCGCCATGGTAGCGGACACCGGATCAAAGATTTCGATATTTTTATTTTTCATATCCTCAACTGTTGAACAAGCCAGTTCATGCGCAGTGTGCAGAAAATCAGTGACCATGTTAACGCTGTGTGCTTCTGCCCGCAAAAGCGCCTGAAAAACGTAAGGGGGAAAGCCAGCGATTTTTCTTTCTGCAAGGATGTTTTTTGCCAATGCGTCATAGTTATGCTGCTGCAATGCCTGATAGAGCGGGTGATTGGGATACTCGGTCTGAATCAGTACCCGTCCGGTGACTTCAGCCCGTCCTGCGCGACCGGAAACTTGCATCAGTTGCGCGAAAAGGTGTTCTCCGGCCCTGAAATCTGTGCTGAACAATGAAAGGTCCGAGTCCAGAATACCTACCAGCGCCAGATTCGGGAAATCATGCCCCTTTGCGAGTAACTGTGTGCCGATCAGAATATCAACCTCACGGCGATGAATAGTTTGCCGTACTTTCTGCCAGGCATTTTTGCGGCTGATGCTGTCACGATCAATGCGAAGAATACGTGCTGCCGGGAACAGTTCAGATAAAGTTTCTTCAACGCGCTGCGTTCCGCGGCCAAAAGGTTTTATGTCCGGATCGCCGCACTGCGGACATGCATATGGAAAACCTTCACGGTGACCACAGTGATGGCAGGATAGTTTTTTATCCTGGAGATGCACGACAAGACGACTGGAACAACGTCGGCAGGTTGCAGTCCATCCGCAGGCGTAGCACAACAAAACCGGCGCATAGCCACGCCGATTGATAAAAATGAGCGATTGCTGCTGCTGCGACAGACAATCTTTGATCGCATGTATCAGTTGCCCGGCCAAGCCGGTTTTGGGTTTTTCGGAACGCATATCGATGCAGTCGATTCGCGGTAAAGCTGCATTTTTTACCGCGCGATGATTCAGACGTAAATGGTGATAACGGCTGATCAAAGCCTTATGATAGCTTTCCAGGGACGGTGTTGCCGATCCCAGAATAGCAGGTATCTGCGCTTGTTTTGCACGGAAAACAGCCAAGTCTCTGGCTGAATAACGCAGACCATCTTGCTGCTTGAACGAACTGTCATGTTCTTCATCAACGATGACAAGTCCAAGATCCGGCAGAGGAGTAAATACAGCCAGTCGCGTGCCCAGAATAACACGAGCGATGCCGTTTTGCGCCTGTAACCAGCCGTGCAGGCGTTCGGTATTGTTTAATCCGCTGTGTAAACTGACTATTACTGTTTTCGTGAAACGTGCGCGAAATACGGATTCCAGTTGAGGCGTCAAATTGATTTCCGGAATCAGTATCAGCACCTGTTTATTCTCTGACAACGCCTTTGCAATCAGACGCAAATAAACTTCGGTCTTGCCGCTGCCGGTCACGCCGTGTAAAAGCCAGGTATTGAACTGATCGAATTGCATGGCGACTGAGTTTACGGCAGCCGACTGTTCCGGTGTCAATTCGGGTAAAGGTAATTTCCTTGTTGAATCATTCGTATCAGACAAGATTTCATCGTGTTTCTCTTCTACCCATCCCTTTTCTGCCCATTGCCTTAAAAGCTTTACTGTATGCGCTGAAATCTTCCGGGCCTGCTGAGAATCAAGTTGTGTATTTCCAGACAAAGCCTCAAGCAGCTTGTGCATGACTGTATTGCGCGCCGGAATGGACGATCTGTCGACTTGTCGACCAGACTCCGTCAGTAAGTACACCACATCCTGTATTTCAGATTTAAGGGTTGGCGGTTTAATACTGCGTATTTTTGCGGGCAAACTATTGATTACAACCATGCCCAGCGGATGATGATAGTACTTGCTGCAAAAAGAGAATAGTGCCATAAGATCTGCGGACAGCGGCTGAATGTCGTGGAAAACAGCGATAGCCGACTTCAATTTGTCGGCGGGTATCGCGGTTTCCGTGCACACATCCCAAATTATACCGATCAGCTTTCTGGCGCCAAATGGCACGCAAACGCGCAGACCAATATCCGACGGACTTGCCTCGGTTGTTGCATAGTCAAATAACGTGTCGATCGGAACATTGAGTGCGACACGCAAAATAGGCATATCCGGGTTGTTTTAAAGCTGAAACGTTACAGGTAGCTGAATGAAGCGGATAGAAAGGATTTTATTAATAGTAATCATGCGCGAGTAAGTTTTCTTTCAGTAGAAACCGAACTGCCGATTCCGAAAAAAGCAGGAAAGCATGGTTTTCAGCGGAACCAGCAGTTTCAGTGTACTCAATAACCGATCCGGTTTAGCCGGAAACCCGATAAACCGTTACAGATTCTTCGCCCTGTTTTTCAAGTTTGGCAGTCCTGCCATCCGGATTGATGGTGAAACCATGCACGCCGTCACTTCCTGAGAATCCGATACAGCCATCGGTATTATAGGTGAAGCTGGATATTCTTAACTGATTGCTGCTTTTGTTATAGTCATACGAAGCAAACTCTACACCAGGTTTAGCGCATCTTGTCTGGTTCTCTCTTGTGGCTTCTCCAATCGGATCAATGAGCAGCATCCGATTATTCGGAAAAAACACCAGTGTTTTGGTTTTGATCGCATCGTCATCAAAAGCCCAGGCACCTACGATGCCGGCGGGATCATTATCTATTCTGGTGAAACGAGTCTCCTTGATTTCTTTCTCTACAACTTCATTTTCATCGCTGATTTCAATCGGTTTGGCGATATGAAACATTTCACCAAAAACACTTTTCTGCGCTCTTTCCCGTTGAACTGTCACAATATCTGAATTGATCATGTCAAGACCGTCGGTGCGGATGCGCCGGGTTGGGCCCGGATCGGACAACCCTGCTTTTAGATTAGTGTCTATGGTTGTTTCACCAACAATTTTGAAGCCACGGGTATCAAATTCAATTACTTTTGCAACACCGTGTTCAACACCTGCCTGAATGATAGTACGCCCGCCACAAACGCGATTTTCATCGCAGGAATCGTCAGGCGTTGCCTGACCCTGTAAATATTCGCCACTGTCGTCAGCAGCTACGCGAAGAACATACGCAGTACTGTCATTATAATTGACCCACAGTTGCGTACTCAGTGTCGTTACGCCAGAAATCATGAAATGCGCACGTGCTTCATCGACAGTTTTGGCTGCATGTTCGATGCCGGCTGCTTCCAGTGCGTTTTGCAATTCCTGAGAACTTGCAAACGCTTCGGGATCGCTGTTGAGTTTGATTGCGTTATTGATCGCCGCCGCTGCTGCTTCAGTAATGATAATACCGTTTGATGCATCACCATCCGCATCGAGTGATTGTAATAAAACAAGCAGGTTCAGTAATTTATTCTCATCGCCTTCGGCCAGATCCATCGGTGTTACGACAGGTGCCGCCCTGACTTTCCCGAGCGTCAAGTCGCCGAGTTTGAATTCAACCGTATCGCCATAATTAAAGTTGAAATGTCCGTTTTCGTTCGTGGCACCTTTTTTGCCGGATGAAGCGCTATATGAAACGCCGGATACCGGACTGTTCATTAAAACACCGGTGCCGGCGCCTGTTGGCATAGCGCGTGTACGTGTAACAGATGCGGATTCATTGCCACTCCCGCTGCTAATGTTGCCATCATCACACGCAGTCAAACCTGTTGCGATTGCTGCGGAAACCATGCAAGTCCACAGATTTATTCTGATCTTTTGATTCAGTCTCATCAAAATACTCTCTTTTATAATTAATTAGTCAATCAATTGGTTGTTTTATTGTCATGCAAACAAAAATATTTTAGTGTCTTTAGCTGTCAGAAGGTTAATGAAATTTTATTTTTTTATGGCCAGCTTTTAACCAAACAGCCAAGCCGATTAAGTCGATTAATTTTGTCTGGCTCTTTTTATTACCGTAATTCTGGAAATTTTAACCCGAGGACTTATGGTATATATATTACTTTCAGAACAAATTTGACTACGATTCTAGCACTAATGTATATTCTATTTTCCAAAAGTTAAATTTTCTGACCAATCTTCCTGATACTCATGCCGTTATTTTTTCAGCAAAAAGTGAAGCCGATTCTGGCGTAGTCTATTTTTTCCATTATCAAACGCTACAGCCAATGACCTCTCATCCTGATCGCAAAGCTGAACCCTTTTATCTTGACGGCCCTCATGGAAGACTGTTTGCGATTTATCATCCACCGCAAAACGATATCAAAGTAAAGGGTTGCTTTCTGTATGTCCAGCCATTAGCTGAGGAAATGAATCGATGCCGTCAAATGGTTGCAATTCAGGCGCGCGAGTTTTCAAGATTGGGCTATGGCTCCTTGCTGCTCGATCTTTACGGAACAGGAGACAGTGATGGCGAGTATCAAGATGGTAACTGGGATATTTATCTGGCTGATTTAAATGCAGGCTTCCGATGGATCTCAGAGGAAGGCTATGATCATGTCAGGCTATGGGCACTCAGGCACGGCGCGTTCCTCGCGCTTGATCTTGCACGAGCAATGCCGGCACTGCGCAGAGTTTTGCTTTGGCAACCTGTCTTGAACGGAAAAGCGGCTGTTACTCAATTGTTGAGAATAGCCCTTGCCGGAGCCCTGTCGGAGCAGGACAAAACCAGCATGACTGAACTCAGGAATCGAATGCAGGAAGATACGGTCGTTGAATTATCCGGATATGAAACATCAGCTTCGTTGCTCTCCGTTCTTGAAACAAAGCATATATCCGACTATTATGAATTGGCGGATCTTGAGATTCAATGGTTTGACGTTCTTGCTTCGCAGGAGCAGAATCGTTCCAAAGAGAGCATTCAAGTTGAACAGAACTGGAGAGAGGCCGGCGCGGTGATACACTATGAAGCGGTTGTCGGGCCTGCTTTCTGGCAAGTCTGGGAGCGTGTTGTGGCCAATCATCTTATCGAGCGTACCAGTGCATGGGCGCAAAAAAATCAATAGGGACAAATAAATGGAAGTCCCTGTTACTTTTCAATGTGAAGACAGCACGTTAGTGGGTATTCTGAACACCCCGGATACGCCGCCGAGGCGAGGTATTGTCTTTGTCGTGGCTGATGGTCCGCAGTATCGGGCAGGTGTTCAACGTCAATTTGTTACGCTGGCGCGAGCCATGGAGCAGGCTGGTTATGCGGCATTGCGCTTTGATTACCGTGGAATGGGGGATAGTGAAGGCGTGCATCGCGGATTTGAACATGTGGATGCGGATATAAAGGCTGCAATAGACGCACTGTTAGCGCATTGCAGCAGTATTGAAGAAATCGTGCTTTGGGGCGAATGCGACTCGTCGGCCGCAGTGCTTTTTTATGCGTATAAAGATAAACGTATAAAAGGCATCAGTATTGCAAATCCATGGGTAAGAACAGAAGAGGGACGCGCTAAAACAATTGTAAAACATTACTATCTGAGACGTCTGTTCGAGAAAGCGTTCTGGAGCAAGCTGTTTTCAGGACAATTCAGATTCAAAACGTCGCTGAATTCATTATTACAGAATGCGATGAAAATCCTTCGTGCGAGCAGTCGTTCTGTTTCGGCGCAAAATACGATTTCTGATGTGCCTGATCAGTTGCAGCCTCTTCCTGTCAGATTGGCGCATGGATTGAAAAATTTTGAAGGTAATGTACTGCTGATTTTGAGCGGGAACGACTGGATTGCGAAGGAATTTAAGGAAGTCGCGGATGCATCACCTGCGTGGCGGAAGCTTTTAAACGATAAGCGACTGGAAAATCATGAAATCGCCAACGCAGATCATTCTTTTTCCAAAAAAAGCGCCCGTAGTGAAATGGTGCGTTTAAACCTTGAATGGTTGAAGTCATGGTAGCTGATATCGACTTTTAATCCTGGCTTGTTGAGTTCCAGGATCTAATACCTAATCTTCACCACCTAGAGCATGTACCAGGTCAGGCAGCAATTGGCTGAGTTCTCCGGTCATCATGACAAAATCACTGTCAAAAATATCGTCCGCAAATTCTGAAGTGTCATTGGATTCTTTGATGATATCTAATGGTACGATACGCCTGATGTGCAGATTGTCCTGTAAAACAAATGAAATTTTGTTTGCCCAGGTTAATGCCAGCCGAGTGACTTTTTTACCTGCCCTGATATGACGACTTGTTTCATCGGCCTCCAATATATGATGCGCATAACGTACGATAGATTTTTCATCACTGGCGCTTTGCAATTCACAATCGCGATCAATGGTAAAAACAGCGGGTGGCTCGTCACCCGATAACCATCGGGTCATAATGGTTGACGGAGAGATTTTTGTTGCAAATGGAGCGATTTTTAGCCCATAAACCGTCTTGATAAGTAGTTCTATCAGTTCTTCAGCTTTTTTAAGATTGGCTGTATCAATGATCAGCAGTTTTTTTGTTGTATCAATCCAGGCGTAAGTCGTTTGTTGCTGTACGAAGGCGCGTGGCATTAATTCGATCATTACTGCTTCTTTTATATCCCTGATTTGTTTTTTACCAGGCTTGTAGCCTTGATGCTGCTCCATAACCGTGATACGGTCTTTGGCATACTGGTTAATCACTGTTGTGGGCAGCAGTTTTTTTTTCATACCGAAAGCAATGAGCAGATGTTCATTGTGACTGTACACAAACCGGCTTTGATTTTCCTTAGGCGGAATCCAACCGCGGCTTTGCAGTTCCAACTGCAGGCAATCTCGCAGTACGTGTTCAGCAAAAACTGTTTCCAGTTCAAGGGTAGTGAGATTGTCATGGGTAATACGGTAAATCAGTAAATTCTTAAACCACATAAAATCAATTGCATCAATATGAACATATTAAAAAAACGGATGAGAATAAGGTAAAATTCTTCGCAAAGCTTAGTTTGTCTAGGATCATGAAAAAACTTTATTCCGCCAATAATCTGATGGAAGCGCACATTGTACTGGATATGTTGGAACATGCGCTTATACCGGCACAACTCTTCAATCAACATGCTCAGAGCGGTATCGGCGATATACCGTTTACACACGCTTATCCTGAGGTTTGGGTGATTCGCGATGATGATTATGAACGCGGCCGCAAAATAGTTCAACAATATGAAGCTATGCCGCAGTCCAGCCAGATCATCAGCTGCCCGGCATGCGGCGAAGAAAATCCGGTTAATTTTCAATTATGCTGGCAATGTGGCAGCGGACTGGAAAATGCTTCTTAGCATACACCACAGATATAAAACGTTTATTAATAATAAATTTATTCTGTTAAGTTAGAACTGTCTTGTTTATTACTTATCAAGAAATTCTACAGGGGTGGGACAGGGCTGATGAAGTAAGCGTTTTCCTGGATTAATTAAGCTTCTGATCAGTGATGGAGGTTTCGATATGCCATGGTAATCACTCCGAACATTTCGAGACAACGCGTCATGATCATATATTTTAGAAATTGTCTGAATTCAAACGCAGAACAAGTACAAAATGATTACACGGTTGTTTTTTAAATTTATTTGAAACTAAACAACTTTTTCTACTTTATTCTGAAAATGAAAAAAAGATCAACACGTCATAATGATTTTGTGTAGTACTGAATAAGCTAACTACTCTTTTCTCTTCGAGAGAAACATTTTTTGACTATGGCACAATTTGCAGTTGGGATTTTATAGTGATTAAGGAATTTGATGGTCATTTGATAGAATGATTTTTCATCCCCTTTTGTTTATCCGACAATTTTTTCCGAAGCTTTTACTGAAAGCATCTCAATTTATTAATGGCAGGCGCAATCCGGTTTGTATCATTAATACAAAAAACTATTTGTGTCATAGTGTTAGAGTTAATTAACAGAGGCAATCTGAAATGCGCAAATTTTCGAATTCAACATTTTTTGCAACACTATTTATTTTTTTATTGCTGAGTGGGATAAATATCGCAGCGGCGGCGATAGAAAACCCTGGTCATCAGCAGGTCAATGAAGAAGAGACGCTTGAGTTCACAGTGACAGCACCTGCAAACGTCCGTGTTTTTATCAAAAACAAGCCCCCGGGTGCTGTGTGGAACGAAGCGAATCGTAAATTTTCCTTTACGCCTGATTTCATACAAGGCGGCAAAAGCTGGAATGTCA
>Ga0268299_1000869_pt1 | contig 73391 bp, 66 predicted proteins | sample NOBtaG_FD_193484 | JGI IMG/M metagenome (GOLD analysis project Ga0268299, IMG submission 193484) | Activated sludge microbial communities from bioreactor in Nijmegen, Gelderland, Netherland - NOB reactor | ecosystem: Engineered > Bioreactor > Aerobic > Activated sludge | place: Netherlands... | reverse complement strand
CGCTTGAGCTATTTCATATGCGAATGCCCTGCCCGTTAGGGGGAGAGGCTAGGTGAGGGGCTTCGAAGGCTGCGAAATCATCTGCAACCCCCTCACCCAGCCTCTCCCCCTCGCGGGGGAGAGGAGCATGAATAGCGAGTGGAACCATGACCGGGATCGATAGCGTCGAACGATTGCAGCGGCCGGACGGCAACAGCGTGGCCTACGTGCGAACCGCGGGACGCGACCCGACGGTGGTCTTCCTGGGCGGCTTCCGCTCCGACATGACCGGCACCAAGGCCGTCGCGCTCGAAGCCTGGGCGAAGCGGACGGGCCGTGCCTTCCTGCGCTTCGACTATCTCGGCCATGGCCAGTCGTCGGGCCGCTTCGAGGACGGCACGATCGGCCGCTGGCTCGACGATTCGCTCGCGGCGCTCGACGCCCTGACGACCGGCCGGCTGATCCTCGTCGGCTCGAGCATGGGCGGCTGGCTGTCGCTGCTCGCGGCGCGCGCCCGGCCCGAGCGGCTGGCCGGCCTGGTGCTGATCGCCGCCGCGTCCGACTTCACCGAGCGCATGCTGCTCCACGGACTGTCACCCGAAGACCGCGCGACGCTGCAGCGCGACGGCCGGCTCGAGCGGCCGTCGCAATATTCGCCCGAACCCTCGGTGTTCACCTGGAAGCTCATCGAGGAGGGCCGCAATCACCTCCTGCTCGACAAGCCCCTGTCGCTGCCCTGCCCGGTGCGCCTGCTGCACGGCCAGAGCGACCCCGACGTGCCGTGGCAGTACTCGCTGCAGATCGCCGAGCATCTCGCCGCGCCCGAGGTGGTGACGACCCTGGTCAAGGGCGGCGACCATCGGCTGAGCACGCCCGCCGACATCGCGCGGCTCATCGCGGCGGTCGAGGATCTGCTGCCGCGATCGCCGTGAGGCCCTCGCGATAGGTCGGATAGCGCAAGGTGACGCCGAGCACGCGCTTTATGCGCTCGTTCCGCACGCGCCGGCTCTCGGCGTAGAACGAGCGCGCCATCGCGCTCAAGGTCGGCTCGACCTCCGCCCAGGAAATCATCGGCGGCACCGGCTTGCCGAGCAGCTCACAGGCGAAAGCGACCACCTCGCTGGTCGGTGCCGGCAGGTCGTCGGCGACGTTGTAGACACCCGCCTCGTGCGGCCGGCCGAGTGCGGCCAGCACGGTGCCGGCGATGTCGGCGACATGGATGCGCGAGAACACCTGGCCCGGCTTGTCGATGCGCCGCGCCGTGCCTGCCCGCACCTGGTCGAGCGTGCTGCGGCCGGGGCCGTAGATTCCGGGCAAACGGAATATGTCGAGGGCGGCGCCGGCCTCGCGCGCGATCGCCTGCCAGGCGCGCTCAGCGTCGAGCCGGGCGATGCTGCGCGCCAAAGTCGGCCGGGCGGGCGTCTCCTCGTCGACCCAGCCGCCGTCGTGATCGCCGTAGACGCCCGTTGTCGAGAGGTAGCCCAACCAGCGTGCCCGCTGCAGGAGGCGTGAGCAGTGGGTGATTGCGGGATCGCCCGCGTTACCCGGTGCGATGGTGCAGAGGATGTGCGTTGGCGCACTGAACGATGCTTCATCGAGGCTCCCCGTGCCGTCGAACAGGTGTGCCTCGATGCCCTCCACGCGGAGCCGCGCCGCCTTGGCGGCGGTCGTGCAGGTTCCTGCCACCGTCCACCCTCGCGTTGAGGCAAGTCTGGCGATCTCGAGGCCGCTGAAGCCCAGCCCGAAAATGAAAAGACGTCCTGTCATCGTGCTCCTCTGCTCGACCGATCAAACAGCGGATCAGGGACTGCAGCAAACGATCATGCCGGGTGGCGCCGGGAGGGACAGCGCATTAGACTTGACGACAAGCCGGACCGGGAGAGCGGGCTTGGCGCGAGAGCAACGCCGACTGGCAGCCATCGTCTCGGCCGACGTGGTCGGCTACTCGCGGCTCATGGGCCGTGACGAGTCCGCCACGTTGGCGCACCTGCGCGAGCACCGCAAGCGACGCTTCGAGCCGATCGTCGCCCGCCATGGTGGCCGCCTCGTCAAGCTCATGGGCGATGGCGCCCTCGTGGAGTTCTCCAGTGCGCTCGATGCGCTTGCCGCGGCGATCGGCTTCCAGCAGGCAATGAGGGATGAGAACGCCACCCGAGAGAACGATACGGTCATCGTGTTCCGCATGGGCGTGCATCTCGGCGACCTGATCGTCGAGGACGACGACGTCTATGGCGACAGCGTCAACGTCGCGGCGCGACTCGAGAGCCGGGCCGAGCCCGGCGGCGTCGTGATTTCCGGTGCCGTCCACGATGCCGTCGTCGGCCGGTTGAAGGCTACGTTCGACGATCTTGGACCGCTCGATTTGAAGAATATCGAGCGGCCCGTGCGCGGCTTTCGCGTCGATTGGCAAGCCGCCGATTGGGGCTCTGCGCCCGCGATTGCGCGTGACATTCCACCCGCCCTCGCCGCAGCCGAGCCGGCGGCGGCTCGTGCCCTGCTCGACAGGTCGTCGATCGCCGTGCTGCCCTTCGTCAACATGAGCGGCGATCCCGAGCAGGAATACTTTGCCGATGGCCTTGCCGAGGACATCATTACTGAGCTGTCGCGGTTCCGCGAGTTTGCCGTCATCGCCCGCAACTCCACTTTCACCTACAAGGGCAAGGCGATCGACGTGACCCAGGTCGGGCGCGAGCTGGCCGTCGAGCACGTACTGGAAGGCAGCGTGCGGCGGTCCGGTAGCCGCGTGCGCGTCACCGCCCAGCTGATCAACGCGGCCGACAACAAGCATCTCTGGGCCGAGCGCTACGATCGCCAGCTTGACGATGTGTTCGCCATCCAGGAGGAGATCACTCGGGCAGTCGTGGCGAGCATCTCATGGCGGCTGTTCCCATTGGAATTGGGAAGGCACCGTCGCCTCGACCAGCCAAGCGACGAGGTTCGCCGCCTGATCTGGCAGGGCTGGGAGGCGCACCGTATTGGTTTCAGGGAAGGCTCGCCGACAGAGTTCCTGCGCGCGATCGACTTGGCGAAGCAGGCGATAGCGGTCGATGCGCAGTCGCTCGATGCACTCCTGCTATTGGCCGGCACGTACCGCATCTGCCATCTCGTGCGTTGGGGGCCGCAGCCCGAGCACGCGCTGGAGCATGCCTGGTCGACAGCCGAGCGCATGCTGCAAATCGATCCGACCGATGCGCGCACCCTGGGGGTCAGCGGAGGAGTGCGAGTCGCCCGGGGCGACGTCGAAGGAGGTATCGCCGATCTGCATCGCGCCCACGAGCTCAATCCCAACGCGATCTGGATCCTGACCTCACTCGCCATCTCCAAGGCGACTATCGGCATGAGCGATGCTGCCATCGCCCATGCCTTGCTCGTCATTAGGCTGAGCCCCCTCGATCCCTTCATCGGCAACGCGCAATTGGCGCTCGCCATGGCGAGCTTTGCGCTAGGACGATACGATGAGGCGGTGCGCTGGGCGGAGGTCTCCATTCAGTCGGCCCCGACGGCGCCGATCCGGCGCATGCTGCTGATCGCTTGCAGCGCAGAGGCCGGCGACATGGCGCGGGCCAAGCGGGAAATCGACGCCCTTCGCAGCTTCGCGCCCGACTTCATCACCAGCGTTTTCCAAGGCGACAACCCGGTGTTCATACGCGCAGACGACAGGCAACGCCTGCTCTCGGCCTTGCGCAAGGCGGGTTTGGGAAGCTGAGGACGTCGCGCCTTTCCAACCGTGGAACTGTGACCTCCGGGGACGGGGTCGCATAAACGAGTGCGATCTCGATCAATGCAAGCGGCCTCACAATCGCCTTCAGGATGGACCATGAAGTTCCGCACGGAAGTTTCGTCATCTTGTCAGGGTCGCCGCGGCGCGGTTCCCTTGGAGAATGATCTTGTCGCGATTGGCGCTTTTCGTGCTGCCGCTCGTTCTGGCTGCGGCGCCAGCTGCGGCACAGAGATTCGAGACCCCGCTCAATCCGCCGACCGATCACACCCGCCGTTACGACGCCTGCCTGAAGCAGGCGCGCAGCGATCCCCTGAAGGCGCTGCCGATGGCCGAGAAATGGCATGCCGACGGCGGCGGCCTGGCGGCGCGGCATTGCGTGGCGGTGGCGATGTTCCAGGCCGGGCGCTACGCCCAGGCGGCGGCGCAGTTCGAGGCGATCGCGCGTGACATGGGGCAGGACCGCCCGCGCGTGCGCGGTGAGCTGTGGGCGCAGGCCGGCCAGGCCTGGATGGAGGCGGGCGGTGCGGAGAAGGCCGCCGAGGCCCAGGGCCGGGCGCTGGAGCTCAACGGCCACGACGCCGACCTGTGGCTGGAGCGGGCGCTCAGCTACGCCGCCATGCTGGCCTGGCCGCGCGCGATCTCGGATCTCGACCAGGCGCTCCGGCTGCGGCCCAACAATGTCGAGATCCTGGTGCTGCGCGCCGCGGCATGGCGCAATGCCGGCAACCCGACGCGGGCGCTCGACGACGCCAACCGGGCGCTCAAGATCGCAGCCGACCACTCGGAAGCCTTGCTCGAGCGCGGTTTCGCCCATCTCGCCCGGGGCGAGCGAACCCAGGCCAACGCCGACTTCGACAGGGTCCTGCGCCTGGTGCCGCCCGAGTCCAACGCGGCGCGGCGGGCCGAGGCCGGCAAGCGCGGCGAGCAGCCCGGTGCGGCGCCGCCGGCAACGCCCGCTGCTCCACCGAATCCTGGCGGCAGGCGGTAGCGCGCTGGGCGCGCATGTTGTAGGAGCCAAGCAAATGAATCGAAGCCCCCTGAAGCACATTCGGTTCGGCTGGAACAGGCGAACCGACTGTGCCCGTCGCAGCGACTATCCCCCGTTCGCTCTGGCGACCGGTACCCTGGTCGCTGCCGTGCTCGCCTCGGTTGCCGCCTTTGCCCAGGCGCCGCCCAAGGAGCCGCCGCCGCAACCGCCGTCCTCCTACTATCCGGCGCCGCCGCCGCAGCAGGCGCCGACCGTCCAGCAGGGTGCCTCGACGTCCGGGCTCAGCTCGCCGCTGCCGGCCGCCGCGCCCAAGGTCGAGCGCACCGAGATCGCCTCCGACGCCGAGGCGCAGCTCTTCGCCGACGCGCGCCGGATCTCGTGGGGGCGATACGCCAAGATCAAGGGCGCCAAGCCGGGCGACGTCACCGTCACCAGGCAGGGCGGCGTGTGGACGGTAAAGGGCCGCATCGACAGCGTCGCCCCCGGCACCGAGGGCGATTGGGCCTCGATCGACGGCGTCGTCGAGCGCATCGCGCCGGGCGTGGTGCAGATCCGCGGCGAGGTCGCCTTCCGCGTCGCCAAGGTCGAGAAGGGCACGCCGTGCAAGGTCGGCGGCCTGCTCAACTTCAAGCGCTCCGGCAAGTCGCAGGTCTGGCGCCTCGCCGAGGGCGACAATCCCTGCGACGGCGCGCGCGAGGGCTTCGACCTCGTGCACGAGAAGCCTGCCGAAAAGAAGCCGGTGCCGGCGCAGGCGAAGAAGAGCTGAGGCTTCGCCGCGAGCGCACGCCCCTTCAGTTTCCTCCCTAGCGAAGCTGGGGAGGTGTCTCGGTAATCCGAGACGGAGGGGTCATGAGCAGCGGGACTGGGGCCTCTGACCCCTCCGTCGGCGATTACGCCGACACCTCCCCAAGCTGCGCTTAGGGAGGGGATGAAGCTCACGTTCCGCCGCGCATCCGCGCGATCGCGTCGCGGGCGAGCTGGTCGGCGCGTTCGTTCTCGGGGTGGCCGCTGTGGCCTTTCACCCAGTGCCAGTGGACCTCGTGGGCGGTGCGGGCGGCGTCGAGGCGCTGCCACAGCTCGATGTTCTTCACCGGCTTCTTGTCGGCGGTGCGCCAGCCGTTCTTCTTCCAGCCGTGGATCCACTTGGTGACGCCGTCGCGCACGTAGTTGCTGTCGGTCGTGAGATGCACCGTGCAGGGCCGCTTCAGCGCCTCGAGCGCGGCGATCGCGGCCATCAGCTCCATGCGGTTGTTGGTGGTCGCGGGCTCGGCGCCGGACAGCTCGCGCTCGCGCTCGCCGAAGCGCAGGATGGCGCCCCAGCCGCCGGGCCCCGGATTGCCGCTGCACGCGCCGTCGGTGAAGATCTCGACCCTGGCGTTGCTCAAAGGCCGTAATCCGCGATGGACGTGGCGGCGCGATGGAAGCGCAGCCGGGCCAGATACTCCTGCGGGTCCTTGCGCTTCACCAGGGCATCGGCCGGCGTATGCACCCAGTCGTACAGGCGGGTCATCAGGAAACGCAGGGCCGAGCCGCGCGCCAGCAGCGGCAGCACCGCGCGCTCGCGCTCGGACAGCGGGCGGACCCGGCCGTAGCCCTGCAGCAGGGCGCGCGCCTTGGTGGCATTGAATGCGCGGTCGGGCTCGAAGCACCACGCGTTGAGGCAGACCGAGACGTCGTAGGCGAACGAATCGTTGCAGGCGAAGTAGAAGTCGATCAGGCCTGACAGCTTCTCATGCAGGAAGAACACGTTGTCGCTGAACAGGTCGGCATGGATCACGCCCGACGGCAGGCCGGTGGGCCAGTTGGCCTCGAAGAAATCGAGCTCGGCCTGCAGCTCGGCGGCCAGCGCAGTGTCGATGTGGCGGCGCGCGCCGTCGAACAGCGGCCGCCAGCCGGCGACCGACAGCGCGTTGGGCCGCGTCAGGGCGAAGTCCTGCCCGGCCAAGTGCAGGCCGGCCAGCGCCTCGCCGACCGGCGCGCAATGGCGCACCTCGATGCGGCGCGGCGACAGGCCATGCAGGAAGGTCGTGATGGCGGCCGGCCGGCCAGCCAGCGGGCGATAGGCCCTGCCGTCGCGGCCGTGGATCGGCTGCGGGCAGTTGATGCCGCGCGCCGCGAGATGGTCGAGCAGGCCGAGGAAGAACGGCAGGTCGTTCGGGTCGACCCGCTTCTCGTAGAGCGTCAGGAAGTACTGCCCCTTCGACGTGGTCAGCAGGTAGTTCGAGTTCTCGACCCCCTCGGCCACGCCCTTCAGGGCATCGGCGTCGCCGATGTCGTACTCCGCCAGGAATTCCTCGAGCTCGGTGTCGCTGACTTCCGTGTAGACCGCCATCAGGCCACCAGCGCCCGCGGCAGCTTGAACACCACGTTCTCCTCGGCCATCCGCACTTCCTCGACCGCGACGTCGTAGCGCTCGCGGCAGGCGGCGATCAGCTCGTCGACCAGGGTTTCCGGCGCCGACGCGCCGGCGGTGATGCCGAGGCAGCGCGCGCCGTCGAGCCACGCCCAGTCCATGTCGCCGGCGCGCTGGATCAGGCGTGCGCGGGCGCAGCCGTAGTTGGCGGCGACCTCGACGAGGCGGCGCGAGTTGGACGAGTTCGGGGCGCCGATCACGACCAGCGCGTCGCAGCGCGGCGCGATCGCCTTGACCGCTGCCTGGCGGTTGGTGGTGGCGTAGCAGATGTCTTCCATCTTGGGGCCGCGGATGGCGGGAAAGCGTTGGCGCAATGCCGCCACGATGGCCACCGTGTCGTCGACCGAGAGCGTCGTCTGCGTGGCATAGGCGAGATTGAGCGGATCGGGCACGGCGAGGCTCGCCACCTGGCTCACATCCTCGACCAGCAGCACGGCGCCCTCCGGCAGCTGGCCCATCGTGCCCACCACCTCGGGGTGCCCGGCATGGCCGATCAGGACGACGGTGCGGCCCGAGTCGAAATGCCGCTCGGCCTCGCGATGGACCTTGGAGACCAGCGGGCAGGTCGCATCGACGTAGAGCAGCCGGCGGCTGTCGGCCTCGGCCGGCACCGACTTCGGCACGCCGTGCGCGGAGAACACCACGGGGCGGTCGTCGGGCACCTGGTCGAGCTCGTCGACGAAGATCGCGCCCTTGGCCTCCAGCGTCTCGACGACATGGCGATTGTGGACGATCTCGTGGCGCACGTAGACAGGCCGCCCGTAGCGCTCGAGGGCACGCTCGACGATCTGGATGGCGCGGTCGACTCCGGCGCAGAAGCCGCGCGGGCTCGCCAGCAGGATCCGGATGGGTTTTTTCGCAGCGACCATGACGAGGCGTTCGGCACGACGATGGCCCGCTCGCTTGCTTGCGCACGGGCCATTGCCTAGACTCCCCAATGTGAACGGAAAGGCGGGGCACCGTAACAAAGCCACCGCAACGGGGAAAGCAACATGACCGAACCGGTTGTCGCGGCCAAGGTGCCAGCGAAAGTGACGCTGGAGGCCGGCAAGGACTATTGGTGGTGCGCCTGCGGCAAGAGCGCGAAGCAGCCGTTCTGCGACGGCAGCCACAAGGGCAGCAGCTTCGCGCCGATGAAGTACACGCCCGAGCGGGCGGGCGATTTCTGGCTGTGCGCCTGCAAGCATTCGAGCAAGAAGCCGCTCTGCGACGGCACGCACAAGACGTTGGCATGACCTTTCGCAAGAGTAGCTTTCTCGCAGCCGTGGCGTTCGGGCTGGCAATGGCGCTGGCCGGCTGCGGCGGCGGCTCTTCCGAGGTCCAGCAGGTCTATTGCCCGGCGGCGTTCACGGTGCAGGACGCCGATCGCCTGACGCACTTCCGCGACGGAGCGGGCCGCGACCCGCGCGACATCGCCTACGAGGCGGCGGTGACCGGCGCGACCACGTCGTGCGAGTCCCGCCGCGGCGTGGTCACGGTGACCCTGTTGATGCGCATCGCCGCCGCCGCCGGTCCGTCGGTCGCGCCCGGGACCACGAGCGTGCCCTATTTCGTGCGCGTGCTCGATGCCAGCGGCGCGGTGACCCAGGGCACCGAGTTCACCGCCGATTTCCGGCTCAACGCCAGCAACCCGCGCGCCACCGCGCAGGAGGAACTGACGCTGCGCCTGCCCGGCACCGGCGCCGGCTATCGCATCGCCGTCGGCCTGAAGCCCACGCCCGAGGAGCTCAACTACAACAGGCGCGGTCGCGGCGGCCAGCTCTGACGGCAGCGGCGGTCGAATTCAGACTTCATGTCCTCCCTGCGCGAAGCGCGGGGAGGTGCCCCCGAAGGGGGCGGAGGGGTCGGGAGCCCCAGTCGAAATGCTGTCCTCCCTGCGCGAAGCGCGGGGAGGTGCCCCCGAAGGGGGCGGAGGGGTCGGGGGCCCCAGTCGAAATGCTGTCCTCCCTGCGCGAAGCGCGGGGAGGTGCCCCCGAAAGGGGGCGGAGGGGTCGGGGGCCCCAGTCGAAGCAGTCATCCATGTTCTTGCGGTTCAAGGCCTCGTAGATCGACGATTGGTGGCGTCAATATGACGAGTGTTCTGGCAAGAGCGTTCGTATCCCTTGACCCCTCCGCCCCCTTCGGGGGCACCTCCCCGCGCTTCGCGCAGGGAGGACAGCATGACATGGGAGATCGACAGCCGCCCAGGAGCTGAGCTATCTCGGTCCACTAGGGAAGGCGCACTGTCACGGCGGTAGATCGCCCCCGTCCGGCACCAGGTCGAAGAACGCGAGCTGCATGGTCGATTGCGCGTCGGACATCTCGAGGCCGGTCTGCACGCGGCAGCCGTGCGCCGCTGCCGCCTTCAGGAGCGGCGTTTCGGCCGGCCTGGTGACGACGTCGGCGACCAGGGCGTGGCGCGGCAGGCGCGTCGGATCGAACGGCATGCGATCCTCGCCGTTCATGCCGACCGGGCTGGCGTTCACCGCCAGATCGAAGGCGGCGAGATCGTCGAGCGGGCCCGCGCTCACCCGCTCGGCGAGGCCTGCCCGGCGCGCGAGATCGAGCAGCGCCGCGCGGTTCGCCGGGTCGGGGTCGCTGAAGGCGAGGCGGCCGATGCCGGCCTCGCCGAGGCTCAGCAGCAGGGCGCGGCCGACCGCCCCGGCGCCGAACACCACCGCGCTCTTGCCGCGCGCCTCGAAGCCGTGGGCGCCGAGCGCGGCGAGGAAGCCCAGCCCGTCGATCATGTCGCCGCTCAGCCGGCCGTCGGGGCCGCGCCGCACCAGGTTCACCGCGCCGAGCAGGCGTGCGCGCTCGGTGAGCTCGTCGAGCAGCCCCGCGCATTGCGACTTGTGCGGCACGGTGACGATGCAGCCCGGCGCGTTGTGCCAGCCGCGCAAGGCCTGAAGGAAAGCGGGAACTGCCGCCGGCGCGAGATCGACCGGCACCAGCACCGCATCGATGCCGTGGCGGCGCAGCGCCGCATTGAGCGTCGTCGTCGAGCGGATCTGTCGAGTCGGCTGGCCGATGATCGTCAGCACGGTGGTCTCTCCCGAGATCGGCACTTCGGCCATGCAGTCCTCTCCCTTCGATTTCGTTTGCGCTCGAAAGATCCTTCCTTCACGCCGTCGCCAGCATGCGCCGCGTGCGCGCGCCGCACAGGCGGGCGCGCTCGCTGGCGGGCAGCGAGGCGTAGGCGGCGCACGGCGCCTCGACGCTGATCGGCAGCGAGGCCGGCAGGGCACGCAGCAGCCCCGGCACGTCGAGCGCGCCGTCGCCGGGATAGAGCCGGTCGCCGCGCGCCTCGGCGCGCAGGCCCTCGGCCGGCGGCGCCGTGGCGCGGGCATCGCAGAGCTGCAGGTAGGGCACGTCGTCGGCGGAGAGTCCGGCGAGATCGGCGATCGAGCCGCCGGAGCGGACGAGATGCAGGGCATCGACCACGACGGCCGCGCCGGGCACGGCGGCGTCGCGCACCAGCGCGCGCGCCTGGGCGAGGGTCGCGATCCGGCAGTAGGGAATGAACTCCATCACGGCGCGCAGGCCGACCGCGCGGGCGCTCTCGGCCAGCCGGGCGAAGTTGTCGCGCTGGCGCGCCGGCTCGGGATCGTTGCCGATGGCGAGCACGAACCTGGCGCCGAGCCGCGCCCCGGTCTCGACGATGGCGCCGAAGGTGCCGGCATCGGTGTGCGGCGCGAGCCAGATCGCCTCGATGTCGAGGATCGACAGCGCGCTGTCGGCCAGCCGGCGCTCGATGTCGCGCAGCATCGGCTCGACGCCGATCACCGGCACGATGGTATCGGACGCCGTCGGCGCCACGATGCGCAGGCCGATGGCATCGAAGCCGCCGGCGACCGCAGCCTCGATCAGCTCGATCGGGCCGGCGTCGATGACGGTGAGATGCGCGAGCGAGATGCGCCGTTTGCCAGGGTTCACGCGATCAGCCTCGGAAGGGAGCCGGGATCGCTTACCACCCCGTGGCGCGGTACGTCGAGCGTGCCTGCGGCACGTCAAGCCGCGCGCTGGGGGTGCGACCAGTCGAGTGTGCCTGCGGCACGACCAGTCGAGCGCGCCGCAGGCGCGACGAGCTGTACGCCCCTGCGCAGTCGGCCGAAACGCGCCCGTGGGGCGGCGGTGCATCGAGCGTGTCGTCACCGGGCGTCCGGCCCGACCGGCCGCAGCCAGGTCCGTTCCTCGACCAGTATGCAGCGCTGCTCCTCGGCGTAGCGGAAGTTGGCCATGGCCGCCGGATCGGCCTTGAGGCGCGTGCGATAGGCCTCGTAGGCGGCGAGGCTGTCGAACGAGATCAGCGCATGGGCGACGTTGTTGGTGCCTTCGTGCGGCATGAAATAGCCGATGAGATCGCCGCCGCAGGCGGGAATGATGGTGAGCCAGTTGCGCGCATAGGTCTCGAAGGCGTTGCGCTTGAACGGGTCGAGCACGTAGCGGATGGCGCAGGTGACGGTCATGGCGGATCTCCAGGGTGAAGAGCCGCCAGGCTAGCGCACGCGCTGCCGCCGGTGCTTCGGTGCGGGCAGTAGCGTCGCTTCCGGAGTTGGCTCTCCGAGTTGGGAGAAGACGTTCATGAGTCCTCTCCGCTCGCGTAGGCGGGGGGGAGAGGAAGGGGCCCCGCGCGAAGCGTGGGGGAGGAGAGGTGGGTGGTTGCGACACCATCGATGCCTGGATGGAGATTGATCGCCTCTCGGACACCGACCCTATGACCCACCTCTCCTGGCCTCTCCCCCCGCTTCGCGGGCGGAGAGGAACATGAGTTGTGTCCACTCCGTAGCAGCGAAGCTGGGGGGGGCCTGGCCCGCTCCCGCGCACCCAGTCCCTGGAATTGTCGCTTGCCGGGATGACGACAAGTACGCCGGCAATTGGCGCAAGCGGTGGCTCAGGCTTGACACCAGACCGACCCCGACGCTCCATCGCACGCTGAAGTTCTCGATCCTCGGAGAATCGACGTGAGTTCCTACGCCGAACGCTTGGAGTCTCTCGCCGCCGCGGCGGCCGACCGCTGCACATCGTGCGGCAAGTGCTTCGAGGCCTGCCCGACGGCGCGCGAAGCCGGGATGGATGCGGGCGGCGCGCGCGAGCGCGTGACCGAGCTGCTGGCGCTGACGCGCGACGGCGGCCCGGCGGCGCAAGGCCTCTCGCAGTGGCTCGGTGCCTGCGACGGCAGCGCGCGCTGCAGCGCCGCCTGCCCCGAGGACATCAACGTCCGCCAGTGGGTCACCATCGCCAAGCTGAAGGCACTGGAGGCGGCGCGGCCGCGCGAGGTCGGGGCGACCAATGCCGCCAGCCGCTTCCGCCATATGGCGCAGGCGGTGCGGTTGCTCGCCAGCATGCAGCTGCCGTCGGAGACGCTGCGCCGCATCCTGGCGCCGGCCGAGCGGCGCACCGCGGACGTGCTGTTCTATACCGGCTGCAACGTGCTGCGCACGCCGCACATCGTGCTGAACGTGATGGACATCCTCGATGCGCTCGAGCTCGATTTCGACGTGGTCGGCGGCACCGCGCATTGCTGCGGCGTCTACCAGTTCCAGGAAGCCGACCTGCCGACCTACGAGCGCATCGGCCATCGCACCTTCCAGCGCTTCGGCCAGTCCGGCGCCTCGAAGGTGCTGACCTGGTGCCCGACCTGCACCAAGAATTTCGACGAGCTCGAGAAGGACGTCGAGGCGCCGGGGTTCGACCTCGGCCATGTCAGCGAGTTCCTCGCCGCCAACCTTCCGGCGCTCGAGGCGCGCTTCGTCGCCGATCAGCCGAAGCGGCGCGTGGTGGTCCACGAGCATCAGGGCATCGGCGCCACGGTGGCGAGCATCGCCCGGCTGATGCGTGCGGTGCCCAACCTGGAGCTGATCGAGCTTCCGCAGGATTCCGGCTTCTCCTACGCCTGCGGCGGCCAGGCGGCGAAGTTCAAGGAGCGCGAGCAGGCGATCCATCGCGGCCTCGTGCAGGGCGCGATGGCGGCCGGCGCCGACACCGTCGTCACCATGTACCATTCCTGCCATCGCGCGCTCTCCGGCGCCGAGGCGATCCATCCGCTGCGCGTCGTGAACTTCACCGACATCCTGGCCGAGGCGCTGGGCCGCGGCGGCCATCCCGACTACTACCAGCTCTACAAGCGCGGCGGCGCGATGGACGAGGCGGTGGGCGCCGCCCGCGCCTTCCTCGCCAACAACGGCGTGCGCATCGACGAGGCTTCGGTGCAGTCGCTGACCGCCGACATCTTCAACGAGACCGGCATCGGCGGCCCGCGCGAGGCCTTCCAGCAGGCCTTCACGGCGCTGGCGAAAGAGGGGTGATCGCGGGGCGCGCGCGACTCCAGTCGTGCGCCTTATTCATTGCTGGGAGCGCGCCACTCCAGTGGCGCTCTTCTTGTAACAGAGTTTGCGCGCCCGCAAGGGGCGCGCAAACTCTCATTCGTTGATCACAAAGCCCATGAGCGCCACTGGAGTGGCGCGCTCCTAGCGAAGATCCCGTGCTTGACGGCCGGTGCCCCTACCGCTCCCTGGTCGCCAGCACCGCCCAGGCTGCGTCGGCGAAGAAGCGGACATGGGTCGACAACGGGCCGGTGAAGCGGCCGTAGACCTTGTAGGTCGCCGGCTGCATCACCACGCCGATCGTCGCCGCCGCCGCCAGGTCGGCGTTGCGCCGGGGAATGTCGCCTGCGCGCATGGCCTGGACGATGACGTCGCGCACGACGTTCACCGGGTTGGGCGTGTCGTCCGGCACCATCGCCAGGAACAGGTGCTGGGTCAGCAGATGGTAGGCGAACAGGGTCCAGTCGCGGTCGGCCCAGTCGCAATAGCAGCCGACGATCGCCTCGATCTTGGCACGCAGGCTCCTGGCCGGCCTGTGCGCCTCGACCAGCGCCTCGGCGAGGGCGCGGTGGTGGCGCAGGAAGAGGTCCAGCGCCAGCTTCTCCTTGCTCGGGAAATAGCGGTAGATCGTCCCTTCGGCGATCGATGCCGCCATCGCGATCTCCCGCGTCGTCGTCTCGGCGACGCCGCGGGCGACGAACAGCGTCAGCGCGGCGCGCTCTACCCGTGCCTTGGTGTCGTCAGCCTTGCCCATGACGGCCAGTTTATGAGGGAGCCCTCACGTGGCAAGGCGTCATTGGGCAAGATGCCATTGAGTTGGGCGCCTTCGGACGAGGGCTCGCTGAACCAGCGCCAATCGATGATCCAATCGGCGACGGTCGAGGTGGCGATGGTCCGATCGTTCGGCGCGGACACCGGGACGAGGGTTTCGCTCTCGACCCCGAGGAAGGTGGTGAAGGCACGACGGATGAACATGACGGCTCTCCAAAGTGAGTGAGCGCTCATAATATTAGTGAGCGATCACTCAATTTCAAGACCTCGTTGCTTCCGCCAATGAAGATGCGCTGGGAGCGCGCCACTCCGTGGCGCTCATGCTCTTCCCTCGAAAGCGGTGTTTCCTCCATCTCATGAGCGCCACGGAGTGGCGCGCTCCCGGCCATGAGACTCATCGCCGGCGGAGACTGCTCCGATTTCCCCGTGGACGCCGCCCGATAGGCCACCTATGGTTTCCCCACCCAGTCGATCCCTGTGGGAGAGACCGCTCGTCAGCTGGCGGGCGGCGCCGAAGGAGCAACCGGCCCCGGAAACTCTCAGGCAAACGGACCGCAGGAGGATGGGTCTCTGGAAAGTGGCGTCCGGCCGTCAGGTCCGGCCGCCCACCGACGAAGTAAGCCGGCAGCTGCCGGCGAATCTTTCAGGTCTCCGGACAGAGGGGGTCGCGAAGCGGCGCAGCTCTTGCGTCGTGCAACGCGACTGGTCGCGCAAGCGACTATGTCGCGGCTACGCGACACTGACGGAGACCTCGATTGAGCGACAGTCCCACCGGCCCCCTCGAGCGCACGCCGCTCTACGACCTGCACCGCGAGCTGGGCGCTCGCCTGGTGCCGTTCGCCGGCTACGAGATGCCGGTCCAGTACCCGACCGGAATCCTGGCCGAGCATGCGCACACGCGGACCGCCGCCGGCCTGTTCGACGTCTCGCACATGGGCCAGGTGCGGCTGACGGCGAAGCCCGGACATGACGCGGCGCGCGCGCTCGAGGCCCTCGTGCCGGGCGACATCGTGGGCCTCGAGCCCGGGCAGCAGCGCTACACCCAGTTCACCACCGCCGAGGCCGGCATCACCGACGACCTGATGGTGACCAGCACGGGCGATCATCTGCTGCTGGTGGTCAACGCGGCCTGCAAGCATGCCGATCTCGCCCACCTGCAGCAGAGCCTCGCCGGGACCTGCGAGGTCGAGCCGATGTTCGCGCGCGGCTTGCTCGCCCTGCAGGGGCCGCAGTCGGCCGCCGTGCTGGCGCGCCTGGCGCCGCAGGTCGCGACCCTGAAGTTCATGACCGGTGCCTTCGTGATCATCGACGGGGCGCGCTGCTACGTCACGCGCTCGGGCTACACCGGCGGCGATGGCTTCGAGATCTCGACGCCGGCCGACGCCGCAGCGGCGATCGCCCGCAAGCTGCTTGCAGAGCCCGAGGTCGAGCCGATCGGCCTCGGGGCACGCGATTCGCTGCGCCTCGAGGCCGGCCTCTGCCTCTACGGCCACGACATCGACACCACGACGACCCCGAACGAAGCCGGCCTGCTGTGGAGCATCGCCAAGCGGCGGCGCGAGCAGGGCGGCTTTCCCGGCGCCGCGATCGTCCAGCGCCAGATCGCCGAGGGAGCGCCGCGCCGGCGGGTCGGCCTGCTGCCGGATGGCAAGGCGATCGCGCGCGAGGGTGCGGAGATCGTCGTGTCCGGCGCCGTCGTCGGCAAGGTCACGTCAGGCGGCTTCGCGCCGACGCTCGGGCGCGCCGTCGCCATGGGCTACGTCGAGCGGGCCCACGCCGCCACTGGAACCAGGGTCGATCTCATGGTGCGCGGCAAGCCGGTCGCCGCCGGGATCGTGCCCATGCCTTTCGTCAAGCACGCCTACTACCGCGGTTAGGAGTCTCCCGATGGCCAGCGTCAGATACAGCGAAGAGCACGAGTGGGTTCGCCTCGACGGCGACGTCGCCACCATCGGCATCACCGACTATGCCCAGCAGCAGCTGGGCGACGTGGTGTTCGTCGAGGTGCCGCAGGTCGGCCGCAAGGTCGAGAAGGGCGAATCGGTCGCCGTGGTCGAATCGGTCAAGGCCGCGTCCGACATCTTCGCGCCGGTCTCCGGCGAGGTGGTCGAGGCCAATGCCGCGCTCGCCGACTCGCCGGGCGACGTCAATGCCGAGCCGATGGGCAAGGGCTGGTTCTTCAAGGTCAAGGTCGCCGACAAGGCGCAGCTCGACGGGCTGATGGACGAGGCGGCCTACGATGCCTTCGTGAAGAGCCTGGGCTGACGGGCCGGCCATGCGCTATCTCCCCCTCACCGAAGCGGATCGCCGCGACATGCTGGCGGCGATCGGCGCCCGATCGATCGACGCGCTGTTCGAGGACGTGCCGCAATCGGCACGGCTCGACGGCAAGATCGCCGGCCTGCCCGACCACCAGGGCGAGCTCGAGGTCGAGCGCGCCTTCCAGGCCTTTGCCGCGCGCAACGTCTCGCCGTCGAGCGCGCCGTTCTTCATCGGCGCCGGCGCCTATCGCCATCACGTGCCGGCCGCCGTCGACTACATGATCCAGCGCGGCGAGTTCCTGACCTCCTACACGCCCTACCAGCCCGAGATCACCCAGGGCACGCTGCAGTACCTGTTCGAGTTCCAGACCCAGGTAGCGCTGCTCACCGGCATGGCGGTGGCCAACGCCTCGATGTACGACGGCTCGACGGCGGCGGCCGAGGCGGTGCGCATGGCCAACCGCATCACCCGCCGCAGCCGGGCGGTGATCTCGGGCGGGCTGCATCCGCAGTATCGCGGCATCATCGAGACGGCGGCGCACTGGGAAGGGTTTTCCGCCGACTGCGCCCCGCCGGATGCCGCAGGCCTCGAGACGCTGATCGACAGGATCGACAAGCAGACCTCCTGCGTCGTCGTGCAGAACCCGAGCTTCTTCGGCCATGTGCGCGATTTCTCGCGTCTCGCCGCCGCCTGCCAGGCCGCGGGCGCGCTGTTGATCGTGGTGGTGACCGAGATCGTCTCGCTCGGCCTGATCGAGGCGCCGGGCACGATGGGCGCCGACATCGTGGTGTGCGAGGGCCAGTCGCTCGGCAATGGTCTCGGCTTCGGCGGCCCCTATGTCGGGCTGTTCGCGACGCGCGAGAAATACGTGCGCCAGATGCCGGGCCGGCTGGTCGGCGAGACGGTCGATGCCGACGGCAAGCGCGGCTTCGTGCTGACGCTGAGCACACGCGAGCAGCACATCAGGCGCGAGAAGGCGACGTCGAACATCTGCACCAACGCCGGCCTCTGCGCGCTGGCCTTCACGGTCCATCTCAGCCTGCTGGGCGAGGCGGGCTTCCGCCGGCTGGCCGAGCTCAACCATGCCAAGGCCTGCGAGCTCGCCGAGCGCGTCGCCGCGCTGCCCGGCGTGACGGTGCTGAACGAGAGCTTCTTCAACGAGTTCACCGTGCGCCTGCCCAAGCCGGCCGCGCCGGTGGTCGAGGCGCTGGCCGCACGGCGCATCCTGGCCGGCGTGCCGGTGTCGCGCCTGATCCCCGACGATCCGTCGGTCGACAACCTGCTGCTGCTGGCGGCGACGGAGACCGCGACCGAGGCCGGCATGGCGCCGCTGATCGCCGGCCTGAAGGAGGTGCTGTGATGGTCCAGTCGCTCGACCGTTCGCAGGGCCGCAGCGGCGCCCCTGTCGCCGCCGCGTCGGACGCGCCCGCCACCTTCACCGGCAATCGCGCGCTGCAGATCGAGGAGAAGCTGATCTTCGAGCAGGGCCAGCCCGGCCGCACCGGCGTCGACCTTCCGGAGCCGCCGAAGGTGAAGGATCGCCTGAATGGCCTGCGCCGCATCGGCGAGATCGGCCTGCCGGGCTTGAGCGAGCCGCAGGTCGTGCAGCACTACACGCGGCTCAGCCAGAAGAACTACGCCATCGACATGGGCGTCTATCCGCTGGGCTCGTGCACCATGAAGCACAATCCCAGGATCAACGAGAAGGTGGCGCGGCTGCCCGGCATCGGCGACCTGCATCCGCTGCAGCCGGTCTCGACCGTGCAGGGCGCGCTCGAGCTGATCGACCAGCTGGCGCACTGGCTCAAGACCCTGACCGGCATGCCGGCGGTGGCGATGTCGCCGGCCGCCGGCGCGCACGGAGAGATGTGCGGCATGATGGCGATCGCCGCCGCCCTCGAGGCGCGCGGCGAGCGCAGGCAGCGCACTGTGGTGCTGGCGCCGGAATCGGCGCACGGCACCAACCCGGCGACGGCGGCGGCGCTCGGCTTCACGGTGAAGCCGATCCCGGCCAACGATCGCGGCCGCGTCGATCTCGCCGCGCTCACCGCGGCGCTCGGTCCCGACGTGGCGGCGATCATGCTGACCAACCCCAACACCTGCGGCCTGTTCGAGAGCGAGATCGTCGAGATCGCCGAGGCCGTGCACGCGGCGGGCGCGTTCTTCTACTGCGACGGCGCCAACTTCAACGCCATCGTCGGCCGCGTGCGGCCGGGCGATCTCGGCGTCGACTGCATGCACATCAACCTGCACAAGACCTTCTCGACGCCGCACGGCGGCGGCGGTCCGGGGGCGGGCCCTGTCGTGCTGTCGCAAGCGCTGGCGCCCTTCGCGCCCTACCCGTGGATCGTCAGGGACGGCAGCGGCTGGCGCATCGCCGAGGAGGGCAGTGCGACGCCCGGCTCGGAGAAGACGGCCACGCCGCTCGGCCGCCTGAAGGCGTTCCATGGCCAGATGGGCATGTTCACCCGCGCGCTCGCCTACATGATGAGCCACGGCGCCGACGGCCTGCGCCAGGTCGCCGAGGACGCCGTGCTGTCGGCCAACTACGTGAAGGCGCAGTTGCAGGATTTGATGACGCCGGCGTTCGACGGCCCGTGCATGCACGAGGCGCTGTTCGACGACAGCTTCCTCAAGGACACCGGGGTCAGCACGCTCGACTTCGCCAAGGCGATGATCGACGAGGGCTACCATCCGATGACGATGTACTTCCCGCTGGTCGTCCACGGCGCCCTGCTGATCGAGCCGACCGAGAGCCAGGCCAAGGAGGATCTCGACCTCTTCATCGCCGCCCTGCGCTCGCTCGCCGAGCGCGCGAGGAGCGGCACCGAGGCCGAGGCCTTCAAGGCCGCCCCGCGCCTCGCCCCGCGCCGCCGCCTCGACGAGACACTGGCGGCCCGCAAGCCGGTGCTGCGCTGGCGCCCGTCGAACAACCCGCCCGGCGGCGACCCGCTGAAACAGGCGGCGGAGTAAGGGTCATTTGCCGGGAGCGCGCCACTCTGTGGCGCTCATGCTTCTTGCACCTGGCAGAGCATGAGCGCCACAGAGTGGCGCGCTCCCGGCGATGAGAGCCAGTACCAAGGCGATCACGATGAAGTCCGCGCCGCCGGCCTGTTCATCGAAATGGGGAGGTCGGCCATGACCGTGCGGCTGGAGTCAGTGACGTTTACGAGCGGGGACGGGGTGACGCGCATCCCGTCGTACCTGGCGATCCCGGACGGCCAAGGGCCTCATCCTGTCGTGTTGATTCTTCGGGGCGTGGCGGGCCCCGACGACGGCTACATGGAAATCGCCCAGCGTCTCGCCGGGTGGGGCTATGTCGCGCTGGTGCATGGCTGGAAGGTTCGCGGGATCGATCCGACGGACGAGCCCGTGTACGCCGATCTGCAGGGCGCGATGTCCTTCCTGGGATCGGTCGCTGAGGCCGACCTCGAGAAACTGGCCGTCTTCGGCTTCTGTCGCGGTGGCGTGCATGCGGTCATGGCGGCCAGGGCGCATCCGGAGATCCGCGTCGTCGTCGTCTTCCACGGTTTCGCGTTCCGGCCAGCCGGGGCGCAGGCGGGCGTCGAGCCCTACGACCTCGCCGGTGAGGTGAACGTCCCCATGCTGGTCCTGCACGGTACCGAGGACGAGCGAGCGCCCCTGGCGGACATGCGCCGGATGGAGGCGCGGATGCAGAGCCTCGGCAAGGACTGCAGCTTCGTGTTCTACGACGGCGCCCGCCACGGCTTTGCCGTGCGCACCCATCCCGGCTATTTCGAGGAGGCTGCGAAGCCGAGCTTCGACGAGGCCAGGCGATTCCTGGCGAGATATCTGCCCGTTGCTGGATGAGATTCCGAAGAGGAGCGACAGGGCAGGGATCAGGGAGCGGCAGGCTCGATATCGGTCCGGGTGAAGTCATTGCCCTTGTAGAGGAGGGGCATGCCGCGGATGCGTGCCGCCGCATAGGCGAAGCAGTCGCCCATGTTGAGGCGGGCCGGATGGCCGCGTCCTTTGCCATAGCGCGCGAACGCAACGAGCGCGGCCCGCGCATCCTCTTGTGTGATCGCAACGCAGTCGATGTCGGTCGCTTGCAGGAACTCGGTTACGGTGGCGGCGGCCTCCTCCACCGACACGTGCGCGGCACGACACAGGCCGAGGGTCGTTTCGAAGATCGCAATCGGTGAGGTGACCCGCGAGGGACTGCGGTCGAGGGCATTGGCGAACATGGCCGCCTCTGCCTCCCTGTTCAGAATGGCAAGGATAGCCGACGCATCGACGAACATTACGGGTCGCCGCTCAGATCGTCGAAAAACTCCTTGTCGGCTTGCAGACCCGTCTTCGGCCATTTCTGCACTCGCTCCTGCAGGGGACGCACGCGTTCCCTCAATGGTATGGACCGATCGAGACGATGCAGCTCGTTCTCGAGTGCAACTTTGACCGCTTCCGTTTTCGTCAGCCGAAGACGGTTGGCCAGCGATTCTGCAAGCTGATTGACGTGCTCGTTGCGGATGTTCAGAGGCATGTCGAGGTCACTTCTTCTTTACGTCTACACAATATTGTGTAGACGATAGCCAAATCAAGATCGACCAGGAGGGAAGGCCAAGTGCGCATCTTCACCACGCTGCCGCAGGAGGATCTGCGCAAGGTCGGGCCGGCCGCCAAGGCGATCGAGGCGGCGGGCTACACCGGCGTCAGCACGCAGGAGAACAAGCACGAGCCGTTCCTGTCGCTCGCCGTGGCGGGCGCCGACACCGAGCGCCTCGAGCTGCATACCGGGGTCGCCATCGCCTTCGCGCGCTCGCCGATGGCGGTCGCCAACATCGGCTGGGACATGGCGGCGAGCTACGGCGGCGGCCGCGTCACGATCGGCATCGGCAGCCAGGTGCGAGCCCACAACGAGCGGCGCTTCTCGGTGCCGTGGAGCCCGCCGGCGCCGCGCATCCGCGAATACGTGCAGGCGGTGCGGGCGATCTGGAAGGCGTGGAAGGAGGGCAGCAAGCTCGCCTACGAGGGCAAGCATTACACCTTCACCCTGATGACGCCGAACTTCGTGCCCGAGCCGTACGAGGGCTCGTTGCCGCGCCTCGGGGTCGCGGCGGTGGGGCCCGCAATGCTCAAGGTGGCGGCCGAGGAGTCGGATGACGTGAAGCTCCACGCCTTCTGCACGCGCAAGTACCTCACCGAAAGCATCATGCCGATCCTCGATGCCGGACTCGCCGCACGCGGGCGCACGCGCGAGTCGTTCGAGATCTCGGGCGGCGGCTTCGTCGTCACCGGCAAGGACGATGCCGCGGTCGCCGAGCTGTTCGACTGGGTGCGCTACCGCGTTGCGTTCTACGGCTCGACGCCGGCCTACTGGCCGGTCTTCGAGGCGCATGGGCTGGGCGATCTCGGGCGCAAGCTCAACGCCATGACGCGCGCCGGGCAGTGGAACGACATGGCCAAGGAAGTATCCGACGACGTCGTGCACCTGTTCGCCGCGGTCGGCCGCCACGACCAGCTCGAGAAGGCGATCACACAGCGCTTCGGCGGGCTGGTCGATTCGATCAGCGCCAGCGCCAACTCGGCCAAGCCGTCCGACCTGCCGCCCGATCTCGTGCAGGACCTCGGCCGGATACCGACGCGCTATCGGCATCAGGCGTGACGGCGGCAAGCGCTCGTCCCGTGCGATGGCTGTTGCTGGGGGCACGCGACTCCAGTCTCGCGTGTTCGCGTCGATCAGAGGAAGACCGCGCCACTGGAGTGGCGCGCCCCCAGCCATGAGCGGGCGGCCCCTTCGGCAAGCTCAGGTCAAGCGCCGGCAGTCCGCGTAACACGGCTCTCGAATCAAAATCGGTAATCGATCGCGCAAGCAATCTCGTTGGTGCGGCGGGGCGGGCGAACCAATGTCCCTGTCATCACAACCCAGGAGTTTCCTGTCATGTCGCTAGCGCTCGATACCCGGCCGAGGACAACCATCCAGAAGAACCTCACGGCGAGGCTGCACTACCTGAAGCGCGGCGCCGAGAAGCCGACGCGTTATGTCGACGCGCCGCCGCCCGGCGTGCCGCAATGGAACGGCATCGACGATCCGCGCGACATCGCGATCGCCGACGCGCGCGGCCATGAGGACGCATTCACGGTGGACCGCAACGGCTTCGCGCTGGTGCGCTCGCCGTCCCAGGTCCACGACTTCTACTCGGACGACGAGGTGCGTCGCGTCTACTACCCCGAGGTCGAGCGATTGCTGCGTGCCGAGCTGGGGGCGAGCCGCGTCGTCGTGTTCGACCACACGGTGCGCAATGCTGCCCGCAGCGGCGGCCGCGAGCCGTCGCGCCGGGTGCACAACGACCACACCGTGAACTCGGCGCCGCGCCGCGTGCGCGACCATCTCGGCGCCGACGCGCCGGCGCTGCTCGAGGGCCGCTTCGGCATCGTCAATGTGTGGCGGCCGATCCGCGGCCCGGTGCAGGATTCACCGCTGGCGCTGTGCGATGCGCGTACCTTCTCCAACGACGATTTGATCGCGAGCGATCTCGTCTACGCTCACCTGCGCGGCGAGACCTCGTCGGTCGAGTACAAGCCCGGCCACCGCTGGTACTATTTCTCCGACATGCAGCCCGACGAGGCGCTGCTGATCCGCATCCATGACAGCGCCGACGATGGCCGCGCCCGGCTCTCCTTCCACACCTCGTTCGAGAACCCGCTCGCGCCGGGCGCCCTGCCGCGCGAGAGCATCGAGGTGCGGAGCCTGGTGTTCTTTCCGAAGGAGTAGGCGGCCCGCCGCCTACTCATGTTCCTCTCCCCCGATAGGGGGAGAGGTTAGGTGAGGGGGCTTCGACGGGCAGCAGTATCACCTGCAACCCCCTCACCCAGCCTCTCCCCCTATCGGGGAGAGGAGCATGAAGGAGAGCGAGCCGCGCAAAGAAAAACCCCCGCCTCGCGGCGGGGGTGGCAGGTAGCCCGCGATTGTTGTGTGCGGGCGATGTCGAGTTCCTGAAAGATCAGTGCAGGCGGCGCGGCAGCTCTGCAATGGCGTCGTCGATCTGCCTGGCCGTGCTCGGCGAGCCGACCTGCTCGCGCAGGAGCGCGCGCGTCGCCGACAGGGCCACGTCGACGGCGGTGTCGCGCACCTGCTTGGTGGCGGCGGCCTCCGACTGGGCGATCCGGTCGAGCGCCTGCTGCTCGCGCAGCGCGACCGCCGATTCGAGGCTGGCGGCCGCGCGGGCCTGCATGCGCCCGGCCTCTTCCTTGGCCTGCTGGAGGATGGCGGCGCCCTCGCTGGCGGCCTGGGACAGCGTGCGCTCGGCGTCGGCCTTGGCCTTCAGCGCCTCGTTGCGCAAGCGCTCGGCGTCGGCCAGCGCCTTGGCGATCGCCGCCGTGCGCTTGTCGAGCAGGTCGGCAATGCGTCGCCACAGGACCTTGCCGGCGAGCGCGAAGAAAATGACGAAGGCGACCGCGACCCAGAACCCCGGATCGGAGAACAGGCCGCCGCCTCCTGCGCCGGGTCCAGCCGCCCAGGCGGTGCCGATCATCGGTTGGCTCCCTTTATCGCGGCCGCGACCTGGCTCGCCAGCGCATTGGCGTCGGCGGTCTGGCCCGAAAGCTTGCCGTAGACCTCGTGGCCGATGTCGCGGGCCATCTGCTCCAGGCCGGCCATGACATCGTCACGCTGCCGGGCGATGCGCTTCTCGGCCTCGTCGATCTGGCGGCCGAGGCGCTCGCTGAGCTCGTGCAGGCGCGCGCCGGCGGCGCTGCTGTCGGTCTCGCCCTGCTCGCGCATCAGCCGGCGGGCGTCCTCGCGCGCATCGGCCAGGCGTTTCTCGTAGGCGGCGACCAGGGCGCGCGTGTCCTCGTTGGCCTTCTCGGCCGCGTCGAGGTCGCCCTGGATCTTGCCCTGGCGGCGCTCCAGCGTGTCGGAGATCGCCGGCACGGCGAGCCGCGACATCACCAGGTACAAGGTGACGAAGGCGATCGCCAGCCACACGAGCTGCGGCGCGAAGAGGTGATAGTCGAGCTGCGGCATGCCGCCCTGCGACGCGACGGCGGTGCCGCCCGCGGCAAAGGTGACGAGCCCGCCCGCCAGCGCGCTGTAGACAGGTGTACGCATGATCGCTGGTTCCGACCCTTCCGGATCAGAACACGAACAGGATCATGAAGGCGATGACCAGCGCGAACAGCGCGACGGCCTCGGTGAGCGCGAAGCCCAGCAGCACGTTGCCGAACACGCGGGGAGCGGCTTCCGGGTTGCGGAGTGCACCCGCCACGAAGCTGCCGAAGATGTTGCCGATACCGACGCCGACGCCGGCGAGGGCGATGGTGGCGAGGCCGGCGCCGATGAGCTTGGCTGCAGAAGCGTCCATTTGAATGTTCCTTTCGGTCAGTGATGTCAGTGATGCAGATGAACGGCGTCGTTGAGATAGAGGCAGGTCAGGATGGCGAACACGTAGGCCTGCAGGAACGCAATGAGCAGCTCCAGGCCGGTGAACACGACGATGAAGGCGAGCGGTGCCCAGCCGCCGATGATGCCCATCATGACGACGAAGCCGCCGAACACCTTCAGCATGGTGTGGCCCGCCAGCATGTTGGCGAACAGGCGGATCGACAGGCTGAAGGGGCGGATGAAGTAAGAGATGATCTCGATCGGCACCAGCAGCAGCAGCAGCACGAACGGCACGCCCTTCGGCACGAAGAGCGACAGGAAATGCATGCCGTGCCGGGCGAAGCCGATGATGGTCACGCCGACGAACACGAAGGCGGCCATGGCGAAGGTGACGACGATGTGGCTGGTCGGCGTGAACGAGTAGGGCACCATGCCCAGCACGTTGCAGAACAGGATGAAGATGAAGAGCGTCAGGATGAACGGGAAGTACTTCTTGCCGCCGTCGCCGACATTGTCGCGCACCATGCCGGCGATGAACTCGTAGCCAACCTCGGCGACCGACTGCAGGCGGCCCGGCACCAGGGCCCGTTGGCGCATGCCCCACACGAACACCGCCGTCGCCAGGATCACGGCGATGATCATCCAGGTCGCAGAGTTCGTGAACGAGGCATCGATGCCGAAGAGGTTCAAGTGGAGCAGTTTCTTGATCTCGAACTGCTCCATCGGGCTGTGCATTTAGATCCCCACTTCCATCTACGCCTACACGCCGCTTCAGGGCAGTCGCGGGCCTCCGCCGTCGCCCCCGGCTGCGTCCTTCGAATACTGCCGGATGGCGCGCCAAGCATTGTTGACGCCGGCAGCGAAGCCCACCACGAGACCCGTTACCAGCGCGTAAGGCGCCCAACCCAACCAGCGGTCGAGCCAATAGCCGAGGAAGCCCCCGACCAAAAGGCCCGCGATCATATCGACCATCACACGATAGGCAACGCCCGTCTGCCGGTGCGACATTCCGCTGCTCTGCCGCGGCGTCTCGACCGTACCCCGCGCCGCCTTCAGCCGCCGGTCGATGTCCTCGACCCGCCGCCGATCGCCGTCGGGATCAGGAGTCCCGCCGGCGCTTCGCGCCGGCTCTCTAGGGGGTGGGGGTTGACCTGTCAAGAAACCGATTTCCTTTATGTGGCAGGTAATTAACGGGCCAGCGTGGGGGTGCGGAGTTCGCTGCGCAGCACGATGCGCCAGCCTTCATGTTCCTCCCCAACTTCAGCTTCGCTGGGGAAGTGCCCCGTCATACGGGGCGGAGGGGTCATGAGCCGGGAGCGCGCCACTCCGTGGCGCTCATGCTCTTCGTCCCCATCGGCAAACTGGATTTCCGCCATTGAGTTTCCGCCATTCATAAGAGATGAGCGCCACGGAGTGGCGCGCTCCCGGCGCATGAAAAGCCTACCCCTTCAACACCGTGAACGTCGCATCGCCGTCGCGCCCGACCTGCGGGACGAGGTCGACCTCCCAGTCGAGGTATTGTCGCATGGCGGCCTCGATGTTCTCCGTGTTGTCGTAGGGCCGGTACCAGACGTCTTTCGGCGGATCGGCCATCCTGATGTGGCCGGACTCGAGCGGCAGGCCCGCGTTGCGCCACGCTTTCATGCCGCCGTCTAGGATCGCCACCGGCAGGCCGCCGGCGACCGCCTCGACCTCGGCGGCGGCGAAGGCCGCGAACTCGCCGTCGGGCGAGACGAGGACGATCCGCGTCACGCCGGGCTGCCCGGCCAGCATGGCGGGGACAGTGGCCGCAAGGTTGGCGCGCACGGCGAACCAGGCGCCCGGCACGTGCCCGTCGCGGTAGCGCAGGCTGGTGTCGAGGTCGATCACCAGGGTCGAGGCCAGCGCCCCGTTCAGCGCTGCGGCGGACACGGTGGCAGGCGTCGGCAGCCTGAAGCCCGCCGGGAAGCGCGGCTCGGGCTCGGTCGTGAGCTCTCCCGCTGCCGGCTCGTGCTCGAGGATGTAAGTCTCCGCCCAGCCCATCTGCAGCAGCCAGTGCGCCGTCAACGTCGCGCGCACGCCGTCATTGTCGTGCAGCACGATGGTGGCGTTGCGCGCCCCGACATATTGGTCGGTCGCCTGCACGAGCTGGCCGCCGGCGGCATGGCGGAAGCCTTTCAGGTGGCCCTGGGCGTATTCCGCCGGGTCGCGCACGTCGAGCCGATGGAGCGGGCCGCCGCGCGCCTCGAGCTTCGCCAGGCCCGCCTTGTCGATCGTCCTGATCTTCATGCGCTCGGCCAGCGACGCGGCGGCGCCCCGGGCGAACCTCGCCGCCTCCGGCCCCTGCGGGCCGAAGCTCCTGGTCTCGCCGCGCGCCACCTGCAGGCCGGCGAGGTGCCAGCCCATGGTGCCGTTCTTGAGCGCGATCACCTTGTTGGGCAGGCCGGCATTGATCAGCGACTGCGCGCCGATGATCGAGCGCGTGCGGCCGGCGCAGTTGACGACCACCAGCGTCTCCGGGTTGGGCGCCAGGTCCTTGACGCGATAGACCAGCTCGGCGCCGGGGCAGTCGATGCCGCCCGGGATCGACATGTTGTTGAACTCCGGCATCGGCCGCGAATCGAGGATCACCAGGTCGGTCCCGGCATCGACCAGCTTCTGCAGGTCCGCGGCGTCGATGCGCGGCGTGTCGTTCTCGTGCTCGACCACCTCGCCGAACGCCTTGCTGGGCACGTTGACGCCGGTGAAGACCTCGTAGCCCGCGTCGCGCCAGGCCTTCAGCCCGCCCTGCATCACCGCGATGTCGGTGTAGCCCAGCTGCGACAGCTTCGCGGCGGCGCGGTTGGCGCGGCCGGCCCATTGCGGATCGACGCTCTCCTCGCCGCCGTCCATCAGCACGATGCGCGTGCCCGGATCGGGAAGAAGGGCGAGCGCGCGGGGCTCGAGGCGCGACAGCGGCAAGGGCGTCGCGAACAGCGGATGGCCCTCTTGGCTGAACTGGCCCTCCTCGCGCACGTCGAAGAAGGCGAAGACCTCGCCCGACTTCAGCATCGCCTTGACCTGCTGCGCCGTCACCAGCGGCGTCAGGATCCTGGCCTTGGCCATGAAGCGCCTGGCGGTGCCGCTCGCCATGTCGACCGAGACGCGGTCGGGCAGGTGCTCGAGGCTCAGGCCGTAGAAATGAAGGTGCAGCGCATCGCCCGTCCCGGCCGGCGTCTCGATGTGATGGAAATCGTCGGGCAGGTAGGAGATGACGTCGCCGCGCCGGAGAGTTTTCTCCCTGGCCGGCGCCTCGCGCAGTTTCACGACGCCTTCTTGCGCGCCATTGTCGAGGCGCTCGTAGACGACGTTGCGCTCCGCGCCGTGCACGCCGGCGATGATCGCCCAGGTCGTGTGGTTGTGCGGCGGCACCTTCTTGCCGGCGCCGCCGGCGGAGGCATAGAGCGCGAAGCGATGGTCGGGATCCTCGCTCAGGCGATAGATGCCGCCATCGGGCCCAAGCGGGAACTCGGCCTGAGGGAACAGCTCGGCGCGCGACGCCAGCGCCGCCAGCAGGCCGCCGATCCTGTCCAGCGAGGCATAGGTCACGCCCTCCGCCTCGATCTTGCGCGCTCGATCGACCAGCTGCCGCACTGCCGCGGCCCGCTCCTGATGCAGGTTCATTGGCTCCTCCGTTCGCCCCTTGGACGGGTGAGCTCAATGATCGAGCGCTTGTCGTTCCACGGCAAGTCGAACTACGGTAGAGCATGAAGCACATCGTTCCGGTCGTCCTGCTGGGAGCAGCGACGCTGATGGCTGCCTCGGCCCTGATCGGGCCTGCCGGGGCACAGACCTCGACGAAGCCACCCGCCAAGCCCGCGGCCGCCGCCAAGCCGGCCTCGGCAACGAGCTCCGCCCGTCCGGCGGTGCAGGGACGCGCCCATCCGACGATCGTGCCGCGCCGTCCGGTGTTCGTGCCGCCGCCGCCAGTGATCGAGCTCGACGAGGTCGCCGTCGTCGCCGACCTGCCGACCGTGCTCGATGCCGATTCGCGCGAGCGCTACCGCCGCATCTTCCAGGCGCAGGCCGCCGGGCAGTTCGGACAGGCCGACGCCGAGATCGCCGGCCTCAAGGACAAGGTGCTGATGGGCTATGTCGGCGCCCAGCGCCTGCTCGGCCAGGGCTACGCCGCGACCTACGAGGAGTGCGCGGCCTGGCTCCAGCAGTACAACGACCATCCCGATGCGCCGGCCGTCTACAAGCTCGCCCTGGCGCGCGGCCGCGGCGCCGGGGACCTGACGCCGTCGAGCTTCGTCACGCAGCCGACGCTCTCGCCGACCTTCGCCGCGGCGCGCACCGTGAACGGCGCCGACGGCGGCCGCGCCGCCGAGCTGCGTGGCCGGCTGCAGCACATGGTCGACAGCGGCGGGTTCAATGCGGGCTTCGCCCTGCTCGACCAGCGATCGACGGCCGACGCGCTGGGACCGCAGGAGGTCGAGCTGTGGCGCGGCCGCATCCGCACCCGCGCGCTCGAGGCCGATCCCCAGCGCGGGCTGCAGGTGCCGATCGACTACGCCACGCCGCCCAATGCCAACTGGACGGCCGCCCTGTCGGGCTTCGTCCGCGGCGACATGAGCGAGGCGGTGCGCCGCTTCGAGGCGGTGGCCGACGCGGCGCCCGACCAGGCCTCGTCGTGGACGCTCGCTGCCGGCTCGTTCTGGGCGGCGCGCGCCAACCTGCTGGCCGGCAACCCGCAGAAGTTCGCGCCCTATCTCCGGCGCGCGGCCCTGCATCGCACGACGTTCCACGGCCTGGTGGCGGCCAGGACGCTCGGCATGCGCATCGAGCCCGACTGGAACGTGCCGCCGCTCGACCGCCGCAAGGCCGACATGCTGGTCAACGACCGCGCCGGCCGGCGGGCGATGGCGCTGATGCAGCTCGGCGCGGCGACCGCCGCCGAGCGCGAGCTCTACGCCGCTGCGATCGACGCCGATCCGCGCTTCATCGAGGCGGTATTCGCCGTGGCGCAGAAGGCCTCGATGCCCGGCCTGTCGGCGCGCGTCGGCAATGCCAACTGGGACCAGCGCCACAACATCAAGGGGTGGGACGGGGCGATGTTCCCGACGCCGCCGTGGCAGCCGACCGGCGGCTACTCGATCGACCGCGCCCTGGTGTGGGGGTTCATGCGCCAGGAATCGGCCTACAATCCCAAGGCGCGATCCTATGTCGGCGCCATGGGCCTGATGCAGCTGATGCCGGCGACCGCCCAGCAGGTGAGCACGCGCTACGCGCCCGAGCTCGCCGGCTCGAACTTCTGGGATCCGTCGACCAACGTGGCGCTGGGGCAGTCCTACATCGGCGTGCTGCTGGGCGAGGTCGACAACAACCTGGTGCGCACCGCGGCGAGCTACAACGGCGGCATCGGCAACGTCTATCGCTGGGACGCCGCGCTCAACGCCTCGCAGGATCCCATGCTCTACATCGCCTCGATCCCGCTCCACGAGACGCGCGACTTCGTGCAGCGCGTGCTGACCAACTACTGGCTCTACCAGATCCGCCTCGGCCAGCCGACGCCCTCGCTCGACCAGATCGCCGCCCACGAATGGCCGCGCTACACGCCGCAGGATACGGGGCGCTGACTGTCGGCAAGACAATGGACGACACGGTCATTCCGGAACGGAGCGAGTCACCGCGTTTCGATGTAAAGGCGTGGCGCGAGCAGCTGCGAGCCCTTGGTTCTGGCGATTTCCTGCCCGAAGGACGTCCCGAACGGCCGCCTCTTCCCGAGAGCGATGTTCGTGCCGATTGACCAGGCCGGCCACCCGCCGCGTGCACGCAGGCGCTTCCCGTCGTCCCGAGGAAGACCACATGGTTCGGCCCTGCTTGCAGCCTGCCACGGATCAAGGTCGGCACTAGTCGGGGGTGACGGTTTCCTTGCCGGATGCGAATAGCTCTGCCGCCGCCTCATGGCTTCGTTGACCGCCTTCTCAATGTGACCATATTGTATGGTCACGCAGGAGCGTCATCCTCATGGAAAGGAAGATCAACGCCGCCGCCTTCAAGGCGCGGTGCCTCGCCCTGATCGACGAGGTTGCCGAAAGCGGAGAACCGATCACTGTCACCAAGCGCGGCAAGGCGAAGGTGCAGATCGTCCCCGTGCGCGAGAAGCCCAAGACTCTCTGGGGGGCGACCAAGGGGACGTTCAAGATCCTCGGCGACATCGTCGGTCCGCTCGACGAGGACTACGACGAGGATCGCGAATGGCGCAATGTCACCGGGCAATTCGATGACCCTCCTGCTCGATACGCACACAATCCTGTGGATGACCGAGCAGGTGACAAAGCTCGGAAAGGTGGCAAGGCGCAGCTGCGACGACGCACTCGCCGCCCGTGAGCTCGCGGTTCCGGCCATCGCCTTCTACGAGGCAGGTCGTCTTCTGAAGCGAGGACGTGTCGAAGGGCCTCCGACCGTCCGTGAGTGGCGACAGCGCCTTTTGTCGTTCGGAGTCAGGGAAGTCGCCATGTCATCCGAAATTGCCGTTCTGGCGTCGGAGCTCGACGACCTGCATGGCGATCCGATCGATCGCCTCATCGTTGCGACGGCGATCGTCGAGGGGGCAGTATTGCTGACAGCCGATCGGCCAATTCTCGATTGGTCGGGCAGCATGCGCCGCCAGGATGCGCGGCGCTGAGGAGAAGACGAACATGCTACCGCTTGCAGGCGTGAAGGTCGTCGAGTTCTGTCAGGTCGCTGCCGGCCCGTTCTGCGGCCTGCTGCTGGCCGACATGGGCGCCGAGGTGATCAAGGTCGAGCCGCTCGAGGGCGACATGCTGCGCCAGTGGCCGCCGATCCGCGAGGGCTTCAGCGAGAACTTCGCCTCGCTCAACCGCAACAAGCGTTCGGTGGCGCTCGATCTCAAGGACCCGGCGCACAAGGCGGCGGCGCGCCGGCTGGTGCTGTCGGCCGACGTGCTGGTGGAGAACAACCGGCCGGGAGCGATGGATCGGCTCGGCCTGGGCTGGGAGTCGTTCCGCGCCGAGAAGCCTGGTCTCGTCTACTGCTCGATCTCGGCGTTCGGCCAGACCGGCCCGCGCGCGGGCGAGGGCGGCTTCGACGTCACCGTGCAGGCGATGAGCGGCATCATGAGCGTGACCGGCGAGCCCGGCGGCGCGCCGGTGAAGTGCGGCGTGCCGGTGTCGGACTTCAGCGCCGGCCTGTACGGCGCCTTCTCGATCGTCTCGCTGCTGCGCCGCGTCGCCGGCGGCGGCGAGGGCGGCCACATCGACGTCTCGATGCTGGGCGCCAGCCTCGGCATCGCCGCCCTGCAGACCAGCGAGTTCTTCGGCACCGGGCGCGACCCGGTGAAGCTCGGCTCGGCCCATCCGCGCAACGCGCCGTACCAGGCGTTCCGCGCCGGCGACGGCCATTTCGTCATCGCCGCCGGCAACAACAAGCTGTGGGACGCGGTGACCCGGGTGGTCGGCCGGCCCGACCTGCTGGCCGATCCGCGCTTCGCCACGACCCTGTCGCGCGCCCAGAACCAGGTCGCGCTCAAGGACATCCTCGAAGCCGAGTTTGCCAGGCATGGCGTCGATCACTGGCTCACAGCTTTCGAGCAGGCGGGAGTGCCGCAGGGCCGCATCAACAGCTATAGTGAGATCCTCGCCGACCCGCAGGTCGAGCACATGGGCTGGATCGAGGAGATGGAATTGCCGTCGGGCGTCAGGACCCGGACCTTCGGCACGCCGGTGCGGATCGCCGGCACCGATCTCGCCAAGCGGCGCGAGCCGCCGGTGCTCGGCGCCGACACCGAGGCAGTGTTCGGCGCGCTCGATCGGCGCAAGGCCGCCGAATGACGATCGAGCGCCTGCGTCGCTTCATCGGCGACATGACCTCGCTGGTCGGCGGCGCCTGGCAGGACCGCGACGAAGGCGCGATCGTCGATGTCGGTGCCCGGCTCCTGGGCGAGCTGGTGAGCCGGGACGACTGGCTGCCCGACTCGGTCTCGCGCGTTCCCGCGCACGGTTACGCGCAGAACCTCCTGTGGTGCGATCCCTTCGAGCGCTTCTGCGTCGTCAGCTTCGTTTGGGGGCCAGGCGCGGCCACGCCGGTGCACGATCATCAGATGTGGGGCCTGGTCGGCATGCTGCGCGGCTCGGAGACCTCGCTGCGCTTCGTGCCCGACCCGGCGACTGGCGCGCTGGCGCCGGGCACCTTGACCAGGCTGGCACCGGGCGACGTCGAGGTGCTGCGCCCGGCGGATGGCGACATTCACCAGGTCACCAACGCGCTCAAGGACCAAGGCTCGATCAGCATCCACGTCTATGGCGGCAACATCGGCGCCGTGCGCCGTCACACCTTCGAGGTGCCGTCCGGCCAGCCCAAGCTGTTCGTCTCGGGCTACACCAATCGCGATGTTCCCAACCTGTGGGACCGCTCGGCGGAGGTGCGCGCCGCCGGCTGAGCCGGGACATTCGCTTGTCCCGGCAGCATTGATCTGGGTCAAGGCGAGGCCGCGCAGCGGCTGTTCTTCTTGCTCATGGGTGGTCCTTTCCTTTTTCGTTGCCCGAACACCGGTCTGCGGGTCCAGGCAACAGACAACGGCGAGGAGCCCGTCAGCCGGGAAGGTACCCGCTACCTCGCCGTCGAGTGCCTGGCGTGCCGCGGGTTCCATTTCGTCGACCCGGCCAGCGGCGAGCTGATGTCGGAGAGAAAGAAGTGAGGATGCCGCCGGAAAGACCTCGCCTTGCCTGATGGTCGAGGAGGGGAGCGCATCGAAGGAAGGACCGCTCTCAGGGTGAGGCCTTCGGTAAAGCTGGGCCCATGGGCGGCGAACTCGGGTGTGCGCGCCGGGCAATTGTGGGGCGAGAATCGGCGCGTGTAGGATTACGGCGACGATCGGCCCGAGCCTGGGAATCCGTGATGGCCCGCACCCCGTTGCTGAGAATGCTCCTGACCCTGTCGCGGGAGAGCGCGGCGGCGGACCGCGCGCCGCGCGCCGCGCTTCGGCCTGGGGTGCCGGCGGTCGGCCGGCGCGCGGTGCTGCGCGGTGCGTCGGGCCTCGCCCTCGCGTCGGCGCTGCCGCTCGCCGGGCTGGCCGCGACGGCAAAGGTCGCCGTCGTCGGTGCGGGGCTGGCCGGCCTGACGGCGGCGCGCGAGCTGCGCAAGGCGGGGCTCGCCCCCGAGATCTACGAAGGCAGCACGCGCATCGGCGGCCGCTGCTATTCGGCGCGCGGCATTTTCGGTGATGGCCAGGTCGCCGAGCATGGCGGCGAGTTCATCGACAGCGAGCACAAGGAGATCCGAACGCTGGCCGGCGAGCTCGGCCTGACGCTCGACGACGTGCTGAAGGCGACGCCGCGCGACACAAGCTCGATGTTCGTCCTCGACGGCAGGCCCTACGACCTCGCCGCCGCATCGCGCGCCTGGGAGCCGCTCTATCACGAGGTGAAGGCGCAGGACGCCGCGATCGGCGAGTTCGGCTACCGCGGCGCCAGCGCGGCGGCGCGCCGCTACGACGCCATGACCATCGCCCAATGGATCGACGCCCATGTCCAGGGCGGCCGGGCCGGTCAGTTCGGCCAGCTGATCGAGACCGCCTTCACCGAGGAGAACGGCGCCGATGCCGAGCGGCAGAGCGCCCTCAACCTCATTCCGGTGCTGGCCGGCAACCCGCGCCGCCAGTTCGATCTCTACAACGCCGAAAGCGACCAGCGCTTCCATGTCCGCGGCGGCAACGACCAGATCCCGCGGCTGCTGGCCAGGTCGCTCGGCGACGACGTTCGCACGTCGCGGGCGCTGGTCGCGGTCACGGCGCTGCCCGACGGCAGGGTCCGCCTGAGCTTCCGGGGGGACGACGGCGTGCGCGACGCCGTCTTCGACCGCGTGATCCTGGCGCTGCCCTTCTCGGTGATGCGCGCCCGCGTGGACTGCCGGCGCGCCGGGTTCCGCCCGGAGAAGACCCGGGCGATCGCCACCTTGCCGATGGGCGTATCGACCAAGTTCCAGCTCCAGTTCTCGCGCCGGCTCTGGCTGGAGGCCGGCTGCAACGGCGAGATGCGCGTGGCCTCCCCGACCTTCCAGACGACCTGGGAGGTGAGCCGCGGCCAGGCGGGTGAGCGGGGCATCCTCAACTTCTTCTCGGGAGGCACGCAGGCGATCAATGCCGGAAAGACCGATTCGGTCAGCCTGGCGTCCGCCGTCATGCGCGATCTGGCGCCGATCGTGCCGAGGCTGGACGCGGTCTGGACCGGGCTGATGACCAAGGATGCCTGGCAGCACAATCCGTGGTCGCTCGGCAGCTACGTCTACTATCCGCCGGGCTACCAGACGACGCTGCTCGGTATCGAGGCCGAGCGCGAGGGCAACTGCTTCTTCGCCGGCGAGCACACGGCGGAGGAGGGCGGCTTCCTGAACTCGGGCGTCCAGACCGGAATGCGGGCGGCCCGCGAGGTCATCGCCTCGCTGCGTTAGTTCAATGCTTGTGCGGATGCGGGTGGGTCGGGTCGACCCAGTAGACTTCCTCGGGCTTCTCGACCGGCGCGATGTCGATGTTGATGGCGATCGCCTCGTTGTCGGAGCGCACCAGCACGCATTCGAGCGGCTCGGTCTCCGAGGCGTTGATCTCCTGGTGCGGCACGTAGGGCGGCACGTAGATAAAATCGCCCGGCCCTGCCTCGGCGGTGAACTGCAGCTGGTCGCCCCAGCGCATGCGGGCGCGACCCTTGACCACGTAGATGACGCTCTCGAGGTGGCCGTGATGGTGCGCGCCGGTCTTGGCGTGGGCGTGGATGGTGACGGTGCCGGCCCACAGCTTCTGCGCGCCGACGCGGGCGAAGTTGATCGCCGCGGCGCGATTCATGCCCGGCGTCTGGGCGGTGTTGGTGTCGAGCGAGCCCGCGGGGATGACCCGCACGCCATCGTGTTTCCAGTCGGTCATGCCCGTGCATCTAGCGTCGCTGCGGCCGGGCGACAAGGGTGGTGGCGCTGCGAAGCAAGGCTCGCTCGCCGCATCCCGGAACGACAGAAGAATTTGCCGTCGCGTGTGCGACGAAGGAACTTTTTTGCGGCGTAGCCGCGGCCGCGCGGCGGGCGGTATGATGGCGGCCATGAACCGGATCGACGACTCCCGTCCCTTCAAGCCCGTCAACATCGCCGTGCTGACGGTGTCGGACACGCGCACCCTCGAGACCGACAAGTCGGGCGACACGCTGGTCGAGCGCATCGCGCGCGACGGTCATGTGCTGGTCGATCGCGCCATCGTCACCGACGATGCCGCGGTGATCCAGGCGCAGGTGCGGAAGTGGATCGACGACCCGAGGGTCGAGGCGGTGATCACAACCGGGGGCACCGGCGTCACCGGGCGCGACGTCACGCCGGAGGCGCTCGAGGCGCTGTTCGAGAAGCGCATCGACGGCTTCGGCGAGGTGTTCCGCTGGATCAGCTTCCAGAAGATCGGCACCTCCACCATGCAGTCGCGCGCCACTGCCGGCGTCGCCAACGCGACCTACATATTCGCGCTGCCCGGCTCGACCGGCGCCTGCCGCGACGGCTGGGACGACATCCTGCGTCAGCAGCTCGACATCCGCTTCCGGCCCTGCAATTTCGCCGAGCTGATGCCGCGCCTCAATGAAGGGCGCCCGCCGCGGAGCGGCTGAAGGTGAACGCCGCGGAGCGGCTGAACGATGATCGTGCGAAGCGACCCAGCAACGACACGCGCAGTGGCTGGCCGGTGATCGAGGCCTTGCTGGCCGCGCTGCGCGAGCAGCCGGCCCACGCCGCCCTGACGGAACGCGATCTCGTGCCGCTGCCGGCGACCGGCACCGCGCATGGTCACGTGCGCCTGCCGAATGGGCTTCTGGCGCGCGTCGCCTACGCCCACGAGGGCGATGCCACGGCGGCGGCGCGCCTCGCGACCCAGGCCGCGGGGTTCCGCCACCTCGCGCCGGCCGGCCGCACGCCGCGCCTGCACGCGGTGATCGAGCCGCGCGCCGGCCTGCCGGGCGGTGCCCTGATCGTCGATCATGTCGAGGGTCGCGCGCCCGCCCTGCCGGCCGAGCTGGCGGCGATCGCCGACACCCTGGCGCGCCTGCACGCCGTGCCGCTGCCCGCGCCGGGCTCGCCGATCCCGCGTCAGGACAATCCGTTCCTCGCCACGCTCGAGAGTGTCGAGGTCGGCGCGGCGCGCTTTCTCGACAAGGCGACTCCCGATCCACGCGCGCGCGCCGGGATCGTCGAGGAGTTGCAGGCGATGCGCGCCCTGGCGGCCGGCGTCGGCCAGCGTCCGCAGCCGCTCGCGATGGCGCTGGCGGATACCCATCCCGGCAACTTCATCGTCGATCGCGGCGGCGTCGCCTGGTTCGTCGACCTCGAGAAGGTCCATGTCGGCTCGCTGGCGATCGATCTCGCGCACGCCACCCTGCCGACCTCGACCTTGTGGGATCCCAATGTCGGGAAGATCCTGGCACGCCGCGAGGTCGAGGATTTCTACGCGACCTACCTCGCGAGGGTCGGCGCCACGCAGGCCGCTGCGCTCGAGCCCTGGCTGCTGCCGATGCGCCGGCTCACGTGGCTGCGCACCATGCTGTTCATGGCCCGCTGGCGGGTCCAGACGCGCAGCCCGCGCGACCCCGCCGATCCCGCGCAATGGAGCGACGCCGGGCTCGATCCCGCCATGAAGGCCCACATCGATGCCCGCATCGACGACGCCTTCCGGCAGGAGACCATCAGCGGCATCCGGGCCGAGTGGATCGAGGCTTGACGAGTTCTTCTTTTGTTCTCATTCTTCGCCGATGAGGCCGAAAGCGCCGCCCGACTATCCCAACGACCCCATCCCCGAACCCGTGCATCGCGGCCGCGGCGCGCTGTCGAACGAGTCGAGCCGCTACGACAGCGAGAGGCGCATCCGCACGACCGACGGCTGGGAGGTCGGCACCCAAGCTGACGCCGCGGACGACGATGAGCTGCCGCCCTTGCGGACCACGCTGACGCGCGACGCCACGCGCACCATCCTGGCGCGCAACGCCTCGCCCGACATCCCGTTCGATCGCTCGATCAATCCCTATCGCGGCTGCGAGCACGGCTGCATCTACTGCTTCGCGCGGCCGACCCACGCCTATCTCGGCCTGTCGCCCGGTCTCGATTTCGAGACCAGGATCCTGTTCAAGCCGGATGCCGCGGCGCTCCTGACCGCCGAGCTGGCCTCGCCGAAATACCGGCCCGACGTGATCGCCATGGGCACCAACACCGATCCGTACCAGCCGGTCGAGCGCGATCTCAAGATCACGCGCCAGATCCTGCGGGTGCTCAGCGACTTCAACAATCCCGTCGGCATCGTTACCAAGAACCACATGGTGACGCGCGACATCGACATCCTGGGCGACATGGCGAAGCGCAATCTCGCCGAGGTGTTCGTGTCGGTGACGACGCTCGACAAGGACCTGGCGCGCACCATGGAGCCGCGCGCGTCGGCGCCGCATCGCAGGCTCGAGGCGATCCGCGCCCTCGCCGCCGCCGGCGTGCCGGTCGGCGTCATGACCTCGCCGATGATCCCCGGGCTCAACGATCACGAGATGGAGGCGATTCTCGAGGCGGCGTCGGATGCTGGCGCGACGCGGGCCGGCTTCATCGTCCTGAGGCTGCCGCTCGAGATCAAGGAGCTGTTCGAGGAGTGGCTGCGCCAGCACCGCCCGGATCGCGCCGAGCGCGTGTTGTCGCTGATCCGCCAGATCCGGGGCGGCGCACTCTACCAGGCCGAGTTCGGCAAGCGCATGCGCGGCGAGGGGCCGATCGCCGACCTGCTGGCCTCGCGCTTCGCCGTCGCCGTCAAGCGACTCGGCCTCAACCGGCAGCGCTACCGGCTCGACACCGCCCGCTTCCGCGTCCCCGAGTCGGCGCGCACGGCGCTGGTCGACGCCCGGCGCGACGCGCGCCAGCTCAAGCTGCTCTAGGGACGATGTCAACAGGATGTTGACGGCCTTGCGTCCGGTGTCCGAAATCGCTTGGAAAATCGTCGCCAGCGGGATTAGGTCTCGGGACGAGGAGCAGGCCCTTGTACACAGTGGCCGTGGTCGAAGACGAGACGTTGACCCGTCGCGTGATCGCGCTCTCCCTGCGACGCGCCGGGTTCACGGTTCACGAGGCATGTGACGTCCTTGCCTGCCGGGCGCTGCTGCGCCGGGTCCGCCTCGACGTCATCGTGCTCGATCTCGGCCTTCCCGGCATCGACGGGATGAGCTTCGCCGGCGAGCTGCGCCGCGAGTCCGACGTCGGCCTGATCGTGGTCACCCGCCGGTCGGCGCCCGAGGCGCGCATCGTCGCGCTCGACCTCGGGGCCGACGACTACCTCGTCAAGCCGATCCACTATGGCGAGCTGGCGGCGCGCATCCGCAGCGTCATGCGCCGGTCGAGACGCGAACTCGGCCGGCGCATGAAGGTGGGCCAGTGGATCGTCGATCTCGACGCGCGCACCGTGAGCAACGGCAAGGTCGGCATCGACCTGACCCGCGGCGAGTTCGACATCCTGTCCCGGCTGGTGCAGGCCGACGCCAAGATCGTCACGCGCCAGAAGCTGCTGTCGGCGATCAGCCGTTCCCCGGAGGGCTCCGACCTGCGCTCGGTGGACACGCTGGTCAGCCGGCTGCGCCGCAAGCTCGGTGACGCGAGCGGGGACGGCCTGATCGCGACGGCGCCGGGCTTCGGATACCGCCTCTCGGTGGCGCCGGAGAAGCCGTGACGGGCTTCGTGGGGCGGGCGGCGCAGCGGCAGAGGCTCAGGGCCGCGCTGCAGGACCGTGCGCCGGGCATTCTGGTCGTGCGCGGCCCCTCGGGCGTCGGCAAGACGGCGCTGATCGAGCAGGTGTTGCGCGATCTCGCGCCCGCCGATCCGATCCTCGGGCGCGCCAAGTACGCCGAGCAGGCGACCGGCGCCGGTCTGCGGCCGATCGTCGATGCCCTGTCGCAAGCGGTCGATGCGGCGCTCGGGCGACTCTATGATCCGTCCGCCGGCTCGGAGTCGCTGCGCTCCCTGCTCGGCCCGCAGCGGGACGCGCTCGTCGCGGCGGGCTTCGCGTCGGCCGACCTCGCCGTCGGCGCGCCGCCGTCGCCCGCCGCCGCGTCCCTCGGCCGTGGCGGCGCTGCGCGGCTGGTCGACGCCATGGTGCGCGTGCTGCAGTGGCTCGACGGCTTCGCGCTGCCGGTCGTGCTGTTCATCGACGACTGGCATCGTGCGCCCAACGAGGCCGTGGGCTTTGTCCATGCCTGCAGCAGGCGCGGTGACGCCAGCGCATTGAAGCTCGTCCTGGCGGCGCGCAGCGACGGGACGATGGCCTACCCGGCCACGACATCCATCGTCGAGCTCGAGCCCCTGTCGACGGTCGACCAGCTCGCGCTTCTTGCCGGGCTGCTCGGCGAGCCGGCCAAGGCGCGGGCGGTCGTGGACTGGCTGGGCGGGCACGCCAGCGGCCTTCCCTTCGACCTCGTCGAGATCGCCCTCGCTCTGGAGCGCGAAGGGGCCTTTGTCCGCGACGGCCCGGCGATCGGCATCGACCCGGCGCGGGCGGCCGCGATCGACCATCGCGACATCGACCTGATCATCGTCCAGCGTGCCCGCGCGCTGCCGCGACCGGTGCTGCAGGTCGGGATTGCCGCGGCGCTGTGGGGCGACCGTGCACTCCTCGACGTGCTCGCCGACTGCCTGGTCCAGTCGCCGGCGGCGACGCGCGCAGCGGCCGAAACCCTGCACAAGAACGGGCTGCTGCGCCTCGAAGGCGACGAGATCGCCTTCCCGCACGATCGGATCAGGGCGAGCCTCCTGCAGGTGCCGGACGATGGCGAGCGGCGCGGCCTCGCCCACGCCATGTCCGACATCCTGCTGGGCGAAGGCGTGGTGCTGCATCGTCAGACGGCGCTGCGGCTGAAGCTCGTGGGCGGTGTCGGCGACGTGGCGGATCGACGGCTGGCCGGATTGTTCGCGGCCGAGGCGGCAGCGGCGCGGCTTGCCGCCCAGTTCGATCTCGCGGCGGACTTCGCCGAAGCGGCGTGGTCGCTCTACCAGCGCCTCGGCGATGTGGCGCCCGGCGATCGGCTGATGGTGCTGCGCGAGGCCTGCTTCGCGGCCGCGCATCGCCGGCAGGCCGATGCCGTGCGCGAGCGCACCGCCCTCTTGATCGCCGCGGCGGCGGACGACGCGGAGCTGGCCGACGCCTACGAACGGAGCGTCGTCGCCACGCGGCTGGCCGGGACGGCCGCCGATGCCTGGGAGCTCTGCCGCGACGGGTTCGCGCGCTTCGGCATTCGCCTGCCCGATCGCGTGAGCAACCTCCATCTGCTGCTCGCCGCGCTGGCGTGGCGGCTGGTCGGGCGCAAGCCGCGGCGCCTGATCCGCCATGATGCGCGGACGCAGCGGGCCGTGACCTCCTTCAGCAACGTGGCAGGCTATTCCGTCTGGGAACGCGGCCCGCGCTACGCCACCTACCTCGCGCTGCGGTCGGCCACGCGCGCGCGCCTGATGGGGTACGATTCGGCCCTGTGGCTGGGCGTCGACGCCCTGATCAGCTCCACCCTCAAGGATTATCGCGCGGCGGCCGAGCTCGGCGACAGGGCGATGGCCGGTCTCGGCGAGCTCGAGATGGGGCGCGGCATGACGCTCCATCGGGCGATCGTGTTCGGCAGGATGTGGCGCGATCCGCGCGCCTCGCTGATCGAGAGCAATCGCCGCATCTACGATTACTGCATCGCCGAGAACGAGCCGGTCCGTGCCGCCAACGCGGTGCGCAACGAAGCCCTGTGGACCTGGCGAAGCGCCGACACCCTCGAGGCGGTCGTCACGACGCTCGACGAGGCGGACGGCAAGGCCGAGCGCCTGGGCAGTGCTGCGACCCGCGCCGAGATCGCCCAGCTCGCCGAGGTGGTGCGGCGCCTGCGGCAGCCCCAGCCCCTGTCGCCGCACCTGCCCGACGAGTTCGGCCATGGACCGCTCGGCGATCTGCCGATCACGGTCGTCGAGTACCTGAGCCTCGCCGGGGACTGGCCGGCAATCCTGCGCATCGCGCGCGAGGTCCGCGCCAGGCGGCTCACGCTCGATGCCCACATGGTCGGCGTGATGTGGCGCTTCTACGACAATCTCGCGCGCCTCAAGACCGGCCTGGCGCTCGACCGGGCGGACCTCAAATTCATCGAGCGCGTCGCCGCGGTGAACCCGACCGATCACCTGGGCAAGGTGCTGCTGCTGCGCGCCGAGCGCGACTATCGCCGCGGCGCGAAGGACTGCCTGCGCGTCTACTCCGAGGCGCTCGAGGCGATGAGGAAGGGATCGTCACGCCTGGAGACGGGCCTGGCTGCCGAATCCGCCGCCGCCGCCGCCAGCGCGCTGGGCGATGGCACCGCGCACGAGCGGTTCCGCGCCGCCGCGGCGGCCAACTGGTCCGCCTGGGGCGCGTTCGCCAAGCTCGCCGCATACCGGGTCGAGCAGCTCGACGACTCGGTGCGGGCGCGGCTCGCCGAGGCGGAAGCCCGGGCGGTCGTGGCGCAACGCGGCGAGCGCGCCAAGTCGCGCTTCCTCGCCGAGGCCGGGCACGAGCTGCGCACGCCGCTGCAGGCCATGCAGGGTCTTCTGGACCTGGCGGCCGAGCGGCCGGATCAGCTCAACCTGGGCGAGATCCGCGATGTCTTCGGCAGCCTGAAATCCGTCGTCGACGATCTCACCGAGCTCGGCGCGCTCGGTGCCGAGGCCCCGTTGAGCATCCGCATCACCGACCTCGAGGCGCTGCTCGGCTCGGAGCTCGGCCTGATGCAGGAGATGGCCCGCTCAAAGGGGCTGGCGCTCGGTGCCGACCTGGCGGCCGTGCATGGCCGCTTCCTTGCCACCGACCCGGATCGGATCCGTCAGGTCGTGCGCAATCTTCTGGCGAATGCCGTCAAGTACACGGAACGCGGAAGCGTCTCGTTGCGGGCCGGTGGGCGCGACGGCGAGGACGGGGAGGTCGTCCTCACGCTCGCCGTGGAGGATACGGGACCCGGCATTCCGGAGGAGCGTTTGCCGCACCTCTTCGAGCCGTTCGATCGCGGCGGGCGCGGGGACGCCACCGGCCTCGGGCTCGGGCTGGCGGTCTCGCGACGCATCGCCGAGCGCATGGGCGGCTCGCTCGGCGCCGAGAATCGCGAGGGCGGAGGATCGCGCTTCGTCTTCTCGTTCACCGCCACCCGGCGGGCGCCGCCGGCCGGGCCGCCCCGGACGGCGCGCGCCCTCGAGATCCTGATCGTCGAGGATGCCGGGCTCGTGCGCCGCCTGATGACCCAGCTGCTCGCGATCGACGGCCACCGGGTGAGCGGAGCGGAAACCCTGGCCGAGGCGCGCGAGCAGGTCGATCGGCGCGGGTTCGACCTCGTGCTGCTCGATCTCCATCTGCCCGACGGCGATGGCCTCACCCTGCTGGAGCAATGGCCGGGCGGCGGCCGGCCGGCCATCATCGTGCTGACGGCCGTGGTCACGAGCGAGGTCGAGGAACGGGTGAGGGCCGCGGGAGCCACGGTCCTGCGCAAGCCGATCGCCGCCGCCGATCTGCGCGCTGCCATTGTCGGGGAATGCGGCGGCTCCGATCCGCCCCCGGCTGCGCCCGGCTACGACGCCGAGATGGCCGAGCTCGCGCGCGATGCCCGGGAGGAGATCGCGAAGCGGGCGGCCGAGCTCGCGGCCTCCCTTCGCTCCGGTAGCCCGTCCGGCGACATCCGGCAGCAGGCGCACAAGCTCGCCGGGCTGGCCGCCCAGTTCGACGCGCCGCGCATCGCCGAGGCGGCCGATCGGATCGAGCAGGCCTGCGCCCGCGGAGCGTCCCCCGCGGCGGCGTGGCTGGCCGGGCTCGAGGCCGACCTCGAGCCCTCGGCGAATGACCGCGAGCAAATGACCCCGAGCGCATGACCTGCTCTGTGTTGCCCATGACCCCTCCGCCCCCTTCCGGGGCACCTCCGCGCACTGCGCGCAGGGAGGATGGCAAGAGGACGGCTGTGCCGGATGCGCTCAGGGCATTCTCATCGAGGTTCTTGGCTTCGTCGCCGGGCGCCTTCATGATCCCGCCCGGCGCGACGGAGGGTGAAGGACATGGCCAACAACCCAAAGGTGCTGATTGCCGGCGCGGGCCCGGTCGGCATGACGATGGCCAACGAGCTGGCGCGGCGCGGCATCTCCGTTCGCGTCGTCGACAAGGCGCCGGCGCGCACCGACAAGTCCAAGGCCCTCGTGCTGTGGAGCCGCACGCTCGAGCTGCTCGACGACGCGGGTTACGTGAACGGCTTCCTGTCGGCCGGCATGCGGGCACACGGCGCCACCATCTCGACGGGTCGCGAGATCGTGGCCCGCGTCGCGTTCGACTCGATCGACAGCCGCTATCCCTTCGCCCTGATGATCCCGCAGAACGAGACCGAGCGTGTGCTCGACGAGCACCTGGTCGCGCGCGGCGTGACCGTCGAGCGCCCCGTCGAGCTGACGGGCTTCCGGGACACCGGCAGCGGCATCGAGGCGACGCTGAAGAAGGCGGGCGGCGAGGCGGAGACGGTATCTGCCGACTGGCTGATCGGCTGCGACGGCGCGCATTCGGCGGTGCGGCATGGCCTGGGCCTCTCCTTCGAGGGCTCGACGATGCAGAGCGACTGGGCGCTGGCCGACGGCTTCATCGCCGGGCTGGAGCCGAAGGACAGGATTCACATCTTCTGGCACCGCGACGGCATCCTCGCCTTCTTTCCCATCGTCGGCGATCGCTGGCGGGTGATCTGCGACCTCGGCGTGGCGGAGGGAGAGGGCCATCGCGTCGATCCCACGTTCGAGGAAATCCAGGTGCTGCTCGGCCGCCGCAGCGGGCGGGAGCTCGTCATGAGCAACCCCTACTGGCTCGCCTGCTTCCGCATCAACGAGCGCAAGGTGAAGGACTATCGCAAGGGTCGCGTGTTCCTGGCCGGCGACGCCGCCCACATCCACAGCCCGGCCGGCGGCCAGGGCATGAACACCGGCATGCAGGATGCCTTCAACCTCGCCTGGAAGCTCGCGCTGGTGATCCAGGGCAGCGCCGCGCCCGCGCTGCTCGACAGCTACTCGCCGGAGCGCAGCGCCGTCGGCGATCGCGTGCTGCGCAACGCCGGCCGGCTGACCGAGGCGGCGATCGTGCGCAACCCGATCGCCCAGGGCCTGCGCAACGCGATCGTGCGCTTCGCCACCGGCTTCCCGCTGATCCAGCACAAGATCGCCGACCAGCTCACGGAGATGGATATCGGCTATCCCGACAGCCCGCTGACGTTCACGGACGGCATCGGCGGGAGCGGGCCGGAGCCGGGCGAGCGCTGGCCGCACCCCGTGCCGGAGGGCCCGGACGGCGCGCGCTTCACGGCCATCGGGCCGGATGCCGCTGTCGCCGCCCTGGCGCAGAGCTTCCCGCGCCTGGTGGTGGCCCAGCCGGCCTCGGAGATGACCCTGCGCCTGGTCCGCCCCGACGGCTATGTCTGCTTCGTCGACGCCCATGCCGATCGGGCGCTGGCGGAGAAGTATCTGGCGGGGATTGCCGCCTGACCAACCCGCCTGCGGTGCTCGCTCGCAGCTGAACTCGCACGGATTTGTCGGAACTCTCGAGCGTCGATCATCGACGCGGACGATTTGGGGTGGGAGAGATCGACCATGAGCAGCGTTGGAGTAGTCGGGCTCGGGCCGATGGGTATGGCGGTCGCGCGTGCTCTCCTGCGGGCCGGCTTCTCCGTGCATGCCCACGATCCGCGGCCATGACGAATGCCGATCTCACCGTCGACCAGGCGCTGCGGCGCGCGATCGAGTGCCACAAGGCCGGGAACCTGGAGGAAGCCGAGCGCCTGTACCGGGCCATCCTGCAGGCGCAGCCATCGCACGCCTTCGCCAACCACAATCTCGCTTCCCTCGCCGTCGGCCTTGGAAAGGTCGCCGAGGCGCTGCCCTACTTCGAGGCGGCCCTGCGCGCGGCGCCGCGGCAGGAGGCGACCTGGCTGAGCTATGTCGCCGCCCTCGCCGGTTGCGGCCGCCTGGCGGACGCCCGGCGCGCGCTGCTCCAGGCGCGGGCATCGGGCGCGGCCGCCGCGCCCCTGGATGCGCTCGAGGCGCGGTTTCCCCGCGAGCCCTCGGCGGCCGAGATCGGCGCGCTCAAGCGCGCCTTCGAGGCGCGATCCTTCACCGACCTCGAGCGTGCCGCCGTCCCCCTCACGGAGGCGTATCCGCAATCGGCGCTGACGTGGAAGGCGCTGGGGCTCGCGCTCGTGGCGACGGGGCGCTCGCACGAGGCCCTGCCGGTCATTGCCCGGTCGCTCGCCTTGAAGGAAGACGATCCCGAGGTGCACATCTATCGGGGCGATGCCTGCCGGCAGCTCGGTCAGCCGGCGCAGGCCGAGGCGAGCTACCGGCGCGCGATCGAGCTTCGGTCGTCCGCCGGCACTCTTCTCGAGCTGGGCAAGCTGCTGCTCGCGCAGGATCGCCTCGACGAGGCCGTGGGGCACTTCCGGCGCGCGATCGCCGCCAGGCCTGCCTTCGCCGAGGCCCATGGCGCGCTCGGCGCTGCGCTTCGACGCCTCGACAGGATCGACGAGGCGGAAGGGTGCTTCCGCGAGGCTGTGACGCTCGATCCCGGCAATACGACCTGCCACTACAATCTCGGCAATTTCCTGCGCGACGTCGACAGGCTCGGGGAATCGGAGGCGGCGTATCGGCGCGCCCTCGAGCTCGATCCGGCCAATCGGCTGGCGATGAACAACCTGTCCGAGACGTTGATGGAGCGCGGGCGCTTCGCCGAGGCGCTCGATCTGCTTCGGTCGGCGATTGAACGACATCCCGACTACGCGACGGCGCGCTGGAACAAGAGCCTGGTCGATCTCCGCCTCGGCAACTTCGCCGAAGGATGGCGAGGCTACGAGTGGCGCTGGCGCTACGAAGGCTTCCCGACCCCGCGGCGCGACCTGCCGCGGCCGTTGTGGCTCGGCGACGCGCCCGTCGACGGCAAGACCGTCGCCGTGCCGTGGGAGCAGGGGCTGGGCGACACGATCCAGTTCTGCCGCTACCTGCCCCTGCTCGAGGCGCGCGGCGCCAGGGTGCTGTTCGCGCCGCAGCGGCCGCTCCGCGGGTTGATGAAGGGGCTTCCCGGCAAGGTCGAGCTGGTCGACCTCGATGATCTTCTCGAGGGACGCGCGGCGTTCGACTGCCAGGTGCCGCTGATCAGCCTGCCGCTCGCCTTCGGGACGGCGGGCGACAGCATTCCGAACGCCGTTCCCTATCTCCGTGCCGAGCCCGAACGCGTGCAGCGCTGGCGGGACAGGATCGGCGGCCACGGCTTCAGGATCGGCATCTGCTGGCAGGGCAACACCGGCACCTTCGACCGTGGCCGTTCGTTCCCCGTTGCGAGCCTCTCCGGCATCGCCCGCCTGCCCGGCATCCGTCTGATCAACCTGCACAAGGGCGCGGGTCTCGGGCAGCTTGCGAGCCTGCCCGATGGCCTGCGCGTGGAGATGCCGGGCGACGACTTCGACGCCGGTCCCGACGCCTTCGTCGATACCGCGGCGGTGATGGCTCACTGCGATCTGGTGATCACCTCGGACACCGCGGTGGCGCACCTGGCCGGCGCCCTCGGCGTCAGGACCTGGGTCGCGCTGAAGTTCGTCCCCGACTGGCGCTGGCAGGAACACCGGACGGACAGCCCCTGGTACCCGAGCGTGCGGCTGTTCCGCCAAAGGTCGCGGGGCGACTGGCAACCCGTGTTCGCCGAGATCGAGGCCGAGGTCGCGCGCCTGCTCGAGGCGTGAGGCAGACGGCGCGGGCGCGATCCGACGTTCTGTCGTTGGCGCCTATGGGTGGCGCGCTGCCGGCGTATCCCGGACCATGATGATGCACCGTCAGGCCCACCAGTCCTGCGGTCCCGTCACCTCGCGCAGGCCACGCACCACGATGTTGCGGCTGGCCGGGATGCACAGCATGTTGCCCGACACCAGCCCCGGAAACCTGTTCTCAGCGTTGCCGCGGAAGTTCGGTACCTTGACGCAGGGCGGCATGTGCCAGAAGCAGCGGTAGTTCAGCGCCTGCAGCTGCAGGATCAGCGCCGGCGATCGATCCCGGCGGTCGTTCTCGGTGTAGATCAGGGGAGCGCATCGACGGATCGTGTCGGTCGCGCCCAGCAGGACATCGAGCTCCATGCCCTCCACGTCCATCTTGATCAGATGGCAGGCCGGCAGGCCGAGACTGTCCAACCGGACCAGCCGCACGCTGTCGCCCTTCTGCGTTCGACCGAGCGGCAGGCCGCCGAAATTCTGCAGCCGGCTGCTGTCGAGCCGCGGCACCGCTATGGTTCCGTCCGTGCTCCCCGCCGCCGCCCAGTGCGGCTCGACCTGCTCGAGCCCGTTGAGCGCCAGGTTCGCGCACAGCATCTGGAAGACCGAGCGCTGCGGCTCGAACGCCAGCACCCGGCCCTTGGGCCCGACCTGCCGCGCCAGCGCCAGGGTGTGGGCGCCGACGTTGGCGCCGGCTTCCACCGCGGTCATGCCCGGCTCCAGGGTCTGCCGGAATATCTCGTTCTCTTCCTCCGAGAACTCGCCGTACTGATCCAGCATCGCGCCGATGTACCGGTCGTTGATATTGTAGACCATCATGCCGTGCCGGCACTGCCGCTGGCGCAGATGGTCCTTCTCGTAAAGCGGCGCGCCCGCGGTCGATGCGGCTGCGTCGCTCATCGCCCGATCACGCGGCTGTTCCTCGTCCTGCGCATGCTCGACCTACGCCGCCGCCTGGTCGGCGTAGGGCACCGGCGTGCACAAGGCGTCGTCCTCGTGCAGGCGCCAGTACAGCTCCTCGATGCGCCGCGTCAGCGGGCCGGGCCGTCCGTCGCCCACCGGGCGTCCCTCGTAGCGGGTCACCGGCATGATGCCGCCCGCCGTGCTGCTGACGAAGATCTCGCTGGCCTCGGCGACCTCGCCGGGCTGGACGGCGCGCACCTCGCAGCGCAGCTGCAGGTCGCGCGCGATCTCGATCACGGTGCGCCGCGTGATGCCCTCGAACAGGCCGCGCGCCGGCGTCGCCAGCACGCCGTCCTTGACGACGAAGACGTTGAAGCCCGGCCCTTCGGTGATCGAGCCGTCGGCGGCCGGCAGGATCGCCACCGTGGCGTCGCGGTCGTAGGCCTCGAAGATGCTCATGGTGAGGTCGAGCCAGTGGAAGTTCTTGATCCGCTGGTCGAGCGACTCCGGCGGGATTCGCTGGGTGTGAGACAGCACCATGCGCAGGCCGTCGCGGCGCTGCTGTTCGTCGGCAATCCAGACGAAGGGCTGGGCGAAGGCATAGAGGCGATTGCGGCAGAGCCTGGGATCGCGCGTGCCCTGCGGCGGCATCCCGCGCGTGCAGGTGACGTGGACATAGGCGTCGCGCAGCCCGGTGCGGCTCGCGCACTCCATCATGATGTCGGCGATCTGCTGGGCCGAGTAGGGCAGCGACATGCGCAAGCCCGCCATCGAGGCCTGGAAGCGCTCGACATGGTCCATCAGCCGGAAGAAGCGCCCCTTCCAGACATGGGCTACGTCGTAGGTCGCGTCCGAGCGCACGAAGCCGCGGTCGAGGATCGGCACCGAGGCCTCGGCGAGCGGGACCCAGCGCCCGTCCATGAAGGCTATCCCCTTTATGCCGGCGGTCTCGTCGTCGATGGTCATCGCCACGGCTCCTGTTCGCTTGCCCAGGGAGGGACAATGCCAGCTTCCGCCCGGCCGTGGCCATGCCCTGGCATGCTATCGTTCCCCCATGTGCGAGCTCTTCTGCCTCTCCAGCCGCCATCCGATGCGCACGACCCTATCGCTGCGCCACTTCGCCGCCCACGGCGCGCCGGACGGGCGCAACGTCGACGGCTGGGGGGTGGTCTTCCACGGCGGCCGCGACGTGCGGCTGTACAAGGAGCCGGAGCCGGCCGGCGTCAGCCCGTGGGTCGAGTTCATCGAGAATTACGGCCCGCCGACGCGGATGCTGATCTCGCACATCCGCCGCGCCACTGTCGGCGGTAACAGCCACGCCAACACCCAGCCGTTCGCGCGCGAGCTGGGCGGCCGCATGCACCTGTTCGCGCACAACGGCGGCCTCGACGGCATCGACACCCTGTTCGACCGCTCGCGCCATCGCTTCCAGCCGGTCGGCGAGACCGATTCGGAGATGGGGTTCTGCCTGCTGCTGGACCGTCTCGCCGGCCTCTGGGCAGGCCAGGCGACCCCGTCGCTCGAGGCGCGTCGCGACGTCGTGGCGGCCTTCGCTGCCGAGATGCGGCCGCTCGGCATCGCCAACTTTCTCTACGCCGACGGCGACTACGTGTTCGGCCACGGGCACAAGCGTACGCAGTCCGACGGGCGCGTGGCGCCGCCCGGCCTGTGGCTGCGCCACCATCGCCACACGACGCGGGCGCATGCCCGGCAGATCGCTGCGACGGCGCCCGGGCTCGCCATCCATGCCGACACCGCGACGGCGGAGGGGGAGCAGGAAATGACGTTGCTCGCCAGCGTGCCGGTGATGGCCGGCGACTGGTCGCCGCTCGCCGAGGGCGAGGTCGTCGTGGTGGCAGCGGGCAAGCCGGTGGGGCTGGCGTCGCAATAGAGGCTGGAGGGCCGAGAACAGGAGCGCGGTCGTGGCGATACGTCTGACTGGACCGGTCGTCGCCGGCGTCGTCGGGACGCGAAAGTTCTTCTACGACGTGTGGGGCGATGCGGTGAACGTGGCCGCCCGCATGGAGTCGACAGTCCGAGTGGGGAGTCCGCGGTCCAAGGTGAAGTCCGACCGAGGAAGTACTTGAAAGCCACTTAGGTAGAATATACCTGAGAAGGATCCAAGGAACCAACGATGGCCCTGAGCATCAAGGATCCCGAAACCGAGCGATTGGCGCGAACCCTCGCCAAGCTCACTGGCGAGACCATTACGACAGCGACCAAACGCGCCATCGAGGAGCGATTGCGCCGAGTCGGAGGGCATGGCCGCCGGGTCGCCCTGTTGGAGGAGATGGCCGAAATCCGCCAGCGCTGGAGAGCAATGCGCGTCCTGGACGATCGAACGCCGGAAGAGATCATCGGCTACGACGAGCACGGGCTGCCGCGCTGATGGTCATCGACACCTCTGCGATCGTGGCGATCGCCCTCGACGAGTTCGGCGCCGCGGAACTCGAGGTGCAGATCGCGGACGATCCGGTTCGTCTCGTCTCCGCCGCGACAGTGCTCGAAGCCACGATGGTGCTCGAGACGCGGCTGGGCGACAGCGGGGGGCGGGAGCTCGACCTCTGGTTCCTGAAAATCGGCGCCGAGATCGTTTCAGTCGATGTCGAGCAGGTAGACGCAGCGCGGCGTGCTTGGCGGCGCTACGGCAAGGGTCGGCACGCGGCTGCACTGAACTACGGCGACTGCTTTTCCTACGCGCTGGCACTGACCCGTGGCGAGCCGCTGCTTTTCAAGGGCGAGGATTTCGCGAGGACGGACATCGATCGACCGCACGGCATGGCGTCCCGATAGGTCGAGCCGACGGCACGTCCACCAACTGGGTGGTCGACAAGGCTCATTTACAGTCTTATATATAATACCGTAAAGTCGTTTTGATCTCTTTTATGAGACCTTAATGCGCTCGACCGTCGGGGATACGCTGCCGCCCAGGGTCAGGCGCGCCCTCGGCAAGCTGGGCGCGGACATCGCGCTTGCCCGCAGGAAGCGCAGCCTCACCGTCCTCATGATGGCCGAGCGGCTCGGCGTCGCGAAGAGCACTTACCTGAAGGTCGAGAAAGGTGACCCGCGGGTGGCGATGGGCGCCTATGCGATGGCCCTGTTCGTTCTGGGTTTCGATGCTGTCCTTGGCGAGATCGTCGACCCGGCGCGCGACGACCAGGGACTGCTCCTCGACGCCCAGCGCCTGCCCAAGCGTGTCCGTCCCCGCAAGTCGCCGCAGCCGCTATGAGGCGGGCCCTCACCGTTCATCTCGGGGAGGAAGGCAGGCCCTTGGGGATTCTTCGCTACGATCGACAGGGCGCGCGCGAGAGTGCCGCTTTCGAGTACGACGCGGAGTGGCTCGGAGCGTCCGACCGCTTTGCGATCGAGCCCGGCCTGCCGCTGGTGAGGGGACCGCAGTTTCATCGCAAGGCGCACGATGGCTCCGCCTTCCATGCCGCCATTGCCGACACCGAACCGGATGGATGGGGACGTCGGGTCATTCAGCGCGACCACGCCAGGCGCCGTCAGGAGGCACGGCGCGCCGGCCGTCCTGTCGATGCACGGCCGCTCGACGCCATGGACTACCTCTTGGCTGTCGACGATGACAGCCGTCTCGGCGCCCTGCGTCTGATGGACGAGGATGGCCGCTACCAGCGGACGGTCGACAAGGGTCGTCGGACCACGCCGCCCCGCATCCAACTGGCCAGGCTGCTTGCCGCCAGTGCGGCCGTCGAGACGAACACCGAGACCGAGGCCGATCTTGCCTATCTGCGCGGCCGCGGCACGTCGCTCGGCGGCTTGAGGCCGAAATGCAGCGTCGTCGATGACGATGGGAGCCTGGCGATCGGCAAGTTTCCGAGCGTTGCGGACGAGAGGCCCGTCACGAAGGGCGAGGTTCTTGCCCTGCACCTGGCGCGCCGCGCCGGGGTCGACTCTGCAGAGGCGCGGCTGGTGGACAGCGACGGTGTGCCCGTCGCGTTGATCCGACGATTCGACCGGACCGCCGGCGGCGGACGGCTGATGTATGTCTCGGCCGCGACGATGCTCGGGGCCGAGCCGGCGGACCCTGGCGAGCACAGCTACACCCAGATCGTCGACGTGCTTCGCCAGCACGGCAGCCGGCCAGCAGCCGATGTCGAGCAGATGTGGCGCCGTGTCGCCTTTTCCATCCTGATCACCAACGTCGACGATCATCTGCTCAACCATGGCTTTCTCCACGTGAGCCGCGGCCAATGGCGATTGGCTCCAGCGTTCGACATCAACCCCTTCCCGGACCGCGTGCGCGAGCTGAAGACGTGGATATCGGAGGAAACGGGCCCGGAAGCGACGATCGACGCACTGATGTCGGTCATCGCCTACTTCCGCCTTTCCCGCGAGCGGGCCCGGACGATTCTCGCCGAGGTGGAAGGCGCCGTCGCGGCTTGGCGCACCGAAGGTCGAGCGCTCGGCATGACGCCCGGAGAGCTCGACATGTTCAGGGACGCCTTCGAGCATGATGAGCGCCGGGCCGCGCAGGCGGAGCTGGCGCGTTGAGGAGGCCCGGCCCGGCTGCGACCCGGACAGGAGCTTTTCGCTCTCCGGCGGCTTGCATCGGCCGAGAGAGCGGGCCCCGGATCGTGCTGGCCGCAACTGCGCTCACTCGAGGAACTGCACCTTGGGCCACATCTCGCGCCATCGCTTGGCGGCGATTCGCGCCTCGTACTCGTGCCGTCGCGTGCGGCCGAAGGCGGTTGGCCGGCAGCGCAGGCCGAGCAGGTCGTCGGTGCCGAGCGGCGCCACCACGCTGAGCGAATCGTCGTCCTCGAGACGCACGCCGACGGCGGTCACCGTCTCCAGCCAGCAGGTCATTGCATCCGCGGTGTCGCGATGCGGCGGCAAATCCTTCCACACGTGCATGCGCGCCTGGTTGCGCACCTGCCAGGGCAGGCCGGGGAGCAATCCATCGAGGCGGCGCTCGTGCTCGGCCTCGCGCTCCTTCGAGAGATCGCCGGCATCGAAGTAGAGCACGTCGATATCCACAGGCTCGCGGGCCGGCACGATGCCGTGCAGGTGGTCCCATACCCGGTTGCGCACGAATCCCGCGGCAATGCACCAGTCGGGCAGCGCCAGATCGCGCACTGCACGAAGCTGTATCATAGCCACAGGGTCCTGGGTGATGATGCCGGCGATCGAGGTCATGCAGGCAGTGTAGGGACACCGGCAGGGGATATGCCGAGCTTTCGCTTCGAACGGGATTGCGCGGGCCGGGTGGCCGGCATCGACGAAGCCGGGCGCGGCCCGCTGGCCGGGCCGGTGGTCGCCGCCGTCGCGCTGATCGACCGGGCCGTGGCAAAGCGCAAGCTGCTGCGCCTGATCGACGATTCCAAGAAGCTCGAGGAGAAGGATCGCGAGACTGCCTACGAGGCGATGGTCGACTCGGGCGTCGTCCAGTTCGCCGTCGGCGAGGCGAGCGTCGAGGAGATCGATCGCTTCAACATCCTGCAGGCGACCTACATCGCCATGCGGCGCGCCCTGCGGACGCTGGCGGATGCGCCGGGCATGGCGCCGCCCGACTTCGTGCTGATCGACGGCGATCGCATCCCGCCGGCGCTGGGCTGCAGCGCCCGGACGATCGTCGGCGGCGATGCCCGGTCCTATTCGATCGCCGCGGCGTCGATCTTCGCCAAGGTCACGCGCGATCGCACCATGGTGCAGCTGGCCGAGACGTTTCCCGGCTACGGCTGGGAGACGAACCGGGGCTACGGCAGCCGCGAGCACCTCGACGCCATCGACCGGCTCGGGCCGACGCCGCACCATCGCATGAGCTTCGCGCCGCTCAGGCTGCGCAACACGGGGCTTCCCCTTCTGGATTACGTGGACAAGACAGGCGGTAACTGTGGATAGATCCGACAATCAGCTGACATTGCAGGAAATTTCCGGCGAGCCTTCGGTGGATAACAGCTCCGGCGCCAAGCCGGCCAAGGACCGCATCCTGCTCGGCGACTGCGTCGAGCTGATGAGCACGCTGCCCGAGGGCTCGGTCGACATGGTGTTCGCCGATCCACCTTACAATTTGCAGCTCAGGAACGAGCTACTGCGGCCGGAGAACACCAGCCACGTCGATGCGGTCGACGACGACTGGGACAAGTTCGCCGACTTCGCCGCCTACGACACCTTCACGCGCGCCTGGCTCGCGGCGGCGCGGCGCGTGCTGAAGCCCAATGGCACGCTGTGGGTGATCGGCAGCTATCACAACATCTTCCGCATCGGCACGGCGCTGCAGGACCTGGGCTACTGGCTGCTGAACGACGTCATCTGGCTCAAGACCAACCCGATGCCGAACTTCCGCGGCAAGCGCTTCACCAACGCGCACGAGACCCTGATCTGGGCGGCGCGCGACCAGAAGAGCCGCGCCACCTTCAACTACGATTCGCTGAAGGCGATGAACGAGGACCTGCAGATGCGCTCGGACTGGCTGCTGCCGCTGTGCACCGGCCCGGAGCGCCTGACCGATCCGGAGGGCCGCAAGCTGCATCCGACCCAGAAACCTGAAGCGCTGCTGCATCGCTGCATCCTGGCCGCCTCCAATCCCGGCGACACGATCCTCGATCCGTTCTTCGGCACCGGCACGACCGGCGCGATGGCGCGCCGGCTCGGCCGGCACTTCATCGGCCTGGAGCGCGAGCGCGGGTACGCCGATGCTGCGCGCGAGCGCATCGCCCGGGTGCGGCCGCTGCCGCGCCAGTTCGTCCTGCCGCTCGCCGGCAAGCGCGCCGAGCCGCGCGTGCCCTTCGGCACGCTGATCGAGGCCGGGCTGCTCGAGGCGGGCGCGGTGCTGACCGACGCGCGCGGCCGCGTGCAGGCGAGCGTCTGCGCCGACGGCTCGCTGCTCGCCGCCGACGCGGCGGGCGGCCATCGCGGCTCGATCCACAAGGTCGGCGCCCTGGTCCAGGGCGCCGAGGCCTGCAACGGCTGGACCTACTGGCACTACGAGCAGGACGGCGCGCGACGGCCGATCGACGAGCTGCGTGCGAAGGTGCGGGCGGGCATGTAGAAGCGCCGGCTGCCGCTGCGGGCGCCGTCGCCGACGTCTCCGTTGCGTTTGCGTCAATGGTGGGCATGCCCAGTCGGTAACGGGCAGGTCGCTCCTTGACGGGCCCGTTGTCCTACATTTCAGATTTGTAGGTCAACCTTCGTTGACCTACCGTTCCGCTCCGTAGGGCAACCGAGCCGGCGTTCCATGAAAGAGATCGATCTTGCGGCGCAGACCATGTTCGCGGAGCTGCTTTAACGTACCCTCGATGCGGAGTTCGACGCGGAGTTTTCCGAAAAGGGCACGTTCAAGCGCAAGAAGTCGAAGGGCCATTTCTGTTGGCGAATAGTAAAGCGGCAGCGGCGGCTTGTCGGTTTGCCGGGCTCCGTGCCAAGGGAACGGTGCGTGGGGTGTTCGGTGATCCGGATGTGCGGATCGTCAGCTCGCAGCGGCGCTAAACGCCTTATCAAGGGTCAGCAGTACACCTTGCTCTCGCAACACGAGAATCTCAGCCTCGACGGCAAGCGCTCGCTCGCCCTGCTGCTTGCCGGACGCAGGGACGCTTCGATCAACAATTCGGCAGGGGCGTCGTGCCAACTGTATGCGCTTGGACTCGATTATTTCGTGACGGACCCTTAGGAGACTATCAAGGTGTCCTCCACCCACCCAATCGAGACCCGGCTTGATAGAGGCGCGATGTTGCCACCAAAGCGAAGGTGAGACTTGTTGGAACTCTTGCTTTGTTCTTTGGAAAGTCTCACCATTGTGATGACAGGAGGAATGGGCCACTTGGAGGTGTCGGGTCCGTGGCGATTCCGTTCGAGGATGTTCAAATAGATCCAGTGCGGCGGGAACTGACTCGCAATAGCACCCGAATCGAGGTGGAGCCGCGGGTTTTCGACTTACTCCTCCATCTGATCGAGAACCGCGATCGGGTGGTAAGCAAGGATGAACTCATCGCGCACGTATGGAATGGCCGGATCGTCTCGGATTCGGCACTGACCAGCGCCATCAACGCGGCCCGACATGCGGTTGGCGATGATGGCAGAACGCAAGGACTGATCCGCACCAGCGCCCGTCGGGGTTACCGCTTCGTGGCAAGCCTCGAACAGCCGGCAATGCCACTTCTCCGTAGTGCCACGACCGCAGAATCGTCTGGTTACCATCCTGCGCACTTTTCAACAGGCCGGCCGGCCATCGCGGTCTTGCCCTTCCAGAATATTTCGGGTGATCCCGAGCAGGAGTACTTCGCCGACGGCATCGTCGAGGACATCATCACTGCATTATCGCGCTTCAAGTCTCTCCTCGTAATCGCGCCCAATTCTTCGTTCTCCTACAAAGGCGGCGCGGTCGACATCCAGCAGGTCGCCAGGGAGCTAGGTGTTCGTTACGTGCTCGAAGGCAGCGTCCGGAAGGCCTCGGGCCGTGTGCGAGTCACCGCACAGTTGATCGAAGCTGCGATGGGCGTCCATGTCTGGGCAGAGAAATATGATCGGGCGCTTGCCGACACTTTCGAGCTTCAGGATGAGCTCACCTATCGCATCGTTACACATCTGCAGCCGGAGATTGCCATAGCGGAATCGGAGCGAGCTAAAGGTAAGGATGAGAATGAATTTACGGCGTGGGATTGTTATCTGCGCGCAGCCGATCTGATCAGAACGCACGATGCCGCGAACGTGGAGAGAGCGGAAGCGCTCCTCAAAACTGTAGTCGCGATCAGAAGAGATTTTGCGCCCGCCTATGCCAAGCTCTCTGCGTGCCGGCTCAAGGCGCACTATATGACTTCCGACCGCAACGAGGCGGCCCTAGATGAAGCGTTGCAGCATGCGCAACGTGCAATCCAGCTCGATCCACATGAGGCGCTGGGGTATGACGCGCTCGCTTCTGTACTGCAGAGGGCGGGAAAAATGGAGGCCTCAATCGCCAACGCAAAAAGGGCAATAGAACTATCGCCGACCTTGATGGCGGCTCATGGAACCTTGATATCATCCTTGGCCTTCTCTGGGCAGGCCTTGGAAGCTATAGAAGCATATCGGGTCAGCGAACGGCTTAGTCCGAGAGACCTGGATAGGAGCCAACGGCTGATGGGGCTTATGCTCGCTCAGTTTGTTGCCGGTAACTACGAAGAAGCAATACGGGTTGCAGATGAGCACATCTTGCTCCAGCCCAAGTGGGGCAACACGCGACGCTGGCGTGCTGCTTCTCTCGCGTTACTAGGAAAGCTGGATGATGCGAGGCTGGCGATGGCAGAATATCTAAAAATGGAACCTTACTACACGATCTCTGTCTACAACAGGATTGGACTGTTGCAGCAGGTGGAGGACAGGAAAAGGTTGATCGAGGGGTTTCGGCTTGCAGGACTTCCAGAATGAAGCGAATTTGGTTGGTTGCTCGATACAAGCCCAACTAGTTGGAAAGAGATCCATCCCCGGAAATGTTCGGACACCATAGGGGGGTCTCATGTCCTGGGGCGTGACGGCGCGGGTAGGCAGAACGAAACCAACGCGGAGGATCGGATGAAGCTCTATTTCAGCAACGGTTCACCTTTCGCGCGTAAGGTGCGCATTGTTCTGGCGGAGAAGGGTCTCGACTACGAGAAGGACGTTTACGACGCCGTGCGCCCTATCGAGGCGACGCTTGGACCGACACTCGCTATTCCCGTGCTCGACGACGACGGGCGCCGGCTGTGGGAGTCGGATCTCATCATCGACTATCTGTTGCAGACCTATCCCGACGCCCGGCCCGCTACCGGCGCGGCGGCGAACCCTCCGCTCGCGCCGTGGACGGCACGGCCCGACCGGCATTGGGACGACATGCTGACGCTCGCCACCATCGCAAGCTGCAGCGATAGCATCGTCAACATGCGGCTAATGGTCCGCGATGACGTGACGCCGGACAACTCGGTTTATATGGCCCGCCAGCGGACACGCGTCGACCGCTGCCTCGATTGGCTGGAGACGCGGGTTACCGACGAAGGCTTTGCGCCCGGTTGGTATTCGGTGATGGACATCGCATTCTTCTGTCCGATGGCGTACTGCGAGACGCGCGGGATCATGCCATGGCGGGGCCGGCCAAAACTCGAAGCCCTGTTCGAGCGTGTCGCCACGCGGCCGTCGGCGTTGGCGACGCCGATCAACGACAAGCCCCTCCGCTACGCTTGGGAACCGTCGGCTCCGTAGTGACTCGGCCGCTTCCAAGGAAGCGTCAACGGCACGTCTGCCGGCAACGCGGTATTCGTCAACTGAGCTGAAGACAACCCTTGTTGATTCCGATCAATTTGGCCGGGGCCGTTCGATCCCAATAATGCCCATCTTCCAGCGGTGTTGGTAGCGCGGTCGGTGATCGAGATCGAACATTGCGGGATGACGATATCCGGCAGAGCCCGCCCCGATTTGGAGACCAGATGGGCGTTAGCACTACGCGCTCTCTTGTAGACACCTTGGGACACCGAATTCGTCTGCCGTCAATTTGTGCATATCTTAACGACGCGGCGGATCGAGGGGTCATTCGGCATGTCGAACAAGATGAAAGCGACGAGTCCGCGTGCGGCCTCAAGCCGACTTTAGGGCCCCGTCAGGAAAAGAGTCGAATCGAACAGGGTTCACGAGGCCCGCGGGTCATGCGACATCTTGCGTAGGTGATCGACGCCGACGCTTTCCGTATGCGCTACGAGGCCGTGGTGGGCCATCTCGATGAGCGAGGCCTGCGCCTGTTTGGCACGTGCCGCCGGGCGCGAAGGCATCGCATTCCCAAAGCATTCCATTCACAGCATGCGCCTGCATCGGCGCGCTCGTGGCGAGGCGGGAACGTGACGGCTGGCGGCTCACGGCCATCGGTGCGCCGCACGTTCTCGAAAGACCCGGGCCGAAGCTGATCAGAAGCTTCGTCGACCGCATCGACCAGCGGCGCCCGCAGCTCGTCACCTTCAACGGTGCTGAGCGGCCTGGGCAGGCGCTTGCGCAAGTCGGCGATCAGCGGCCCGAAATGGTTCACCCAGCGCCGGATCGACTCGTAGGAAAGCCCAATGCCGCGTTCCGCCAGCAGGTCTTCGACGTCGCGCAGGCTCAGGGTGAACCGGGGGTAGAGCCAGATCGCTTGATGAATGATCTCAGGCGGGAAGCGATACCCGGCGTAGCTGATCGTGTTCATCCAGGTGGCTACCACTCTGCCAAAGGGACCACTACATTCGGAACGACGTGACAATGCCTGGCCGGGGGTCGCCGACCCACCAGAGGCGATTGGCCCGCGGCGGCATGACGGAGTAGCGGGCGCGAGCGCGAGCAGCCGCCCGTCTGCCTGACTGACACCTGCGGCCAGCGTTCCACACGTCTCGATCCAGCCGTTGACCCCAGATTAAGGGCGGCCAAAATCGCCCACTTGATTTCCTAAAGACCCTGAACAATTCAGTTGCGACCGCAAGGTCTCCCTCCAGCGTGAGTTGCCCGAGCAGGTTGGGCAGCGGCGTGACGAGGGATTCCGGGTGTGCAGGAACACGATGGCGGATGCCCTGTGGCTGACGTCGATCCGGTTCGCCGTGCTCAGGGGGACACTGGAGCGCCTGCGAGCTGAAGCCCCGGACGCCCTGCATGTCGACTGCGCCGGTCCGAGCGCCCTGAACCAGGGACATGCCGCAAAACGCCGTGGCCGCCGTCGGATTGCCTTTGGCGGCCCGTATAGGGCCGCCGTCGCGTTGCCTTCCGGCACGGCCGACCTGTATGGACGATTGGCGCTTCCCACGCCCTATCCGGCGAAACAGGTTGCCTTCGGCATTCAGGTCGCGTTCCTCGGAATGCGCGAGGGTTGGGGGAAGGATTTTGTCCGCGCATCCTACAGGCTCCTGCGGGCAATCACGAAGAGCGACCTGAGGTGGGAAAGCTCGGTGATGATGTCCTCGGTAATGCCGTCGGCCAAGTAGTCCTGCTTCGGATCGCCCCCGAGATTGTCGAACGGCAGCACGGCAATCGAGGGCCGGCCCGACGCCTGACGCGGGGGCGCCGTGCTGGCGACAGACGAGGGGCCACTCGCCGGCCTGATGCTGCCGACGAGGCGAAAGCCCTTGCGTGCGGTGGCGCGGATCAGCCGCTGGTCCTGGCCGCTGTCGCTGACTGCCTGCCGCGCGGGGTTGATGGCGCTGCTGGGGGCCAATTCGGACACGGTGCGGCCGCCCCAGACGCCGGCGATCAGATCGTCCTTTGTGACCAAGCGATGGCGGTTTTCCACCAGGTAGACCAGGAGGTCGAACACCTTGGGCTCGATCCGAATGGCCTTGCCATCCCGCACGAGCTCCCGCCGATCCAGGTCGAGCGCCTGATCTTCGAACAGGTAAGGCACGCTCCCGATCCTCTGCCGCCGGCCGCTGATTCCGCCGCGTTGGTCCTTGGTAAGAAATTCCCAAGAAACTGCCAAGGGTGCCGCCAAGCCTTTTGATTCCAAACACTGTCTCCTTGGTGAATGAAAACCATGGCGGGTGCCGCGTCGGGCCTCTCGGGTGCAAGCCAGCGCTATCGCCATCGAGGGCTCGATGCCTCGTCCAGCTTCCAATTGCCACCCGGCGAAGGCGAGAGGGAGCAGGCGCCGTCGATCTTCCAGGATCAGCGATTCGCTCGACGATACGCAAGCATCCCCCATTCGGGGGATGCGGCGGAAGTCGCCGATCGTCTATCCGGGCTTGGGTCTGGGAGGGACGAGCAAGGGCATGGCGAGGCTTATCGATCCAAGGCCGTCGGCGGTGCGAGGCCATGTTGGGCCACCGAGCCAAGGTCACCCGGACAGCTGGAAGTCACCATTCCCAGGTCGAGGCTGCACACGATCGCTCCTTGCTGGCCCGTCAGCAAGACGACTCGGTCGGTGGCCATTCTGGAGTTCGTGCCCAGCCGTTCCGGCGCCATGACTGTCAAGAACTGGGTTCGAGCAGGGGAGCAACGCCAATGACAACCCATCCGCTGACGACGGGTCCCGACACGTTTGGCGGGACGGGGGCGGACGAGACGGTCAACGGGACGTCGACGACCTTGAATGCGGGGGACCAGCTGGACGGCGGTGGTGGGTACGACTACCTGGCGCTGTTTGGGCCGGGCATGTTCGACCTCAGCACGCTGGCGCAGTTCACCGGCTTCGAGCAGGTCGATCTCGTCAACCTCCTGGGAGGTTCGTCAAGCCTGCGGCTGCGCAACGGGGTCGCCCTGACGGTCACCGTCGAGAACTTCGGCGGTGGCACGATCTGGCTTGCCGACAGTGCTGTCACCGTCACCTTCATCGGCAGTGGCGGCAGCAGCTATACGGTCAATTCGTCCAGCGGCGCCCTGACAGTTGCCGGGTCAGTCTACAACAGCACCTTCAACCTGTCCGACGGCACGGCGGAGGTCGATCTCGCAGTCAACTCTGCCAACAACCGGTTCTTTGTATCTACGGGACAGGTTGATATCGATCTGAGCATCGCCAACAATTATAATTACGTAGTTATTCGCGATGTTCGCACGTTCGATCGGAATAGCGTCTTCACGGGTGGGACATCGTCCCACTGGAACAATCTGCTGTACTTGGAGGGAACGGGCGGGGAGCTGGATCTGGCCGACCTGAATCTCGGCAACGTGTGGTCGCTCCACATAGGCGGTTGGCTCGGCTCCAGCAGCATGACGGTCACGGTCGACGCTGCCTCGCTATCGCATGTGGGTGCGATTTCAGGCAACAGCAATGCGAGGCTGCAGACTGCGGCAACGGAACTCGATCTGACCGATGTGCCGGTCAGCGGCAGCATCGCCATCGCCAGCACCAATGGCGCCGGCACCACCTTCACCGTCGCCGACGCCCATACCGGCCTGTGTGTTGTAGGCGGTCTCGGCGCCGACACACTCGTCGGCCAGGGCTTCGCGTTCACCGCCGGCCAACGCACGGCCATCTTCGGCGGCGGCTCCGTCGAGGTCATCCAGGACAGTAGCGGGACGTACTTCAATCCAGCGGTCCCAAGAGTCTTGATCGACCAGATCGCCGGTGATGGCGTCCTGAGTGAGGCAGAGGCTTTGAGTGGCGCAGGATTGGTCATCGGGGGCACAACGATAGCCATTGCTGATGGATCGCAGGTCACGGTCGTACTCAACGGGTACGATTACGGCGGGGTCGTGGGCAATGGCAGTTGGTCGGTGACAGTGTCTATATCCGACGTGGGTGAGCTGATCGATGGTGCCAGCTACCACGTGACAGCGAACGCTTCGGGTGCAACGCAGGGAGCACGAACCTTGGTGGTCGACAGGGCAGCTCCGGACCAGCCATCGATTGCTTCGGTGATGGACGACATGTCGCCGCTTACGGGAGCACTGATCGGCGGGACCTCGACCAACGATTCGGACCTGGCAGTGAAGGTGAGCCTGGTGGGGACGGGCGCGGTAGTCGGTGACACGGTCCGCCTGTACGACGGCACCGGGACGAGCAGTCCGCAGGGCAGTACGTATGTCTTGAGCGGCACCGACCTGGGACTCGGATATGCCAACGTTCAGACCGGCCCGCTTGCCAATGGGACTGACTACTCGTTGACAGCCCGGATCACCGATCAGGCTGGCAATCAGAGTGCGGTGTCGACGAACTCCTTCGCCGTGACCATCGACACGACGGTGCCGGGCGGGCCCTCGATCGTCTCGGTGACGGACGACGTGTCGCCAACCACGGGAGTGTTGACCGGCGGATCCTCGACCAACGATGCCGACCTGACAGTGAAGGTGAGCCTGGTCGGGACAGGCGCAGTAGTCGGTGACACGGTCCGCCTATACGACGGCAGCGGAACGAGCAGTCCGTTGGGCAATTCGTATGTCGTGAACGTCACCGACGTCGGCCTCGGATATGCCGATGTTCAGACCGGCTCCCTGGCCAACGGGACGAGCTATGTGCTGACGGCACGGATCACCGACCAGGCTGGCAATCAGAGCGCGGTGTCGAGCAACTCCTTTGCCGTGGGCATCGACACGTCGGCGCCTGTGCCTGCGCTGGTGATCGGGTCGATCACGACGGACAACGTGGTGAATGCGGCCGAGGCGGGTGCCACGGTGCAGGTGAGCGGCGCGGTGAGCGGCGAGTTCAAGGCCGGCGACACCGTGTGGTTGACGGTGAACGGCGTGGTGTCGGCGGGTCAGGTCAATACTGGAGGCGCCTTCAGCATCGCGGTACCAGGCAGCGACCTCCTGGCGGACGCCGACCGCACGGTTGCCGGGAGCATCACGACGGTCGACGCGGCGGGCAATGTAGGTATGGCGACAACAGCGACGCCCTACGGCGTCGACACGGCGGCGCCCCTGCCGGTGCTGGCGATCGGGTCGATCACGGCGGACAACGTGGTGAACGCGGCCGAAGCCGGCGGCGGGGTGCAGGTGAGCGGCACGGTGAGCGGCGAGTTCAAGGCGGGTGACACGGTATCGTTGACGGTGAACGGCGTGGTGTCGACGGGCCAGGTCGACGTCGGCGGCGCGTTCAGCATCGCGGTGCAGGGCAGTGACTTGGTGGCCGATGCTGACAAATCAGTGTCGGGCAGCGTCACGACGGTCGACGCGGCTGGCAACGCCGGCACGGCGACGGCGAGCAAGGCATATGGCGTGGACACGGCGATGCCGGTGCCCGTGCTGACGATCGGCTCGGTCACGGCAGACAACGTGGTGAATGCGGCCGAGGCTGGGAGTGCCGTGCAGGTGGCCGGTACAGTCAGCGGCGAGTTCAAGGCTGGCGACACGGTGTCGTTGACGGTGAACGGCGTCGTGTCGACGGGCCAAGTCGACGTCGGCGGTGCGTTCAGCATCGCGGTGCAGGGCAGCGACCTGGCGAACGATTCAGATAAGTCGGTATCGGGCAGCGTCACGATTGTCGATGCCGCGGGCAATGTTGGCACGGCGACGGCAGGCAAGGCGTATGGCGTCGACTTCGCCGCTCCGGTGCCCGTGCTGGTGATCGGGTCGATCACGTCGGACAACGTGGTGAACGCGTTCGAGGCCGGCGGTGCCGTGCAGGTAACTGGCACGGTGAGCGGCGAGTTCAAGGCTGGCGACACCGTCACGCTGACGGTCAACGGCGTCGTGTCGACCGGTCAGGTCGATGCCGTCGGCGCGTTCAGCATCGCGGTTCAGGGCAGCGACCTGGCGGCCGATGCCGACAAATCAGTGTCGGGCAGCGTCACGACCGTCGACGCGGCCGGCAATACCGGCACGGCGACGGCAGGCAAGGCGTATGGCGTCGACATCGCAGCGCCGGTGCCTGTGCTGGTGATCGCATCGATCACGACGGACGACGTGGTGAACACGACCGAGGCCGTCGGTGTCGTGCAGGCAACTGGCACGGTGAGCGGCGAGTTCAAGGCCGGGGACATGGTGTCGTTGACGGTGAACGGAGTGGTGTCGATCGGCCAACTCGATGCCGGTGGAGCGTTCAACATCGCGGTGAAGGGCAGCGACCTGGCGGCCGATGCCGACAAATCAGTGTCGGGCAGCGTCACGACGGTCGACTCGGCTGGCAACGTCGGCACGGCGACGGCGAGCAAGGCGTATGGCGTAGACACGGCGATACCGGTGCCCGTGCTGGTGATCGGCTCGATCACGGCGGACAACGTGGTGAACGCGCCCGAGGCCGGCGGCGCTGTGCTGGTGTCCGGCACAGTCAGCGGTGAGTTCAAGGCTGGCGACAGGGTGTCGTTGACGGTCAACGGCGTGGTGTCGAACGGCCAGGTCGATTCCGGTGGCGCATTCAGTATCGCGGTGCAGGGCAGCGATCTGGCGGCCGATGCCGACAAGTCGGTGTCGGGAAGCATTGCGACAGTCGACGCGGCCGGCAATGCCGGCACGGCGACGGCGAGCAAGGCGTTTGGGGTGGACACGGCGATGCCGGTGCCGGTTCTGGCGATCGGGCCGATCACGGCGGACAACGTGGTGAACGCGTCCGAATCTGGCGGCACGGTGCAGGTGTCCGGCACAGTCATCGGCGAGTTCAAGGCCGGTGACACGGTGACGTTGACGGTGAACGGCACTGCACTGACCGGCCAGGTCGATGCCGGTGGCGCCTTCGCTATCGCGGTACAGGGAAGTGACCTGGCAGCCGACGCCGATCGCTCGGTCTTGGGCAGCATCACCACCACCGATGCGGCGGGCAACGTCGGGACGGTGACAGCCAGCAAGGCTTACGGCGTAGACATGGCGGCTCCGGTGCCGGTGCTGGCGATCGGCACTGTCACGGCCGACAACGTGATCAATGCGGCGGAGGCTTGGGGCGCGGTGCTGGTCGGCGGCACGGTGAGCGGCGAGTTCCTGGCTGGCGACACGGTGTCGCTGACGGTGAACGGCGTGGTGTCGACCGGGCGGGTCGACGCGGCTGGCGCCTTCCGCATCCGGGTGCAGAGCGCCGACCTTATAGCCGACACCGATCTCACCGTGTCGGGCAGCATCGTCGCCACCGATGCAGCCGGCAACGTCGGGATCGCCACGGCCAGCAAGTCCTACGGCGTGGACACGGCTGCACCCAGTCTGACGATGTTGATCTGGTCGATCACGGCGGACAACGTGGTCAATGCGTCCGAGGCCGGCGGCACGGTGCTGGTGCATGGCACGGTGCTCGGCGAGCTCGACGTCGGCGAGACGGTGTCGTTGACGCTGAACGGGGTGGTGTCGACCGGCCAGGTCGATGCCGATGGCGGCTTCAGCATCGGCGTGCGGGGCAGCGACCTGGTCGCGGATGCCGATCGCACGGCAGAGGGCAGAATCACGGCCACCGATGCCGCCGGCAACAGTCGGACGGCGACCACGGCTAAGGCTTACGAGGTCGACACGTCGGCGCCGGCGCCGGTGCTGACGATCGGCGCGATCTCGGCGGACAATGTGGTGAACGCGGCGGAGGCCGCCGCCCTGGTGATGGCGAGCGGCACGGTGGGCGGCGAGTTCAAGGTTGGAGACACCGTGTCGATAGCGATCGGCGGCGTCGTGTCGACCGGCCAGGTCGATGCCGGTGGCGCGTTCAGCATCGCGGTGCAGGGTGGAGACCTGGTCGCGGATGCCGATCGCACGGCAGAGGGCAGCATCACCACCACCGATGCCGCCGGCAACACGGGGACGGCGACCACGGCCATAGCCTACGGAGTCGATACGTCGGCGCCGGCGCCCGTGCTGACGATCGGCGCGATCACCGCGGACAATGTGGTGAATGCCGCGGAATCCGGTGGCCTGGTGATGGTAGGCGGCACGGTGAGCGGCGAGTTCGAGGCCGGGGACACAGTGTCGATAGCGGTCGACGGTGTCGTGTCCATCGGCCAGGTCGATGCCGGCGGTACGTTCAGCATCGCGGTGCAGGGCAGTGACCTGACGGCCGACGCCGATCACTCGGTATCGGGAAGCATCACGACGGTCGACGCAGCGGGCAATGCCGGCACGGCGACGGCGAGCAAGGCGTATGGCGTGGACACGGCGGAGCCGGTGCCGACTCTGATCATCGGACCGATCACGGCGGACAACGTGGTGAACGCCACAGAGGCCGGCGGTGCCGTGCAGGTGTCCGGCACGGTGAGCGGCGATTTCAAGGCCGGCGACACGGTGTCGGTGACGGTGAACGGCGTCGTATCGACGGGCCAGGTCGATGCCAGCGGCGCGTTCAGCATCGCGGTGCAGGGTAGCGACCTGTCGGTCGACGCCGATAAATCGGTCTCGGCCAGCGTCACGACGATCGATGCAGCGGGCAACGCCGGCACGGCGACGGCGAGCAAGGCATATGGCGTGGATGCGGCAGCGCCGGCGCCCGTGCTGGTGATCGGATCGATCACGGCGGACAACGTGGCGAACGCGGCGGAGGCCGGTGGCGTGGTGCAGGTGACCGGCACGGTGAGCGGCGATTTCAAGGCCGGCGACGCGGTGTCGTTGGCCGTGAACGGTGTCGTGTCGACCGGCCAGGTCGATGCCGGCGGCGCGTTCAGCATCGCGGTGCAAGGCAGCGACCTCGTGGCCGACGACGATCACTCGGTGTCGGGCGGCATCACGACGATCGACGCGGCGGGCAATGCCGGCACGGCGACGGCGAGCAAGGCATATGGCGTGGATACGGCAGCGCCGGCGCCGGTGTTGGCGATCGATCCGATCACGGCGGACAACGTGGTGAATGCGTCCGAGGCCGGCGGCGTGGTGCAGGTGACCGGCACGGTGAGCGGCGAGTTCAAGGCCGGCGACATTGTGTCGTTGACGGCGAGCGGCGTCGTGTCGGCCGGCCAAGTCGATGCCGGCGGATCGTTCAGCATCGCGGTGCAGGGCAGCGACCTGGCGGCCGATGCCGGTAAATCGGTCTCGGGCAGCATCACGACGGTCGACTCGGCGGGCAATGCCGGCACGGCGACGGCGATCAGGATCTATGGCGTGAATGCGGCGTCTCCCTTGGCCGTGCTGGCGATCGGTGCGATCACGACGGACAACGTGGTCAACGCTTCCGAGGCCGCCGGGACGGTGCTGGTGAGCGGCACGGTGAACGGTGCGTTCGCGGCCGGCGACGTGGTGTCCCTGACGGTGAATGGTGTGACGTCGACCGGCGAGGTCGACGCCGGCGGCGCCTTCGGTATCGCCGTCCTGGGCAGCGCGCTGGCAGCCGATGCCGGCCGCACGGTGTCGGGCAGCGTCTCGACGGTCGACCTGGCGGGCAACATCGGCACGGCGACGGCGAGCCGGGCCTATGATGTCGACATCGTGGCTCCCGTGCCGGTCCTGTCGATCGGCGCCATCACGGCCGATGGCGTGGTGAACGCCTCCGAGGCCGGCGGCGCCGTGCTGGTGAACGGCACGGTGAGCGGCGAGTTCACCGCCGGCGACATCGTTTCCCTGACGGTCAACGGCACGGTGTCGACCGGCGCGTTGGACGCCGGCGGCGCGTTCGGCATCTTCGTGCAGGGCAGCGACCTCGCAGCCGACGCCGGCCGTTCGTTGGTCGGCGGCATCACGACGGTCGACGCCGCCGGCAACAGCGGCACCGCGATGGCCACCAGGGCCTATGGCGTCGACACGGCGCCGCCGCTGCCGGTCCTGGCAATCTCGCCGGTCACGGCAGACGGCGTGGTCAACGCTGCCGAGGGCGGCGGCGCGGTGCTGGTGAGCGGGATGGTGAGCGGAGACTTCACGGAAGGCGACGTCGTGTCGCTGACCGTCGATGGCGTCGTATCGACTGGCCAGGTCGACGCTGGCGGCACGTTCAGCATCGTCGTGCAGGGCAGCGACCTGGTCGCCGACCCCGATCGCTCCATGACGGTGAGCTTCGCCACGGTCGACGCGGCAGGCAACGGTGGCTCGACGACAGTGGCCGCGATCTACGGCGTCGATGTCGCGGGGCCCGTGCCGGTCCTTCTGATCGATCCGATCGCGTCCGACGACGTCGTGGACGCATCCGAGGCCGGCGCGGTCGTGATGGTGAGCGGGACGGTGAGCGGCGAGTTCTCGGAAGGCGACGTCGTGTCCCTGGCGGTCAACGGCGTCGTGTCGACCGGCCAGGTCGAGGCGGGTGGCGCCTTCGGCATCGCCGTCCAGGGCAGCGACCTGCTGGCCGATGCCGACCGCACGGTGGCCGGCAGCATCGCCACTGTCGACGCCGCCGGCAACAGCGGCGCCGCGACGGCGGCGAGGGCCTATGAGACGCCCTCGAGGCTGACGGTCGGCGCGACGGCAGGCGTTCTTCCCGAAGGCAGCGGCACGGCGGCCGCGTTTCGCTTCGCGCTCGTCCTGGACAGGGCCAGCGCCACGACCCAGACGGTCGACTGGTCCGTCTCGGGCAGTGGCCTCGCCCCGGCCGAGGCCGCCGACTTCGGAACGGCGTTCCCTCGCGGGACGGTCACCTTCGCCGCCGGAGAGACGCGGCACGAGGTCGTCGTGCCGGTGTCCGGGGACTCGACGGTCGAGCCGGATGAAGGCTTCTCGTTCACGTTGTCGAACGCGTCGGCCGGCCTGATCGTGGATGGTGCCTCGGTATCGGCGACCATCCGCAACGACGACCTCGCGGCGACCGACGACGCCTATGTCGTCCTGCAAGGCCAATCGCTGGTGATCGAGGCCTCCGACGGATTGCTTTCGAACGACCCGGCGTCGCCGCTTCCGCATTCCTCGGCCGTGTCGGCCGCACCGCAGGGCACGCTGCAGCTCGATGCCGACGGGGGGTTCGTCTATGTGCCGGTGCCCGGCTTCCACGGCGTCGATCAGCTCGTCTACCTCGTGTCGGACGGCGCCGGCGCGTCGGGCAGCGCCGTGGTGTCCCTCTTCGTCGTCCCAGTCTCGATCGGCGAATCGGAGACCCTGGACCTTCTCTCGCTGACGCGGGAGCAACAGGTGGCGGCGATCTACGCGGCGTTCCTCGGCCGGGGCGCCGACCTCGACGGCTTCGAGTTCTGGCTGCAGGAGGCCGAGGAAGGAGCAGAGGCGCCGGGGCCGGAGACGTCGGTGCTGTTCGCCGACATCGGCAGCTCGTTGGGAGTCAGTGCGGAGGCTCGGGCATTGCACCCGTTCCTCGCGGCTCCCGTGGGCGCAAGCGACGGCGAGATCGAGGCCTTCCTGAACGGCGTCTATGGCAACCTGTTCGATCGTGCGCCGGATGCGGACGGTCTGGAGTACTGGACGGGCGAGGTGAGGCAGACCCTGCTGGCCGGCGAGTTCGTGGGCTCGATCCTGGTCGACATCATCAGCGGCGCGCAGGACACGGCGGCGGGACGGGACATCACGACGCTGATGGGCAAGGTCGCGGTGAGCCTCGCCTACGTGCGGGAGCAGCAGGAGCACGACATGGCATGGGCCGGGGCGAGCGACATCGCTGCGGCGACCGCGTTGCTCGAGGCGGTGACGGCGGATCCGGCGAGCGTGCTGGCCGGGATAAGGAACGCCGAGGCGCTGGTCGAGCAGCATGCCTGAGATGCCGAGCTTCACCGCGATCGGCGCAATCGGTTCCCGACTATCGTCCCGGCACGCGCAACGGTGCCCGGCTGGCCGGTGTCGCATTGCCGACCTTCAGGAGGGGGAGAATCTCCGATGGCTTCGACGATAATTCCGGACTTGATGGTGAACGATGCCTTGCCGGTCGCCGGGATAAAGGCGCTTACCTCGGAGCGGCCGGAGGGCGACAGCGGCATCACGTCCTTCACTTTCGCCATCGAGCTGGACCGTCCAGCGACGACCGTTCAGACGCTGGTGTGGAACGTCAGCCCGCGGCCGGGCAAGAGCACGGTGGATGGCGCCGATTTCGCGGGCTCGCCGCGTTGGCCCGCCACGCTGGAGTTCGCGCCCGGAGAGACCCGGAAGACCATAACCGTGGATGTCGCGGGCGATGATGCCGTGGAACCCGACGAGCATTTCAGCGTGCTGCTGTACGGCGCATCGGCGGGGTTGCGGATTGATTCACTCCATTACGGCGATATCGCGGATGCGATCATCCTCGATGACGACGGCTTGACCGTGTCGATCGCCGCGACGGACGCGAGGAAACCCGAGGGCAACGGCGGCATCACGCCTTTCATCTTCACGGCAAGCCTGAACCAGCCCTCTGCGTCGAGCCTGACGGTGGACTGGTCCGTTGTCGGAAGCGGAGCCCGCGGCGCTCATTTCTCCGACTTCGAGGGCCGGCAGTTCCTGCCTTCGGGCACGTTGAATTTCGCGCCCGGCGAGACGAGCAAGACCATCACCGTCCGAGTGCTGGGCGACACGACCGAAGACTTCATGTATCCGGGCTTCGATCCCGACGAGCCCGACGAGCAGTTCACGGTCACCTTGTCCAATCCGACGGCCGGGCTCGTCCTCGGAGCCCGCGCGTCGGCCGTCGGCTCGATCCTGACCGATGATTCGCCGGCCTTTGTCGGGGCTCCTCGCCCGGTCCCTGAGAACGAGAGCTACCCGTTCCTGCTCTACTACTTCGGCCGTTATCTCGAGCCCGGTGCCACGACGCGCTACCTCTCGTGGTCGGTGTCGGCTGCGGGCGATCATCCGGCGGACGCGACAGACTTCGCCGATGGCGTCTTCCCCTCGGGGAGCTCGACTTTTGGCCCGGGCGAGAACGTCTTGCTGATCTGGCTGCCGCTTGCGAACGATGCCGTGGTGGAGCCGGACGAGACCTTCACGATGACCGTGTCGACCGTGTCCGCTGGGGTGCCGCTCGACAGCATGGTCGGGACGATCGTGGACGACGACACCGTGTCGGCGGCGGCCGACGCCTACGTCCTGCAGCAGGGCCGGTCGCTGTCCGCTGTCGCCCCGTCGGCCGGCGTGCTGGCGAACGACGAGAATGCATCGACGGCAGCGCTGCTCGACGGCCCGCGACACGGCACGCTCCGCCTCGATGGCGATGGCGGCCTCGGCTACACGCCCGCTGCCGGCTTTTTCGGGGTCGATTCGTTCTCGTATCGCGCCGGCAATGCGGTCACCTCGGCCGACGCCGAGGTCCTGCTCTACGTGGTGCCGGTATCGGCCGGCGAGTCGACGACCCTCGACCTGTTGGCCTTGAGCGCCGAGCAGCAGATCGCGGCGACCTACGTCGCGTTCTTCGGACGGGCGGCCGACGCCCGCGGCTTCGCATTCTGGGTCGGCGAGTTCGATCGCGGCCTGCCGGTGCAGGGACCGGCCGTGCTGTTCGCCAACATCGCGAGCTCGTTCGGCGTCAGCGACGAGGCGAAAGGTCTCTATCCCTTCCTCGCCGACCCGTTCAACGCGGACGACGGCCAGATCGGCAGCTTCCTCGACCGCGTGTATGGCAACCTGTTCAACCGCTCGTCGGATGCCGACGGCCGGGCGTACTGGACGGGGCAGGTCAAGGCGACGCTGGCGAGCGGCAAGTTCGTGGGGTCGGTGCTGATCGACATCATGGGCGGCGCCCAGGACACCGCGGCCGGTCAGGACATCACCACCCTGATGGGCAAGGTTGCCGTCAGCCTGGCCTACGTGCACGAGCAGCAGGATCACGACATGGCGTGGAACGGCGCGACCGACATCGCCGCCGCGACGACGTTGATGCGCTACGTCACGGCCAATCCGCGGAGCGTCCTCATCGGCATTCTGAGCGCGGAATCCCAGGTGGCCGAGCATGCGTGACCTTCGAGCGATAATTTGCCGTCGTGCGCTCGCGGCGTAGCGCGGCGGTGAATTGCGCCGTGCGAGCGCTGCCGCCTCGAGCGCTCCACTGCGAGTGCGACACAGTGTTGGAGGTTAGGGATTGTCGCCTTACAGTCCGTTTCGGAGGCACGACATGAGCACCCTTACCGTTACCGCCAAGGGTCAAGTAACGCTGCGCAAGGACCTGCTGCAGCATCTGGGCGTGCGTCCTGGCGACAAGATCACCGTGGACAAGCTTCCCGACGGCCGCATCGAGGTGAAAGCTGCGCGTCCCGCCGGCCCGATATCGGCCGTGTTCGGCATGCTGAAGGGCAAGAAGGGCGCTTCGCTGTCGATCGAGGAAATCAACGAGATCGCGGCGCGAGGCTGGGCCGGCCGGCGATGAAGTTTGCCGACTGCGCCATCGCCTATGAAGGAAGCTGGTTGGGCGCGCAAACCTTCGTGTCCTTCGATCGCAAGGCCATGACGATGCTCGCCGCGCGGGGAAAGGCCACCAGGCTGTTGTCGTAGCGTGGCGCCGGGTTCGCGGCCCAGCACCCCGGGTTACCCGAATCGTCGCCGACATCCGCCGTGAACGACAAGATCGTCACGCTGCACCGACCCTGAAACAGGAAATCGAAAGCGACGCATGCCCGCACCGAGTGACCTTGGTGAGCGGGAATCGGCTACCGCCCAACCGCTCGGTGTCGGCTTGGAGAATCAAGTCATCCCCGCGATCGCCGTCTTGACGTCACGAAGAACCCGGCTAGTGTAGAGTCTCGTAAATGTCTATTCAATACTCTGCTGTGAGCCGAGGACGGCGCGCGCCCGATTGATCTTGGCGAGGATGGCGTGACCCTCGGCCCGCCAGACGTATCGCTTGGGAGCCAG
>Ga0268299_1000868_pt1 | contig 73470 bp, 54 predicted proteins | sample NOBtaG_FD_193484 | JGI IMG/M metagenome (GOLD analysis project Ga0268299, IMG submission 193484) | Activated sludge microbial communities from bioreactor in Nijmegen, Gelderland, Netherland - NOB reactor | ecosystem: Engineered > Bioreactor > Aerobic > Activated sludge | place: Netherlands... | reverse complement strand
GCGATACCTCGACATGGCCCGCAGTGCCGAGAGCAGACGAGCATCCAAGAAGGCGGCGTGAGAAAACAGGACGCTCAAGAAGAGAATCCCACTCCTCTCAAACTACACAGAGATCGGGACTTGACCCCGCCGCTCGAAGCCCCTCACGCCTCTGGCGTGAGGGGCTTCTTCTTCGTCCGGGATCCGGGTGTAGCTTGACCGGCGGATGAGGGAGGCGCTGCGCGAGCGGCTGGCCGGCGATCCGGCAGCGTGGGCGACGATGCTGCGGCATCTCGTTCCGATCGTGGGCGTGCTGCTGCTCGACTGGTCGGCGCTCGAGGCGCTCGTGTCGCTCTTCCTCGACGCCTGGACCGTCGTGCTCTGCCTCGCCGCGGTGGCCGCCACCTTCGTCGTGCGCGGCTTCGTGTTCGACGACATGGACCTCGCGGACTGGGCCAACGTCGTCGCGGGTGGCCTGGCGCTCTTCGCAGTGGTCGGCGCGCTGCTCGGCTTCGCGCTCGCGGTGCCGGCCGGCATGCTGCTCGGCGTCGTCGCCGGCCACGACGGTGACGACCTCCGGTCGCTCCTCGATGCGCCCGGACTCTACACGACCTTCGCCGGCATGCTCGCCTTCCAGGTACCGCGCTTCTGGAGCATCGTCACGCGCCTCGACGAGGCGTCGGCGCGGCGCATCGTCGAGCTCGAGGTCGGGTTCGTCCTCGTCCGCGGCATCCTGGTGGCGATCGCGGGGCTCGCCTTCGGCGCGCTTCCCCCGGGCGCGTCGGTGCTGGGCGCGCTCGTCGCCGCGCAGGCGGTGCTCGCGCTCACCGAGATCGTCTCGGATCACCTGCTGCTCGCGATCGGTGCCCGCAGCGCGAGGGCGGCAGTGTCCGGCGAGCGGCCGGTCTCCGCGACCCCTGCGCGGAGCGCACGCCGCGCGCGCCGCCGCCGCTGACCGGAGATCGGTCGAGGAGATTCGCCGCGGCTCGTCGCCGGCCGTTGCCGATCGCGCAGCCGAGTCTCACGTCCGTGCGAGTTCGCGCAGCTTCGCAAGGGCGATGCGGCGAGGTGCATGGCGGCGCGCCGCGCAGCGTCCATGCAGGCCGCGCACGGGACGACGATTTTCCCACGAAACTCGGGCCTTGCGTGGAGTGGCACGTCGGCTGCGTAGGGCGCCCCCGCGAGGCGGCGTGCGAGAGGAGCACGCCGGGGAGAGAAGCCATGGACCACCATTCGAGAAGGGTTGGGTTCGCAAAGCGCATTCGCGTGCAGATGCCGCTCGGCGTCCGGCACGCGGCCTGGGACCTGCGGCCGTTCGGCCTCGGTCGCGTGATCGCGCCGGAGCTGCCGACGCAGGTCGAGATCACCGCGGGCACCTGGCTCGATCTCGCGTCGGGCGAGGTCCGCTCGGCCGCGAGCGCGCGCACGGTGTCGGCCGCTTGATCCGCATCCTCGGCGCACTGCCGCCGGCCGTCTCGCGGGCCGCGACGGGACCGGGCCCACACGGCCCCGTCGCGCAGCCCCGCGGCCGCACCAGGGTGGTCGTCCTGCCGTTCCCGGCGGGACGGGACGTCCCGTGGACCGCCGCCGCACGCTCGGCGGATCCGCGCGTCGAGCGAGCCGCGCGACACGCGTCGCTCGACGACGGCGAGGCGTCGCCGCGCTTCAGCCGGCGCGAAAGCTCGCGGCGAGCCGGTCGAGCTGCGCCAGCCTCGAACCGAACGCGACCTCGAAGCTACGTGCGCGCTTGACGAAGAGGTGCGCGTCGCACTCCCAGGTGAAGCCCATGCCGCCGTGGTTCTGCACGTTGTCGGCGGCGTTCTGCAGATACGCGCCCGAGGCGAGGATCTTCGCCACGGACACCTGGAAGTCCTGGTCCGAGGCCTCGTCGCGCACCGAGACGACCGCGTAGGTGGTCGCCGAGCGCGCCACCTCCGCCCGCACCGCCATGTCTGCACAGCGGTGCTTGACCGCCTGGAAGGAGCCGATCGGCTTGTCGAACTGACGGCGCACCTTCCCGTACTCGACCGACATCTCGACCGTCCGCTGGATGCCGCCCACGGCCTCCGCGCACGACAGCACCATGGCGCGGCGCGCCAGCGCCGTCACCGCCGACGTACCCTCGGCGAGGACGGCGCCGCGCGCCGCGCCGAGCCGGACGACGGCGATGCTCCGCGTCGGGTCCATGCTCGGACGCCGCTCCACCTCGGCGCCCGGGCCCGCCGCCAGATAGAGGACCGACGCCGGCGCGATGACGAGGAACGCGGTGTCGCCGTCGGCGTCGGCGACGTAGCCGCTCTCGCCGCTGATCTCGTTGCCGCGCACCACGATCGAGCTCGCGGCCGACGTCGCGTCGATCACCGCGACGCGCAGGTCGCCGGCGAGGATGCGCGCGAGGTCACCGTGCGCACCGCCGCCGAGCGTCGCGAGCGCGTGCGCCGCCAGCACCGAGCCGAGCCACGGCCCCGGCGCGAGCGCGCGCCCGAGCTCCTCGAAGAGGACCATCTCCTCGGTGATCGCGTAGCCCGCGCCGCCCTTCGCCTCCGGCACGGCGAGCCCGAAGAAGCCGAGCTCGCCGGCCGCACGCCACAGCGGTGCGAGCGCCGTGGGACCGGCGTGTCCGAGCTCGCGCACGCGCGCCATCGGCAGCTCGTTCTCGAGAAAGGCGCGCACCGACGACTGGATCGCTTCCTGGTCGGAGCTGAGCATGAGGTCCATGGCGGGAGTCCTTCCTTCGGGTCGATTCCCGCGCTCAGCGCGGCAGGCCGAGCACGCGCTCGCCGATGATGTTGCGCTGGATGTCCTTCGAGCCGGCCGCGATCGTCGACGAGAACGACAGCAGCCAGCGGAACACCCAGGTCTCGCGGATGCGCCGGCGGCGTGCGCCGAGTTCCTGCGAGATCGGCTGCTCCTCCGCGTCCCACTCGAGGATCTGCGGGCCGAGGATCTCCATCGCGAGCGCGTGCACGCGCTGCTGCAGCTCCGAGAAGAAGATGCGGATCAGCGACGCCTCGCTGCTCGGCACGCCGGTGCGCGCCGTGCGGCTCACGCTGCGGTAGGTCATGGCGCGCAGCGCTTCGACCTCGGCGCGCATCTGCGCGAGCCGGCGCCCGATGTCGGCGTCGTCGATGGTGCGCGTCGCCTGGTCGGCGGCGCTCGCCGCGGCACCGCCGAGCGGCGTGCGGCGTGCGAGCGCGATCAGCTCGTCGACCATGCGCGTCAAGCGCACCTGCTCGGAGAGGAACGCGGTGCCGCGCTCGAAGCCGAGCGTCGACATCGCGACGCGCCAGCCGTCGTTGATCTGACCGACGACGTTGGCCCGCGGGATGCGCACCTCGTCGTAGAACACCTCGCAGAAGTCCTGGTGCCCGGCCATGGTGCGGATCGGGCGGATCTCGATGCCCTTGGCGTCCATCGGGCAGATCACCCAGCTGATGCCCTTGTGCTTCGGCGCGTCGGGATCCGTGCGCACGAGCAGCTCCTGCCATTCCGCGATCTGCGCGAAGCTCGTCCAGATCTTCTGCCCGCTGACGACCAGGTCGTCACCGTCGAGCACCGCGCGCGTCGACAGGCTGCCGAGATCGGAGCCCGCGCCGGGCTCGGAGAAGCCCTGGCACCAGACGGTCTCGCCGCGCAGGATGCGCGGCAAGTGATACGACTTCTGCGCCTCGCTGCCGCAGGCGATGAGCGTCGGGCCGCCGTGGTTCAGGCCGACGAAGAGCGTCGAGGGCTCGTGCGCGCCGGCGCGCGCGAACTCCTCGTACCAGATCAGCTGCTCCATCAACGACGCCCCGCGTCCGCCGTACTCCTTCGGCCACGAGATGCCCGCCCAGCCGGCGTCGTGCATCTTCCTCTGCCAGGCGAGGTCGAACTCGCGCCGTCCGTGGATGTCGTTCTCCGCCGGCGGGTGCTCGGGCTTGTTGGCCTCGATCCATTCGCGGGCGCGGGCGCGGAAGCGCTCTTCCTCGGGCGTGAAGGTGATGTCCATCGCTCCGTGGTATTAGCGGGCGCGCTCGCGTCGGCAAGCCGCACGTCGCGGCGTCGAGCATTGCCCGGGACCGCTCGGGTTGGATAGCCTCGCGCCGCACGCGCCCGTCATGAAGCCCGCCGAGAGCTCCACCACCGTGCCCGCCGTGGTGCCGCCGATCGACGGCCTGCGCGGAGTCGCCGCACTCTCGGTGCTGCTGTTCCACTGCTGGGTCTACACCGACCCACCGCTCGGCGGCGGCACGCTGCGCGCGCTCGTCGCCGCGGGCGGGCTCGGCGTCGACTTCTTCTTCGTGATCAGCGGCTTCGTGCTCTTCCTGCCGGTCGCACGCCGCGACGGCGAGCTCGGCGACGTGCGCGCCTACCTCGTCCGCCGCGTCGCACGCATCGTGCCCGCGTACTATCTGAGCCTCGTCGTGCAGGCGGCGCTTGTCCCGGTGCTGACGGGCTTCGCGTCGCCCTTCGCCACCCCCGGCGGCTGGCTCGTGCTCGCGGCGCACCTGCTCTTCCTGCAGCACGAGCTGCCGACCTCGCTCGCGCGCGCCGCCGGGTACACGGGGAACGTCGTCGGCTTCGGCGTGAACGGTGTCGTCTGGTCGCTATCGATCGAGGCGCTGTTCTACGCGACGCTGCCGCTGGTCGCGGTACCGTTCTTTCGCCGGCCGGTGGTCGGTCTCGCCGTGGCGGTGGCGACCAGCGTCGCCTGGCGCTGGCTCGCGCTGCTGATCGCCCCCCCCGTGCCCGCGCCGACGCCACCTCGCCTGCTCGAGCAGTTCCCCGCGTTCCCTGCTCACTTCGCCTTCGGCATGGCGGCGACGCTGCTCTACGTCGCCACGGTGCGCCGCGCCGGCGCACGCGCGCCGTCCGCGAGATGCGGTCCGGGTGTCACCGTGCTGCACGTCGTCGCGCTCGGCATCCTGCTCGCGGTGATGGTCGAGCACGGCGGCGCGGTGGCGTCGGCGCCGGCACGAGCCTTCGCGCGCACCATCGCAGCACTCGGACCGGCGCTCGCGTTCGCGCTGCTGCTCGCGGTCGCGGTGTGCACGCCGGACGGACCGCTGCGCGTGCTCGCGTCGCCGGGGTTCCGCTGGCTCGGCGACGTGTCGTACGGCGTCTTTCTCTGGCACCTGCCGCTGATCCTCGCGGCGCGTCCGCTGGCGCTGCGCGTCGCGGGCGAGCAGAGCACGGCGGGCTACGTGCTGCTGTGTGCGATCGTCGTGCCGGCGAGCCTGCTGCTCGGCTGGCTGTCGCGGCGCTTCGTCGAGGAGCCGGCAATCGCGTGGGCACGCCGGCGCACGGCCAGGGCCGACGCGCGGCACGTTCGCTGAGCCTCGCCGGACGCTTCGAGATCCTGCAACCGCCGCACTGGTCGTACGTGGAGATCCGGCACCGACGGGACACTAGTCCGCGAACTCCGGCGCGACCTCGCGCGCGAAGACCTCGAGCTGCTCGAGCAGGTGCGCGCAGCTCGACGCGCGGAAGCGCAGGCTCAACACGTCGGTGCCGATCGCCGCATAGCGATGCACGAGCGCCGCCATGCGCGCGCGCTGCTCGGGCTGCGACACGTCGAGCACCTCGTCGGGCGAGAAGACCAGCGTCAGCTTCTCGCCCCGCGCTTCGCGCGCGCGCCACTCGGGCCAGGCACGTGCCTTCGCGAGCAGCGCGCCGAGCTCGTCCACGGTCAAGTAGAACGGATCCCAGCCGTCGGCCAGCGCCAGCGCGCGGCGCAGCGAGCGCGGCGTCTTGCCGCCGAGCCAGATCGGCACGCGCTCCTGGCACGCCGGCGGGTCGACGACGAAGCCGGCGATGTCGTGGTGCGTGCCGTGGTACTCGGGCTCGCGCTTGCCGAGCACGGCGCGTAGCGCGCGCAGGGCGTCCTCGTAGCGCGCGCCGCGCCCGGCGAAGTCCACTCCCAGCAGGTCGAACTCGGGCTCGAGGCTGCCGACGCCGACGCCCAGGATCAGCCGTCCGCCCGAGATCACGTCGAGCGTGCCGTAGCGCTTCGCGACCGCGAGCGGGTGGTGGTACGGCAGCACGATCACGTGCGTCGCGAGGCGGATGCGCTCGGTGAGCGCGGCGAGGTAGCCGAGGGTCGCGAGCGGGTCGTAGTAGCGCGCGCCGCGCGTCGCGACGACGTCGTGCGGCACCGCGACGTGCTCGCTGCACGTCAGGTGGTGGTAGCCGAGGCGGTCGGCGGCGATCGCGATGCGGCGCAGCTCGTCGGGTCCGGCGTCGCGCTCCCAGGGGCCGTGGCCGCGCGCGGTGAGGGTGACGATCGGGGTGGTGAGTCCGAAGCGCATGCCGGCCCTTATCACGCCGCACGAGCGCGCGGGCGTTCGCCGTGCGGTTGGTGGCGGACGGTCGCGGGTCGCTCGGCGCGCCGCCGCTCAGCTTCAAGATCGGCGAAGCTTCCGCTTCGCCGTCTCTCAGCGGCCTTCGCCATTCGCTGCGGCGCGCCGAGCGACCCGCGACCGCCGGCGGGCCCCCCCTAGGTCCTCCCGTCGGCGGGCGTCGTGGCGGTGCGGCGTGATAAGGGCCGGCATGCGCTTCGACTCGGTGTTTCGTGAGGGCCTGTTCGCGGGCCAGACCGTCATCGTCACCGGCGGCGGCAGCGGCATCGGACGCTGCACGGCGCACGAGCTCGCGCACCTCGGCGCGACGGTCGCGCTGGTGGGCCGGACGCAGGCCAAGCTCGACGCGGTCGCCGCCGAGATCGCCGACGCCGGCGGTGCCGCACCGCTCACGTTCGCGTGCGACATCCGCGACGAGGCGCAGGTGCGCGACGTCGTGCAGCGGCTCCTCGCCGCGCGCGGCCGGATCGACGCGCTGGTCAACAACGCGGGCGGCCAGTTCGCCGCTCCGCTCGCCTCGATCAGCCAGAAGGGCTGGGACGCGGTGGTGCGCAACAACCTGACCGGCGGATTCCTGTTCGCGCGCGAGTGCTACACGCAGTGGATGGCCGACCACGGCGGCGCGATCGTCAACATGGTCGCCGACTTCTGGGGCAGCATGGTCGGCATGGGCCACTCGGGGGCGGCGCGTGCCGGCATGGTGAGCTTCACCGAGACGGCGGCCGTCGAGTGGGGCGGGAGCGGCGTGCGCGTGAACGCGATCGCGCCGGGCTGGATCGCGTCGTCGGGCATGCAGACGTATCCCGAGGCGCTGCGCCCGCACCTGAAGGTCATGCACCGCGCGATCCCGCTGCAGCGCCTCGGCACCGAGTCCGAGGTGTCGGCGGCGATCTGCTTCCTGCTGTCGCCCGCCGCGGCCTTCATCTCCGGGATCACCCTGCGCGTCGACGGCGCGGCACCGAACGCGCGTCTCGCGTCGCCGCTGTCGGCGTTCCTGCCGGGCGCGCACGAGAACGCCGCACGCGGCGAGTGCACGTGGCCGCTCGGCGCGCACGAAGCGTCGCAGCCGTGGAACGGCTTCCACCTCGCCGGTCCGACGAAGCTGTTCGACGAGTGACGCGTGGGCGAGCGCATCGCGAAGCGGACGACCGGCACGCGCCCGGTCGCGGGCGCGCTCGCCGGCGCCCGGAGCCGTGGCCCCGCCGGGGGCGGCGGCAGACGAGCGGGCACGCGCGACGCGTCGGGTTTGCACTACGACGCGGACTTCGTCGGCGCCGACGAGCGTGCCGAGCTGGTCGCCTGGCTCGAGACGCTGCATCCGATCTGGGAGAATCGCTTCACTGCACGCAAGGCCGCGGCGACCGGCGTGCAGCGCCGCCTGCTGCGGCCGGTGTACTGGCTCGGCAACTGGCAGTTCGCGTGCCTCGACTACTATCGCCCACCATCGGGCGTGCACGACCGCTGCGTCGCCGCCGAGCCGTTCCCGCCGGTGCTGGCGCGCATGGTCGAAACCATCGAGACGCGCACGCGAACGATGTTCCGCGCTCCGGACCTGCCGGCGCGCTGGCACCTCAACACGTGCCTGATCAACCTGTACGGCAGCGCCGTCGAGAACGGCAAGACGATCGACACCGCGCGCGTCGGCGAGCACCGTGACTTCGAGCCAGGACCGGTCGCGTCGCTCTCGCTCGGCGAGCGTGCGCTCTTCCAGTTCACGAGCCGCGGACGGCGCGGCGAGCCGTCGCACGTCGTCGCGCAACAGTGGCTCGACGACGGCTCGCTGATGATCTTCGGCGGCGAGACCTGGAAGGACCGCACGCTGCACCGCGTGCAGCGCGTCGATCGGCGGCTCGGCGCGCGCTTCACGTTCCCCGTCGCGGGCTTCGCGACCCGGCGCGTGAACTTCACGCTGCGCTACGTACCGGACGAGCACGTCGTGCCGTTCGCGAAGCTCGCGCGCGCGGCGCGTGAAGACGTGCGGCACTACGTCGCCGAGCTGGCACGACACTCCGCGTTCTTCGCGTGCGCCCTCGCCGCCGAGGGCTGACGCCCCGCGCGGCAGCCTGCGCCGTCAGTAGGCGGGCCAGCGCGGGACGCGGCCACGCCCGAGCTCGCAGGCGATGCCGTACGCGCGCAGCGCCGCGCGCGCGAGGCGACGGTAGACGCGCACGAGCCGGTCGGGATGCGACAGCGCCGCTTCGAGACCGGCCTCGAAGCGATCGCGCGCAACCCAGTCCGAGCGCCAGCCGTCGCGGTAGAGCTCGTCGCGTGCCGCCACCCACTCGACGGCGAGAGCGGCGAAGCTGCGCTCGAGAAGGCTCTCGAGCGCGCGCAGCTCGACCTCCTGCGTGGCGCCGGCGACGCCGAGCAGGTGACGAACGTCGCGCAGCATGCACAGCCGTGACGACGCGGCGCCAGCCAGGATCGCCTCCCGACGCGCCGCCGCCGAGCTGCCCGCGTGCAGGCGCTTCTTCCACTGCCCGTCGTGGCGCCGGTAGCGCACCAGGGGCTCGGCGACGTAGCGGAAGCCGCCCAGCACCGCGCCGCGGAACGGCACCACGTGGTCGTGCCCGATCGGCAGCTCCGCCGCGTCGAGCCGCCGAAACGCGTAGACCTCGCGGCGCCACGCGAGCGTCGCGCCGAACATGGTGTGCATCCAGCCGTGCGTCGCGACGTCGCTCGCCGGGATGTCGCAGGTGCCGCCGACCGGATTCTGCAATCCGAGCGCACGACCACGCTCGTCGATGTTCATCATGTTCGACGACGCGACGAAGGCGCCGCCGCGCGTGAGCTCGTGGTGGAGACGCGCCGCCCTGTCCGGCTCCGCGACGTCGTCGCCGTGGGCGAGGACCATGACGTCGCACGAGGCCAGGTCGACGAGCCGTGCGACGTGGTCGATGCCGAGGTTGCGCTCGTTGCGCCGCAGCACGACGCGATGCGGCCCACGATGACCCGCCGCGACCTCGCGCACGACGTCGAACGTGCGGTCGGGCGACGCGTCGTCGGAGAGCACGACCTCGGCGACGACGTCGCGCTGCGCGAGCACCGAGCGCACGGCCTCGGCGACGAACGTCTCCTGACGGAAGGTCACCAGCAAGATCGAGACGTCGGGCGACCGCACCCCGTGCGACAGGACCTCCACCCGTACCTCGCTACGCGCGATACGGCGGGAAGTAGCCGCGATCGACGCACCCGGCGCTCAGCGCGTCACAGGTGCGCGGGTCGAGGACCGCGGTCGCGAGCAGCGCCGGGCTCGTGCGGGTCGCGAAGCGACGCTTGAAGCGCGCGATGCCGGCACCGTCCGGCCCCGACGGCGCGCCGCCGAGGTAGATCGTCCGCGACCCGCCCCAGCGTGCGACGGCCGCGTCGAGCAGGGCGTAGGCGGCGCCGCGCCGGAAGTAGCGCTCGTTGCCGAACAGCATGTGGCAGTGCGCCTCGGTCGCCGTCAGCGCGACGATCAGGGCACCCGCGAGCCCGTCCTCGTCGATCGCACCGAGCGCCACCATCCCCGGCACCGACGCCAGCGCACGGAAGTGGTCGGCTCCCGGGCGCGCGAGCGCGCTCATCTCGGGCCGCCGCGCGACGACGACGTCGTGCAGCTCGTACAGCCGGCACCACGTCGCGCGGAGCGAGACCGGCTCGACGCGCCAGCGACGGCGCGCGCTCGCGAGGTTGCGCCGCGTGCGCGGACCCGGTGCCGGCGGCGCCACGCCCCGATCGATCACGAAGTGCTCCTTCAGGACGCGACACTCGATGCCGGCGGCGCGCAGTCCGTCGAGGTCGACCGCGGCGTCGGGACGGAACACCACCGTCAGGGTCACGAGCCCGCGCGCGCGCAGCACGCGCACCGCCGACGCGGCCCTGGTCGCGGACCACGGCGTCGCATAGGGAAACGTGCCGTACGCGTCGGTCCGTGCAGAGCCGGGAATGCGCCGCTCGAGGACGCCGCCACCGGGCGGCGGCAGCGCGATCGGCTCGCCGATGTGGCCGAGCGAGCGCAGATAGTCGGCGCCGTCGAACGGCAGGCGTTGCACGCCGTCGGAGCGCGGGGGCGCGTCGGTGCGACGTACGGCCGCGGCACCGTGGCGGAGGAGCGAGCCGGATCCGACGAGCATGCGCCGTCCTACGAGCAGCCGTCCACGAGGTCAACGTCCGGCGGTCGCTGGTGGACGGCAACCGGGGCGTGCACGCGATCGTGCGCCGGATCCTGTTCTCGGGCGGCTGCGCGTAGTGACGCGGCGCGCTCGGGCAGCCGGCGCACGAGCTGATCCTCAGCTCTCCGCCGCGGCGTGCGCCGGGGCGACGCCGAGCGCCGCGCACACCGCGCGCGCGACGCGCATGCCGTCGAGCGCCGCGCTGACGATGCCGCCGGCGTAGCCCGCACCCTCGCCGCACGGGTAGAGGCCGGCGACGTCGGGCGACGCGAGCGACTCCGGGTCGCGCGGCACGCGCACCGGCGAGCTGGTGCGCGACTCGACGCCGAGCAGGAGCGCGTCGCTCGAGCCGTAGCCGCGCATGCGGCGCGCGAACACCGCGAGCGCGTCGCGCAGGCGTGCCGCGAGCGGCAGCCCGCTCGCGTCGAGCACCGCGCCGACGTCGGTCGGGTTCACGCCGGGCTGGTAGCTCGTCTCGGGCGCGCTCGACGAGGCACGGCCGGCGAGGAAGTCGTCGGCGCGCGTCGCCGGCGCGCGCAGCCCGTCGCCGCCCGCGAGCTTCGCCGCGCGCTCGACCCGCCGCTGCAGCTCCACGCCGGCGAGCGGCCCCGTAAGCCCCGCGCGCGCGAGGTCCTCGGGCTCGACCGCGACCACGAGCCCCGCGTTCGCCCAGCGCGAGTCGCGGCGCGACAGGCTCATGCCGTTCAGCACGATCCCGTCCGGCTCGGTCGCAGCGGGCACGACGAAGCCTCCGGGGCACATGCAGAACGAGAACACCCCCCGCTCGTCGGCGGTCTGCGCGAGCCGGTAGGCCGCGTTCGGCAGGCGCGGGTGATTCGCGAGCGCGCCGTACTGCAGGGAGTTGATGAGCGCCTGCGGGTGCTCGATGCGGACGCCGACCGCAAAGCCCTTGGGCTCGAGACGGACGCCGCGATCGTCGAGCGCCAGCAGCACGTCGCGCGCCGAGTGGCCGGTCGCGACCACGACGGCGTCTGCGCCGATCTCGCTTCCGTCGGCGAGCACCACGCCGCGCACGTGCCCGCGCGGATCGCAGGCGAACGCCGCGACGCGCGTCTCGAACGCGAATGCGACGCCCACCTGCTCGAGGTGCTCGCGCAGCGCGCTGATCACGCGCGGCAGCTCGTTCGAGCCGATGTGCGGCCGCGCCTCCGTCAGGATCGCGCCGGTCGCGCCGTGCCGCACGAGGATCTCGATCACGTCGCGCACGTCGCCGCGCTTGTGCGAGCGCGTGTAGAGCTTGCCGTCGCTGTACGTGCCCGCACCGCCCTCTCCGAAGCAGTAGTTGCTGTCGGGGTCGACGCGGCCCTCCTGCGTGAGGCCGCGCAGGTCGCGCCGGCGCGGCTGCACGCGCTTGCCGCGATCGAGCACGACGCATCCGACGCCCGCACGCGCCAGCTCGTAGGCGCAGAACAGCCCCGCAGGACCGTCGCCGACGATCAGCACGCGGCGGCGGTCGTCCACCTCGCGCGGCTCGGGCAGCGCGAGCGCGCCTTCCCCCTCACCACCGACCTCGAGCAGCAGGTGGAAGCGCACTCGGCCGCGGCGCGCGTCGAGCGATCGCTTCAGCAGCCGCAGCGGTGGCAGCGCCTCGGCCGCGACGCCGAGCCGCCGCGCGGCGAGCGCACGCAGGCTCGCGTCGTCGTCCGGCTGGTCGGGCCCGAGCTCCAGCTCGAGCTCGCGCGCGCCGGACGCCGGAGCGCCGATCACGCCGAGACGTGCCGCGTCGGATCGGGTCGGGTGTGAGGGCACGCGCGCTCTCCCCGTTAGCAGTCGGAGATGCCGCACGCCGCGCCGGACGCCGGACGCGCGTGCGACGCGCGCGGCGTCGAGCCGTGGGTTGCAGACACCGAGCGGCTCTTCATCCGGTCGTGGTGGGCGAAGCCCATGGACACGTCGGATGCAGACACCGAGCTCAGCCGAGCTCGGTGCGGCCGCGCTCGTCGGCCGCGATCGCGTGCGCGACCACGTCGATCAGCAGGGCATCGTCGAACGGCTTCTTCAGGAACGCGTGCGCGCCGGCCGCGAGCGCGCGGCTCTCGGTGGTCGTGTCGGCGTAGCCGGTGATGACGATCACCGGCCAGGCGACGCCGCGCGCACGCAGCTCGCTCTGCAGCCCGAGCCCTCCGATCCCGGGCATGCGCACGTCGAGGACGAGACAGCCGGGACGGCGCGGGTCGCACGCGTCGAGGAAGTCCTCGCCGGTCTCGAAGGTCTCGACCGCGAGCCCCTCGGACTCGAGCAGCCAGCGCAGCGAGCTGCGCATGGCCGGATCGTCGTCCACCACGAAGACCGTCGGATCGTCGCTCACCGCTCCGCCTCTCCCGCGACCGGCAGCGTGAAGCGGAAGGTCGCACCGCGTCCGGGATTCGCCATCGCCGCGATGCGCCCGCCGTGCGCACGCACCATGGAGCGGCTGATCGCGAGCCCCATGCCGAGGCCCGCCTTCTTGGTCGTGAAGAATGGTTCGAACACCCGTTCCCTCGTCTCGGCGGTGAGCCCTTCGCCCTGATCCGAGACTGCGACCACCACGAAGTCGCCGTCGCGCTCGGTCCGGATCTCGACCGTGGGCTCTCCCTCGCCGGCGGGCGTTGCTTCGAGCGCGTTGCGAACCAGGTTGAGAATCACCTGCTCGATCTGGATGCGATCAACTTCGACCGCCGGCAGGCCCGATGCAAGGTCCATCCGCAGGACGACGCCGCGTCGCCGCGCCTCGCCCGCGACCAGGCTCGTCACGTCCCGTACCAGGTCGCCGATCACCACCCGCTCGCGCGGCGGCTTCTGCTTGCGCACGTATCCGAGCAGGCGTTGCACGATCTCGTTGGCGCGCATCGCCTGCGTCGCGATCTGCTCGATGGGCTCGAGCAGAGAGTCGACCTCGGTCAAGCCGCCGCGCAGACGCCTGGTGCAGCCGCGCGCGAAGCTGACGATCGCCGCCAGCGGCTGGTTGATCTCGTGCGCGAGGCCCGCCGCCATCTCGCCCATCGTGCCGAGCCGCAGCACGTGCGCCAGCTCCGCCTCGCGCGCGCGGGCCTCCTCCTCGGCGACCTTGCGCTCGGTGACGTCCTGCGCGGCGCCGTACACACGCATCACCCGCTGCTGCGCGTCCCACTCGGGCCGCCCGCTCTCGCGGATCCAGCGCACCTCGCCGCTCTTGGTGACGATGCGGAACTCGCTGGTGTCCTCGTGTCCGGAGACCAGGCGCTGCACGCGCGCGAGCGCGATCGAGCGGTCGTCGGGATGGACCAGCGAGAAGCCGCCGCCGGTCGGCTCGCGCCGCTCCATCTCCTGCTGCGTGAAGCCGGTGATGCGCGCGAAGGCGCCGGTCATCCACTCCATCGCGACGCGGCCCTGGACGTCGATGCGGATCGCGTAGGCGTAATCGGAGGTGAGCTCGGACACGGCGCGGTAGCGCGCCTCCGACTCTTGCAGCGCCTGCTCGGCGCGGCCGTGCTCGCTCGTGTCGCGCAGCACCAGGTAGAAGCCCTGCAGCGCCCCGTCCGCGCCGCGGCGCGGCGTCAGCACGCTGCGCGCCCAGAAGCGACGACCGTCGGGTGCGATGCGCCACGCCTGCGTCTCGAGCCGCCCGGAGCGCGCCGCGCGCGCGAGGTCGAGCGCCGGCAGGCGGGCCTCGACGTCCTCGCGCGGGTAGAGATCGCCGATCTGGCCCGGGGCCGGCGCGTCCGCCGCGTGCACCAGCTCGCCGTGCGCTCCGGTCACGCGGCCCTCCGCATCGAGCGTCAAGAAGCCCGTGTCGCGCAGCCCGTCGAGCAGGAGCACGAAGCGCTCGCCCGCGTCCGGATGCGTCATCTCCCCTCTCTGCCTCAGAACCCGCGCCGACGACAAGGGCGGCCCGACCCGGTACCCACCGTACCGCTCCGGGCCGCCCTCGGTCGCACGCGACGGCGCCGGCGCTGCCGCCGACGTCCGCCGTGTCCCTCAATCGTCGTCGAGCCGCAGCACCTGCGCCACGTCCTGCGTGCCGAGCCCGAAGGGCAGCACGAAGTCGAGGCTCACGTTGGGCAGCGCGATGCTCGCCGGCCCGTCGCTCGCCCACGGCGTGCAGGCGTACGGCTTGCCCGTCAGCGACACCGTCACGGTGCCACCCTGCCGCGTGTTGGTGATCTCGCTCGTCGAGACGGCCGTGGTGAGCGCGGTTCGCGTCGGCGGCGTGACGTAGCTCGCCGCCGTGCACGGCGTCGCGTCGCTGCTGGTGGTCGCGCCGAACAGCAGCACGCGCAGCACGCCCGCGCCGGCGCCCGAGCTCGACGCACCGCCGCCGACCGTCAAGCGCGGCGTCCCGGCGGCGCCCGTGCCGCCGCTGTCGACCGTCAAGAACACGTCGTAGTTCGTCCCGCCGTCGCAGTCGATCTCGCCGAGCGCGTCGGGATCCTGCTCGATGCGGAAGCAGACCCGGCCCTCGCCGGCTGCGGAAGGCAGCCGCGCGCCGAGGATCGCGGGCTCGAGCAGCACCAGATCCGCCTTGCCGTCGGGACCGGGGGTGGTGCGCGCGACCTTCAGCGGTCCGGGGTTGAAGTCGCCCTGGGTCGCGTTGGTCATGCCGAAGAGCGGCGAGATGCGCAGCCAGGTGAACTCTCCGTCGTCCACCGGCGCGCCGTCGGCCGGGCCGGGCACGACGGTGAAGTCGAGGCTCGTGAAGCAGCCGCACGCGCGGCAGGAGAAGCCCGCGCCGCACTGCGCGTTGCTCTCGCACTCCTCTCCCGCGCCCGGATCGACGATCGCGTCGCCGCAGCGCGGCAGCGAGCAGTCGCTGCGGCACGGCGCGTCGGGATCGTCGGAGTTCTGCTCGGCCGCGTCGCACTCCTCGTCGCCCGCGACGACGCCGTCGCCACAGACCACGGTCGCGCACTGGAACGCCTGGCCGGGATTCGCCGCGCCCGCGCTGTCGGAGCCCTCGACGCACGTCGAGTCGAGCGCGCCGGCGTTCGAGCAGCCGCCGCTCAGGCGCCACTCCGAGGCCGAGGTCGCGCGGGCGAAGCTGCTGCTCGTCTTCTCGAACGAGACGCCTAGCTTGATGCCCTGGTCCTGGCCGAGGTTGTACGGCGTGGCGTGGAACGCGGCTCCGTACGCGCCCGTGCTCGGCACGATCCCCTCCCAGCTCACGGCGTCGATCACCGCGCTCGCGGGATCGACCAGGGCGATGCCGTCGGGACAGGTGGACTGGTCGAGGTTCAGGAGGTGGCCGTCGCTCAGGTTCGAGTCCGTCGCGCTCGCGGGCAGCACCACGTCGCAGTCGCCCGCCGTCACGCGCGTCTGCGAGGTACCGGCGAAGCAGGCGACCACGAAGCCGATGCCCCCGCCGTCGTCGTCGACCACGGTGCCCGGCGGGATCGTCGCCACCAGGTTCGCGTTGCCGTTGCCGGCGGTGCCGGTTCCGCACAGCTGGTTGCCTTCCACGACGACCAGCTTCCAGCCGCCGAGGTCGGTGCCGGCGGGAGCGGCGATCTCGACCATCTCCTCGGTGTCGAGCTGCGCGCCGTTCGCGCCGCCGTCGTAGTCGATCTCGTTGATCCACGGTGCGACCGGATCGCCGACGCAGGTGCCGGCGACGCACACGTCCCCGGTCGTGCACGCGTTCTCGTCGTCGCACGACGCGGTGTTGTTCAGATGGGTACAGACGCCGGCGCCGTCGCAGACGTCGTCGGTGCAGACGTTGTCGTCGCCGTCGCACGCGCTACCCGCAGGCTCGAGCCCGCAGGTCGCGGAGCAGCAGTCGCCCGACGCGGTGTTGCCGTCGTCGCACGCCTCCTGCGGGTCCTTCGTGCCGTCCCCGCACGTCTCCACGGTGCAGTCCGCGCGGCAGCCGTCGCCCGCGGCGAGGTTGCCGTCGTCGCACGCCTCGGCGCCGGCCTTGATGCCGTTGCCGCACGCCGACGCGGTGCAGTTCGTATCGCAGCCGTCGCCGTTCACCGCGTTGCCGTCGTCGCACTGCTCGGCGTTCTCGCGCACGCCGTTGCCGCAGCCCGAGCACGGCACGCTCCCCGGGAACGCCTGGACCTTGCCCGTGTTGTTCCGCCGGAACCTCTCGAAGCGCCCGCAGAAGCCGGTCGCGCCGATGGCGAAGCGGAGGTCCACCGACGTCAGCGGCGAGGCGAGCGCCGTGTAGCCGATTCCCTTCATCTTGACGACGAGGCGTCCGTTGTTCGGCTGGTACACGACGGTACGGACGCCGCCGCGCGTGCCGAGCGGGTCGGAGTAGCGAAACCCGGTGCCGGTCGCGCGCCACAGGCGACAATCGAGCGTGACCTCGGCGTTCGTCTGGGTCGCGGACGCGATCCGCACCTTGCTGACCGCCGGACACAGCGGGCTCGCGCCCGTGCGCAGCGCGGGGTCGCGGCTGAACACGATGCGCGCGGTGTCCTGCGCGATGCCGTCCGGGTTGATCAGCGTGGCCTGCGTTCCCCCGAGGAGCGCGACGTCGGCCGCGGAGGCGGCGGTGGAGGTCGCGAAGACGAGCAGCAGCGTGAGCGTCGAGCGCGTGGTCATGGGTCCTCCCGTCGATCTCGCATCGTGCGAGTGACTGGAGGATCCCGCGGCCCGCGTCGGGCCACAATTCCGAAGGTCTACGCTCGCGTTCGGGTAGAACTACGCGACGGGTGGCGCGGCGCGCAGGCTCAGGCGCACGAGCTCGGCGAGCGAGCCGCACGCGAGCTTCTCCATGAGTCGTGCGCGGTGACCTTCGACGGTACGCGTGCTGAGGCCGAGACGATCGGCGACCTCCTTGTTCGCCTTGCCGAGCACCAGCAGGTCCATCACCTCGCGCTCGCGCGGGCTGAGCGTCGCGAGCAACGCGCAGACCTGCTCGCGCTCGCGCCCCCCCTGACGCGCCGCCTGATCGGCGTCGATCGCCCGCTGGATGCGCTCGAGGAGCTCCTGGTCGTTGAACGGCTTCTCGACGAAGTCGACGGCGCCCATCTTCATCGCGCGGACCGCCATCGACACGTCGCCGTGGCCGGTGACGATGATCGTCGGAATGGTGATCTCGCGCCGTGCGAGCTCCGCCTGCAGGTCGAGTCCGCTCATGCCGCGCATGCGCACGTCGAGCACCAGGCAGCCTGGCTGCGTGCGGTCGTACGCGTCGAGGAAGGCCTGCGCGCTGGCGCACCGGACCACGCCCAGGGCGACGGACTCGATCAGAAAGCCCAGCGAGTCGCGCACGGCCGCGTCGTCGTCGACCACGTAGACGATACCGTCAGCCATGCGAACCGTGCTCCCCTGCGAAGACCGAGCTCGAGCGTCCGGACACCGCCACCTCGTCGCCATGCGCTCTCGAAGGACATGCGATCCTACGCCGCGCGCCGGCCTCCGGACAAGACACGCAGCGCCGCTCTCGCGGCGCCCGGTTGCGCCACCGTGCCGCCGGCGGCATGAGTCGGGAGCGCGCGTGCGACCTCCCGCCGCCGCGGAACGGAGCGAACGACGATGGCGCACTACTACCACGCAGACGATCTCGGCCGGTTCGCCGAGATGGGCAAGGGCAATCCCGAGCTCTGGGAGAAATTCTCGGCGTACTACTCCGCGGTGTTCGCCGAGGGCGCGCTCACCGAGCGCGAGAAGGCGCTGATCGCTCTCGGGGTCGCGCACGCCGTCCAGTGCCCCTACTGCATCGATGCCTACGCGAAGACCTGCCTCGAGCAGGGCTCGAACGTCGAGGAGATGACCGAGGCGGTCCACGTCGCCTGCGCGATCCGCGGCGGTGCCGCCCTCGTGCACGGCGTGCAGATGCGCAACGTCGTCGACAAGCTGTCGATGTGAGTCGCGGCAGCCTGCACGAGCGCGCGAGCCCGCTCGCCTCGCCGGCGGCGCAGCTGCGCGCGCTGGACGGCGTCCGCATCGCGGCGTTCGACGCGGCGGTCGCGCACGCAGGGCCGTCACCGCTCACCGCGCGCGGCATCGACGTCCTGCAGATCAACGTCGGCAAGCTCTGCAACCAGACCTGCGCGCACTGCCACGTCGACGCCGGCCCCGACCGCCGCGAGTCGATGACGCGCGAGACGCTGGAGCTCTGCGTCGCGGCGCTCGCCGCGAGCGACATCCCGACGGTGGACGTCACCGGCGGTGCGCCCGAGCTCAACCCGAGCTTTCGCTGGCTCGTCGAGCGCTGTCGGGCGCTCGGCCGGCACGTGATCGACCGCTGCAACCTGACCGTGCTGCTGTTGCCGTCGCAGCGCGATCTCGCGTCGTTCCTCGCCGAGCACCGCGTGCAGGTGATCGCCTCGCTGCCGTACCACCGCGCGGCGCAGACCGACGCCCAGCGCGGCGACGGCGTCTTCGCGCGCTCGATCGAGGCGCTGAAGAAGCTCAACGCGGTCGGCTACGGGCGCCAGGACGGGCTCGATCTCGACCTCGTCTACAACCCGGTGGGCGCGTTCCTGCCGCCGAAGCAGGCCGCGATCGAGGCGCAGTTCCGGCGCGCGCTCGAGCGCGACCACGGCGTGGTGTTCGGCCGCCTGTACACGATCACCAACATGCCGATCAGCCGCTTCCTCGAGTTCCTGATCGCCAGCGGCAACTTCGAGGCGTACATGGAGCGCCTCGCCGGCGCGTTCAATCCCGCCGCCGCCGGCAACGTGATGTGCCGCACCATGGTGTCCGTCGGCTGGGACGGCACGCTGTACGACTGCGACTTCAACCAGATGCTCGAGCTGCCGCTCGTGCCCGGAGTGCCGGCGCACGTGCGCGACTTCGACGCGGTGCTGCTCGGCGCGCGCCGCATCGTGACGCGCAACCACTGCTACGGCTGCACCGCGGGCGCGGGCTCGTCGTGCGGGGGCGCGACGGTCTGATCGCGGCGCGGCCGGATGAGGCCCCCCGCCGCGGCCTCTCGCGGGTCTCGTCCTCGTCCGCCGGGATACCTGCAGCTACGCCGGCACGCTCGGACGAGCGTTGACTCCTTCGCGCGCAACGCGATAGGCGATTTGTGGCACGACGTTTTTGGCCGGACCGCCGGCTGGAGGGAAGACGGATGCCCACGCGTACTCTCGCGCCTCGTGCGCTGGTCGGGGTCCTCGTCGCTTTCATGCTCGTGATCGTCGCGAGCGCAGCCGCCGTCGCCGCCCCGTGCGACCCGGACGGTGCCGACGCCACAGCCGTTGCCGACGCGCGCGCCGCCGTGCAGGCGCAGTGCGACTGCGCGAGCGCGGCGTCCGCCGGCGCCTGGTCGCGCTGCGTGCGCACGGCACTCGCCGGAAGCGCGGGCAGCGGGCTCAGCACCTCCTGCCGCAACGTCGTGCGCAAGCTCGAGACGCGCGCCACGTGCGGCCGCAGCGGGCAGGTGGTCTGCTGCCGGACGACGGCAAGCGGTCGGACGACGGGCAGTCTGCGGCGCCCCGGGCGCTGCAATGCGCCGCGCAACGGCACGGCGTGCGAGAGCACGATCGACTACATCGCCGATGCCTGCCTGCCCGACGGCAGCTGCGCCACCGAGCCGGTCGCGACGTGCGGCGACTTCGTTCTCGATCCGGGCGAGACCTGTGATCCGCCCGACGGCCAGTCGTGCAGCGCCACCTGCACGCTGTGCCTGCCGGACGGCTGCATCGCCCCCTCGTCGTGCGGTGACGGCAACGTCGACGCGGGCGAGACCTGCGATCCCCCGAACGGCACGACCTGCAGCCGCTCGTGCACGAGCTGCGCGCCCGCGGAGTCGGGCGAGATCCTCGTCGGATGCTCCGCGGACACGACCGCGGTGCCCGCCGGCGCGCTCCCGGATGCGCTTCTCGTCGCCTTCACGGACGTCAGCCCGGGCGGCGCTCGACACGTCGTCGCGCGCCGCATCGCCGCCGACGGCGCCTTCCTCGACGCGACGCCGCTCGCCGTGAGCGGCCTGCTTCCCGGCACGTTCGCGCTCGGCGGCAGCACCCAGACGGTCACCACCGACGGCACGGACTTCTACGTCGGCTGGTCCACCTACGCAGGCTTCGCCAGCTACTTCGGCGGTCGTCGCGTCCCGGGGAGCGGCTCGATCGCGAGTGGTCCCGACGTGATCGCCTCGGACTTCCCGTTCGGATCGTGCCGGGCCTCGATGAGCCCGCCGCTGAAGCTGGCGCCGAAGCTCGACGGAAGCGGTTTCCGCGCAACCTGGAGCGTCGTCTACTCGTGCCTCGGCCAGGTCCTCTTCCAGACCGTCGCCGGCGTGGGTCCGTTCTTCAACGTGCCGCCGCCGGGCAACCTGAGCGCCGGACCGGCGCCGATCGTGCGCGGCGCGAGCGACGTCGCCGCGATCTGGTGGAACGCCGCCATCACCTCGACCCAGCCGCCGATCGAGGCGGTCGAGACCCTGGCCGCCTCGTTCGTCGAGCCCGGGGCCGCGTCGATGATCCACCTGACGCCCGGATCCTCGTCGGTCGCACCGGCGCTGGCGGCGGTCGGCGACACCTTCGTCGCGCTCTTCGCCTCCGGCAACGAGCTGCGCGCTGTTCGCTTCACGCGCGCGGCGGGCGCGCTCGATCCGGCCGGCGGCATCCTCGTCGCGACCGGCACCGGCCCGATCGAGGTCGTCGCCGCGGCGTCGGACGGGAGCCTCGTGACCGCCGCGTGGCGCGAGAGCGCCGGACCGGGGCAGAGCGCGATCCGGGCGATCCGCATCGCGCCCGACGGCACCATCCCCGACCCGTCACCCGTCGCGGTGGCAACGTCGGACGCGGGCGCCGCCATCGGCGTCGCCGCCAGCCCGGCGGCGACGCTCGTGACCTTCAGCCGCGCGGAGGCGGCCGGAAGCTCGGTACGGGCGGTGCTGCTCGACGACTGACGTGCGCGTGGGCTTCGCCCACCATCAGGGGGATGGAGAACCGCTCGGTGACTCGAGCCAACGTGTCGGGTTCGCCGACGACGGAGCGATCGAGACGCTACGGGCCGTCTCAGCGCACGGCGACCGCGGGCCGGAGCGCGAACGCGGTCTCGGACGCGCCGCGCTCCGGGCCGTCGCGGCGACCGACCACGAGCCGCTCGCCGAAGTGCCGCACGCTGCCGCGCAGCAGACCCTCGGCGAGGTCGGCGAGCCCGTCCGGCGAGCGATAGGCGACCTCGATCCCGCGTCCCCGGCGTGCGACCACCGCCAGGCTGGGCAGGCGCAGGTCCGGCGCCAGCTTCGCGACCTCCGCGACCACGAGGACGTCGAAGCGCGCGACCAGATCGGGCGTCGAGCGGATGCCCACCAGGAACGCCGGATAGCGCCGCGCGAGCGACGGGAAGAGCGCGGTGCCGAAGCGCTTCAGCAGGTCGCCGGCATCGCCGCCATTGCGCCCCGCCACGGCGTCGGCGAGGTCCTGCAGGTGTCCCAGACCGGAGCACGAGCCGGCCTCGCAGGCCGGCAGCGGCACCGTCGCCCCGGCGCGACGCAGATCGAGGGCCGCGAACTCGAGAAACTCGGCACAGAGCGGGCTCGGCATCGTGCCCGGAAGGCGTACGAGGGGGGTGAACAATGTTCCCGCCCCACCCCGTACCCCCCGCGGACCGGGAGCGCGGTACGCCCGGCCGGACGCCGGCGGTCAGGTCTCCCAGCGCACCGGGGTCGTTGGATCCGGAGCGTAGACGCACAGATAGCCGGTGCGTACGGTCGCCCGCAGGTGCTCGCCGAGGCGCGGGCAGAGGCGCGCGATCTTCTTCACCGTGCCGCCGATCGTGCGCGTCGCGTTGACCCGCGCCCGCTCGGCAGCAGAGGCGGCGCGCCGATCGCGGCCGCCGAGGCCGACGCCTCGCGTGAGCTCGCCGGCGAGGAAATCGATCTCGTGGCGCGCTCGCTCGGCACGCACCGGGTCGTTGAAGCGCTCCGCCTCGTCGAGCTGCTCGCGCAGGTCCTCCAGACGCCGCCGGTAGGCGCTGCGCGCCGCCCCGTCGAGGAGCGGCCCGGCGTCGCCGCGATCGGCCACGGCTCCGGGCTCGGCGCAGCCCGGGCCGCCGGCCGCGAGGTCGAGCACGTGGATCTCCTGCCCCGGATGCCGCAGCAGGGTCGCCAGCAGGTGCACGCCGCGCGCGTCCTTGACGCGCGCGCTCTCGCCGGCGAAGGCAACCTGCCAGACGTCGCCGTCGGGCCGCAGCACCGCGACCGCGGGCGGCGCGAACGTCCCCGCACCCGCATCCGCACCCTCGGCTCCGGCGTCCGATGCCGTGGCCGCTGCGCCCGCGCCGTCCCGGAGCGGCGGCGCCGCCGGATCGGCGGCGTCGTCGGCGGGAACCGGCCCGAGCCGCTCGATCCAGTCGAGGAGCTGCGTCATGCCGCACACCAACGCCGTGGCACGCGCCTGCTCGAGCAGCAGTCGTGCGCGCGCGCGGTCGCCCGGCGCTGCGCGATACTGCAGCAGCCGCGCGTACTCGTGCTGCGTGCACGCAACCACCGGCCGCGCCCCCATGCGCTCGTTCATCGCGATGCCGGCCTGGTAGTGGCGCTCCGCTCGCTCGAGATCACCGAGCGTCGCCGCGAGCAGCCCGAGATAGCGCTGCGCCGAGCCGAGGCAGGCCTGCGAGCGCGCGCCGAGCACGATGTTCTGCTCACCGTACGGCCGCAGCAGCGGGTAGAGCTCACGCGCGCGCGGCACGTCCCAGAGGAAGGTGCTCACACGCGCCATCCACGCGAGCATCGCACCGTGGTTGTGGTACCGCAGAAGGCGCGCGAAGCCGCCTGCAGCGATGCGCTCGAACACCTCACGCACCTCCTCGGCTCGCCCGAGGTCGGCGAGAAACACCGCGAGCACGCACGACCAGAGCGGTGTGTCCGGGTGCTGCGCGACGAGAAAGCGCAGCGAGCCCTCGAGGCCGCCGGGCTGGCCGGTGTCGCGCCGCGCGAGGAACATCTGCAGCACGAAGTCGTGCAGCGCGGTCGGGTCGTGCGCCGAGCGGCGCGTACCGATGGCCTCCGCCGCGAGCCGTGCACCGTCGTCGAAGCGTCCTTCGAGCAGCGCCACCGACGCGCGCCGCACCAGCACCTGCCACTGCCGCTCCGGCTCCCGTACGCGCAGGGCGACGTGGGCCATGCGCTCGATCTCGTCCTTCGCGGCCGCGATCTCGCCCTGCTCGAGAAGGCCGTGCACGCGCGCCGCGCGCGCCAGGTGCTCGGACGTCTGCGCGCCGCCGGCGACGAGGGCCAGCGCCTCCTCGGCGAGCGCGAGGCGCTCGCCCGTGCTGCCTGGACCGGTCGCGACGAGCTGGCGCGCGAGCAAGGTCGTCGCGAGCACGCCGGGGTCGCCGAGCCGGCGCGCCATCGCGATCGCCTCGGCACTCGCCGTCTCCCCGGTGCGCCCGTCGTCGTCGCCTTCGCGAACCGCCGCGAGCAGCGCGAGCAGCGTCGCGCGCTGCTCGCCGTCCTGCGGACCGAATGCGGCGAGCGCCTCCTCGAGCAGCGCCACGGTTTCCGGATCGCGCTCGACGAGGTTCGGACGCAGCAGGTAGTAACCGACCGCCGCGGCGAAGAGCGCGCTCGCATCGCGGCGTGCGCGCGCGTCCTGCGCTGCGAGCAGGAAGAGCTCGCAGGCCCGCCGGTCGACCCCGGCGCGGCGTGCCGCATCGGCGGCCGCGAGCCGCAGAGCGAGGCGCTGCCCCGGCTCGCCCGGAGCGGCGCCGAGCGCGGCGAGCGCCTGCTCGTAGAGGGCGAGCGCGTCGTGGTACGCGAACACCGCGCTCGCCTGCTCCGCCGCGCGCGTCGCGTACCGCACCGCCTTGGGCGAGGTGCCGAGTGGACCGGCGTGCAGGAAGTGTCGCGCGAGCGCACCGAACGGCGTGCCGGGACCGTCCTCGTGGTGTCGCGCCTCGAGCGCGGCGCCGACGCGCGCGTGCAGGTGGACACGGGTCGCGGGTAGCAGGTCGGCGTAGATCGTCTCGCGCACCAGCGCGTGCGCGAAGCGGAAGCGTCCGGCGACGCGGACGCCGTCGACGACGCGCTCGGCGACGAAGCCGCGCTCGACCGCCGCGTCAAGCCGCTCGAGCACCGACGTCGGGTCGCTGTCGAGGACGCTCGCGACGAGCGTCACGTCGAAGTCCTCGCCGACCACCGCGGCGACCGCGAGCAGCGCGCGATCCTCGGGCGGGATCGGCTCGAGGTGGCGACGGATCGAGTCGCGCACCGTGTCCGGCAGGATGATCGCCTCGCCCGCAGCGAGCGGTTCCGCGAGCCGGCCCTCCTGCTCGAGCGCGCGCAGCACCTCGACGAGGAAGAAGGGGTTGCCGCCGGTGGCCACCGTCAAGCGCTCGACGAGAGCCGTGGACGACGAGCCCCCGCCGCTGCGCGCGACCAGACGCGCGACCGCGGCGCGGTCGAGGCCGCGCAGCGCGATCCTCTGTCCGTGCCGGACGGCAGCGGTGAGCGCGCGCGGGCGGCCGGCGCGCTCGCGGTCGCGGGAGGTGATCACGAGCAGCAGGCAGGTGCCGTCGAGCTCCTGCGCGACGAAATCGAGCAGCCCGAGCGACCCCTCGTCTGCCCAGTGCACGTCCTCGAGCACCACCAGCAGAGGCTCGCGCTCGGAGGCGCGACGCAGCAGGGCCGATACCGCGGCGAACAGCTCGTGGCGCGACTCCTGCTCGCCGGCCGCGCCGGACGTCGTGGCCGCTCCCGTGGCGAGTGCCGGCAGGAGCGGCGCCAGCGCAGCCGCCTCCGCGCCGAGCTCGGCGCGCAGCGCGTCGACCCCGCGCGTCGACGCGTAGGCGCGCAGGAGCCGCGTCCACGGCCAGTAGCTCGGCGCCCCGGCCTGCTCCGGACAGCGCCCGCGCAGCACGCGCGCGGGTGGCAGTCCGGAGCGCTGCACCAGCTCCTCGACGAGACGCGTCTTGCCGACCCCCGGCTCGCCGGTGACCGCGACCAGGCGGCCGCGCCCCGCGGCGGCGCGCTCGAGCGCGGTCTCGAGCGTGCGCAGCTCGGCGTCGCGACCGATCAGATCGGACTCGTCGAGCGGTGCGACGCGGTCCTCGGACGCCACCGACACCGTCCCGACTAGGCGATCGCACGGGCCCCCGCAAGCGCACGGACCGCGTCAAGTGCGATCCGTGCGCTCGGGGTCAAGACGCGATGCGGCGCAGCAGCTCGACGAGCAGGTCGCTCTCGTGGACGCGCTCCTGCGACGTCTTGTCGCGGTCGCGAAGCGTCACCGTGCCGTCCTCGATCGTCTGGTGATCGACCGTCACGCCGAACGGCGTGCCGATCTCGTCTTGACGACGGTAGCGGCGGCCGATCGAGCCAGCCTGGTCGTACTGCACCGGGAAGTGCGGGCGGAGCTTCGCGTAGATCTCCTGTGCCTTCTCCGGGTGGCCGCCCTTGCGCAGCAGCGGGAAGACCGCGGCCTTCACGGGCGCGAGACGGGGGTGGAGACGCAGCACCTGGCGCACCTCGCCCTCGACCTCGTCCTCGTCGTACGCGTCGACCAGGAACGCGAGCGTCGCGCGGTCCGCGCCGGCCGCGGGCTCGATGACGTACGGCACGTAGCGCTCGCGCGCCTCCTCGTCGAAGTACGAGAGGTCCTTGCCGCTCCACTCCGTGTGCTGCTTCAGGTCGAAGTCGGAGCGGTTCGCGATGCCCTCGAGCTCCGACCAGCCGAACGGGAACTTGTACTCGACGTCGGCGCAGCCCTTCGCGTAGTGCGCCAGCTCGTCCGACGCGTGCTCACGCAGGCGCAAGTTCTCCGGCTTGATGCCGAGCCGCAGGTACCACTCGTAGCGCTCCTGCTTCCAGTACTCGTACCACTTCAGGTCCTCGCCTGGCTTGACGAAGAACTCCATCTCCATCTGCTCGAACTCGCGCGTACGGAACAGGAAGTTGCCCGGCGTGATCTCGTTGCGGAACGACTTGCCGGTCTGCGCGATGCCGAACGGAAGCTTCTTTCTCGCCGTGTCCAGCACGTTCGCGAAGTTGACGAACATGCCCTGCGCGGTCTCCGGACGCATGAAGACGACGTTCGCGTCCTCCTCGACCGGCCCCATGAACGTCTTGAACATGAGGTTGAACTGGCGCGCCTCGGTGAGCTCGCCGCCGCAGTCGCCAGGGTGCTTCGTCGGCATGACACCGCCGTTCGCCTCGGCGAGGTGGTCGGCGCGAAAGCGCATCTTGCACTTCTTGCAGTCGACCATCGGATCGCTGAAGCCGGCGACGTGCCCCGACGCTTCCCACACCCGCGGGTGCATGAGGATCGAGCAGTCGAGGCCGACGACGTCGCCGCGCGACCACACCATCTCGCGCCACCACGCGTCCTTGACGTTGCGCTTGAGCTCGACGCCGACCGGGCCGTAGTCCCAGCAGCTCGACAGGCCGCCGTAGATCTCGCTCGACTGGAACACCAGGCCGCGGCGCTTGGCGAGATTGACGATCCGTTCCATGCGCCCCGCTTCGTGCGCGGGTGCTGAGTCCGCGGCGGGCGCGTTCGCTGCCTCGTCGGTCATGGCTGCTGGGCTCCTCGGCTGACAGGTGCGGCGTCGCGGACGGGCGCTCCGTGCCTCCCGCGCGCGAAGTCGCGAAAGCTCCTCCGGCTAGCACGCGTCCGGCGCGCAAGCCAAGCGAGCCGCGCGCGCGAGCGACGTCCCCGGGGAGAGTCGGCGGCGGCGCTGCGTCGGCCGAGGCCGCTGCCTCAGCGCGGCCGCCACACCCCGATGCGATCGCCGAACACCGCGCCCAGGTAGACGAGGTCGCCGACCTGCTGCGCCGACGCGACCGCGCCCACGACCGCGCCGTCGTGCGCCAGCACCTCGTCGGCGCGCATCGTCACGGGGTCGATCTCGAGCAGCACCCACGGCGAACGGCAGGCCTTGCGCGTGAGGCAGCCGAGAAAGGCGACGTTCGAGGTGTGGCTCGCGAGGTAGAGCGTGCCACGCGACGTCCAGCTCAGGTTGTCGGGGGCGCCGGCGATCGGGATCGCGGCGCGGTCCGAACCGTCGAGGCCGATGCGCACGAAGCGGCCGCCACCGGTCTCGGCGTAGTAGAGCGTCTTGCCGTCGGGCGACAGGGCGACGCCGTTGGCGGCGCTCGCCGTGGTACCGGGAACGTGGCGCCAGCCCACGCCGCGACGCCAGCGCAGCACGTCGCCGGTCGCCATGCCGAAACCGATCTTGACGTTGTCGAGAATCGAGTCGACGGCACTCGAGTAGTTGCTGACCACCACGTCGCCGTCGGCCGACACCGCGAGGTCGTTGCCCGACGTGCCGGGCGGCAGCTCGATGCAGCCGCGCCACACGAGGGTGGCGGCGTCGCCGACGTCGCGGATCGCGAAGATCTCGATCGAGTCGCGCCCGCCGTGGTTGACGACGTGGAGCTCGTTCTTCAAGTCGACGAAGATGCCGTGCGGGTGGAACACCGCCGGGTCGGGTGCGCTGCAGGTCGGGTCGCCCGCCGCCGGATCGGGCTCGCTGGCAGCACTCTCGCCGGGCCACAGGCGCCGCGGCGTGCTCGCCCCCGGCGTCAGGCCGGACAGCGAGCCGCCCTTGCCGAGGATGCGGAACTCGCTGACCACGAGCAGGTTCGACGCCGCCGAGTAGGCGACGTCCTCGGGATTCTCGAAGCCGCACACGCTGCCGAGCGGCTCGCTCTGCCCGCACGGGCCGCGCGGCTCGCCGCCGCACGCCGCAGCGCCCAGCGCGGCGACACCGAGCAGCGCGAGCACCGGAAGACGGCGACGAGGAGATCGCATCCGCCCGTTCTTGCGACGCGAAGCCCGACGACGCAAGCTCCCGCACGGCACCGCCCCCTCTGCGAAGCCGAAGCCGAGCGCCCGAGCGAAGCGAGCGCGGAGAGTGGGGCCCCGCGCGGCTTTGCCGCGTGGGGCGAGAGGGCGCGTGCCCTCTCGTGGAATAGCCGGGCCCCGCGCGGCTTTGCCGCGTGGGGCGAGAGGGCGCGTGCCCTCTCGTGGAATAGCCGGGCCCTGCGCGGCTTTGCCGCGTGGGGCGAGAGGGCGCGTGCCCTCTCGTGGAATAGCCGGGCCCCGCGCGGCTTTGCCGCGTGGGGCGAGAGGGCGCGTGCCCTCTCGTGGAATAGCCGGGCCCCGCGCGGCTTTGCCGCGTGGGGCGAGGGGCGCCGTGGCCCCTCGCTTAAATCAGTGCCGCCCGGCGAGCGTCGCGCGCACCAGCCGGTGCACGTCCTCGTCGACGAACGGTCCGAGAAGCTGGGCCTTATCCGCCTCGGCGACGAGACGCGACGGCTCGACCACCGCGGGCAGCAGGAGCAGCAGCGGCAGCGACGAGGTCTCCGGCTGGCGACGCAGCTGCGCCGCCAGCGCGAGCGCCTGCCCCTGCGCGAGCGCGAGGTCGATGACGATCGCGTCGGGTCGGCGGATGATCTCGAGAAGGTCGAGCGCCTGGCGCGTGTCGCAGGCGACCGAGCTCGCGACGTCCACCTCCTGCAGCGCCTGCCGCAGCCCCGCCACCTCGCGCAGCTGTGCGCTGACCAGCAGGATGCCGTTCAGCTTGGCGCTCGCCATGGCGCGCAGAAGGCCCAGCGCCCGCCGCGGCTCGATCGGCCGGCGGATCAGCGCGCAGGAGCCGAGGTCGAAGCCCAGCCCTGTCTCGCCGTCCGCGCCGTACACGATCCAGCGCGACGCCGACCAGACCTCGTCGTCACGCTCGACGAGGCGCACCAGCGCATCGTCGAGCAAGTTCACCGCGAGCACCGAACCGGCGACGGGCGGCAGCACGCCGGCGCCGTCCCAGAAGCCCGCACCGATCTCGTCGGCCGCGGCGCGCGCGCGCGCCCGCGCAGCCTCGCGCGTGTCGGCGAGCAGCACGGACGGCGTCGGGCTCGAAGCCGTCGCGGGCTCGGGTGGCGGCGGCGCGTCCGCGAGCACGACAGCCTCGCCTCCGGCCTCGTCGTCGGCCTCGTCGACGGCGTCTCCCGCGACGAGCTCTGCACCTTCGTCCACGCCTTCTTCCGCCGCGCCGTCTTCCGCGACCTCGCCGTCGCCCGTGGCGTCGTACGACGCCGCCAGCGCATCGTCGCCCGCCTCGACCTCGATCGTGGTCTCCCCGACCACGTCGCCGGAGGCGTCGCCGCCGAAGTCTTCTCCGAGTGCCGCCACCGCAGCGGCCGCGATGTCGCCGAGCTGCTCGTCACCGTCCTCGACGAGCTCGATGGTCGTCGCGGGCTCGTCGTGCTCGTCGGTGAAGACGACCTCGGCCTCCGGCTCGTCGAGCGCCGGCTCGTTCCACGTCGTCGCGCCGTTGCCTGGTGGCCGCCCGTCGTCGGACAGGTGCGCGATGCGATCCATCAACGTCGCGATCTCGCCCTCGAGGTCGGCGACGCGGCGTTCGTGCTGATCGATGGTGCGCCCTTGCTCGGCGCACAACGTCTCGAGCTCGAGCTCCCGCGCGCGCGCCGGGTCGGTGCCCGCGAGCTGCGCCTCGAGCTCGGCGACGCGCGCGCGTGCGCTCTCGCTCTCGGCGCGCAACGCCGCGTCGGACGCCGAGGCGCGCTCCTCCATCTGGCGCGCCGTCTCGCGCGCCTCGGCGAGACGCGCGGCCAGCTCCTCGATCTCGAACAGCAGCCGCTCGCCGTCGCCCGGCGCTGCCTGCGGCTCGTCGGGGAGCGTCGCCGCGGCCGATCGGCCACGACCCGGGGCGAGCAGCAAGCCGAGGAGACGGAAGGCGACGGCGAGCGAGCGCACGAAGGTCGGGCTCAGGCGCCGTCCGCGCGCGGCGAGCAGCAGCACGCCGACCGCGACCGAATGGTCCACCAGCGGGACCACGACCGCGCACTCGATGTCCGGGTTGCCGTCGCGCAGCGCCGGCATCAGTGGATCGCGCGTGCCGCGATCCAGCAGCAGCACCCGGCGTTCGCCGAGCGCACGCTGCAGCAGCGATCCGCCCATGCTCTCGAGGCGCGGCTGGCGCGCCTCGAGCAGCTCGCGCGCGTGATCCGGGACGCCGCGCGACGCGAGGCAGAGACCCGCCGTCCCGGCGGCGTCCGCCTGCACGATCGCCCCTTCGGCGAGCTCGAGCCCGGCGAGGATCACGGCGAGCAGCGCCTCGGCGCGCTCCGCGAGCGGGTCGCCGGCGGCCTCGCCGCGCGCATCCGCGGCGAGCAGCTCGCGCAGCAGGTGCGTCGAGAGGAAGCTCGCCGACTCGCGCGGCTGCGCGCCGCCGTCCTCACGTCCGTATCCGTGCTGCGCGTCCGGGCGCAGTTCCGCCGTGCCGGATTCTCCGATCAAGCTCCGCTCCCCCTGCCTGCGAACGGCTCCCTGCCTCGGTTTCGGCACGCTCGCGCCAGGACTTGATGACGAACTGTCACGTCGTCTGCCGGACGCGCGGGGTGCGGCGCGTCTCAAGTTCTCGCGACGCACAGTCGAAGGCGAGAGCAGCCGCTCATGAGCGTGCGAACGGCGGCGGACGCGAGGCTCCAGAGGGCACTCGCGGCGAGCGGTGCGGGGATGATGACATGGTCGGTGGTGGAGAGCTCACGAAGACGGTCGCCGACGGAGAGCGACACGGCATTCGCCTGATGCTCGTCCGCGCGCACGGCTGCCGCATCTGCGTGGCGCTCGACGCGGTGGAGGGGATCTTCGATCGCGAGGCCGCGGCTGGCGCGGCCTCCGGCGGCAGCGTGCCCGTCGTGGACTGGGCGGACGTCACCGGAGTCGGCGCCGACGCGTGCGACGACGCACAGCCGCAGATCATGGTTCTGCGCACGCCCGGCGGTTCGGTCGGGCTGCGCATCGACGCATGCCTCGGCGTGCGCAACGTGTCGCTCGCCCACACGCCGCCGATGCCGACGCGGCTGCGCGACGCGAGCGGCGGGCCGCTCTGCTTCCTCCTGATGCTCGAGGGACGTCCGCACCTCATGCTCGAACCCCGCGGCCTCGTCACGCGGCTCGTCCCGGGATCTCCCGAGGACGCGACGGCCATGCCCGCAGAGGCGGCCGCCCCATGAGTGCGCGCATCCTCGTGGTGGACGACAGCCTGACGATCCGCCGGGCGCTCGAGCTGATCCTGAAGCCGCTCGGCTTCGAGCTCGACTTCGCCGCCGACGGCGCGCAGGCGCTCGAGCGGGCCACCGCGTTCCACCCGGACCTGATCCTGCTCGACTACGTGCTGCCGGACATGCGCGCACCCGACGTCTGCGCGGCGCTCGCGGCGACGCCGTCGACGGCGTTCACGCCGATCATCCTGGTGTCGGCGAAGGGCGCGTCGATCCGCCAGGCGTACCAGGATGCGCAGAACGTGGTGAGCTACATCACCAAGCCGTTCAAGCCGCAGGTCGTCGCCTCGGTGGTGCAGAACGCGCTCGCGCGACCTCGCCCCGGCGCGGCCGCGAGCGACGGCAGCGGAGCGAGCGTGGTGCGCAGCAGCCCAGCGGTCGTGCGCGATGCGGGCGAGCTGCGGCACGCGCGCGGCGCCGACGCGCAGCCGAGCGCGGTCGCGCCGGCGAGCATCGAGCAGGCGTTCGCCGCGCTGCTCGCACAGCTCGAGGGCGCGATGTGCGAGGATCGCACGCAGAGCGACCCGGGCGCGCCGCGCAGCGCGCCTCCCTTCGCCGGCGTGAGCCCGCGCATCCGCCACGCGGCGGCCCGGCTCGACGACGTGTCGCGCCACCTGCACGGCGACGCCGTACTGCCCTACCGGCTGCGCGACGACGGGTCGTTCGCGAACGTCGCGGCGTCGCTGCTCGATGCCCACCGCGCGCTGTGCGAGGCGGCGATCCTGCTCGCCGCCGCCGGCGCGCCGAGCGCGGTGCTGCCGCGTGCGCCCGACGTGCTGGTGGTCTGTCCGGACGGAAACGACACGGCGCACGAGATCCAGAGGGCGCTGCGCGCGCGCGACGTGGTCGCGATCGGGATCGGCGACGACTTCGAGCAGCTGCCGCATCTGATGCGCCTGCTCGCACCGCGTGCCGTGGTGGTGGTGCGCCGCGACGACCCACGCGTCGATGTCGCCTTCGCGCGCGGCCTCGCCTCCGACGTCGCGACGACGCGCTGGATCGACTTCGCGCCCGAGGGCACGCAAGCAGAGCCCGACGCGCGCTTCGCGCACACCGTCGCGACGCTCGACGCGCTCTGCGATGCGCTGTCCGAGCTCGCTCCGGGCACCGGGCCGCGCCCGGTGGAGGCGCCCGACATCGACCTCGAGGTGGTGGCGATATGAGACCGGCTCGTGCCGTGACGGAGGGACGTCGTGGCTGACCCGCAGGTCGCGAGCAACGCGCCGCGCAGCGACTACTGCATCTTCCTGCGCGACGGACAGCGCTTCGCGCTCTCGACCGCGATCGCCAAGGAGGTGCTCGAGGCACGGCCCTTCACGCCCGTACCGTACGCGCCGCCCGATCTGCTCGGGGCGTTCAATCTGCGCGGCGAGGTGGTGCCGCTGGTGAACCTCGACCGCTTCCTGCAAGTGGCGGAGCGTCCGGTACAGCGCGGCGACACTCTGCTGATCCTCGCGCACCGTGACCTCGCGCTCGCCGCGGTGGTCGACCAGGTGGTGGTCATCAAGCACGTCTCGCCGTGGGAGATCCGGCGCGCGAAGCTCGATCCGTCCGTGCAGAGCCAGAACCCGCTGGTGCGGGGTCTGGTGGGACGCGACGGAGAGCAGGCGATGGTGCTCGACGGCGAGCGTCTGATCGCAGGCGTGGTCGACCAGATCGTCGCGGGAATGCGGGGCGGAAAACCGCGCGCGCACGCGCGGCCGGCGGCAGCGGCGACGGCTTCGGGGGAAGCGACGGTCGCCGCCGCGACGGACGGAGACGAGGGGGAGAGCGGTCCGCAGGATCCCGCGGGATCGATCGCGCCGGGACTCCCGGGCGGGGGGAGGTAGCAGCACATGCAGGCGCAGACACGAACCATCGCCGCGGCCGGACCGCGGCTCTCGACGGCGACGCGCAGCGGGACCGGCGATCCGGCTCGTGCAGGCGCGTGGCGCCTCGCGATCCTCGGCGGCCTGGTGGCGCTCGCGGCGGGAGCCGCGACGCTCTTCGCCACGCGGCAGCTCCTGCTCGACGGCGCGCTCGCGCAGCTCACGACCGTCCGCGCCGCCGTGGCCGCCGACGTCGCGCGGTTCTCGCGCAACCTCGGCGACGCGACCAGCCAGCTCGCCGGCGACCCGCGCCTCGCGTCCTTCCTGCGCGACGCACGCGACGCCGCGCGCCGCCCGGCGACGTCGCGCAACCGCAACGCGGAGGAAGCGGCCGCGCCGCGGCCGCCGCGCTGGCTGACGACGACCGCGGAGCGCAACGGCTGGACCGACGTGCTGCTGATCGACGACGGCGGCACGCGCGTCGCGTTCGCCTCGGGCGACGTGCCGCAGCTCGTCGCCGACAGCGGCCTCGAGCGCGTGGTGCAGCGCGCCGAGAGCCGCAACGAGCCCGGTAGCGTGACGCTCCTCGACGGCGGACCCGATCCCGCGTTCGCGAACGTCCCGATGCTCTACGCCGCGACCTCCGTGGTCGACGGCGGCAACCGCCTCGGAACGCTGGTGGTCGCGATCGACGCGGAGCAGCTCGAGACGACGCTGCGCACGTCGAGCGGACAGACTCTGCCCTTCGGTCTCGGGGAGAGCGGCTCGGTGTGGCTCGTCGATCCCCGGGGTCGGCTCCGCGCGAGCCTCGGCGCGCCGCTCGGCGATCCCGCGACGGCCGGCACGCTGCCGCCCGACCTGGCGACCGGAGCGCTCGACGCGGCGCTGCAGGGCGGCGAGGGAGCCGGCGGCTTCGACACCACTTCCGAGGACGTGCTCGCGGCGTTCTCGCCGCTCGCGGTGGGGGACGCTCGCTGGGCGGTGGGCGCGCAGATGCCGCGCGCGAGCGCGCTTGCGCCGCTCGGCATGATGGCGCTCAACGTGGCGGGCGCGACGCTCCTCGCGGTGATCCTCGGCTGGCTTCTCGGCGGGCGCCTCTGGGGACAGTTCTCGGGACGCCTGCGCGAGCTCTCCAGCGTGCTGGCGCGCGCGCAGCGCGGCGACCGTCAAGCTCGTCTCGAGGTCAAGCAGGACGGTCCGGTCGCCGAGCTGGCGACGGCGATCAACCGGCTCCTCGACGAGCGCTCGAACGCGCTGCTGCGCGCCGAGCAGGACGGGCAGCGCTCGCAGCGCGACGCCGATTCGCTGCTCGACGTGGTGAAGGCCGCCTCGAGCGGCAACCTCGCGCCGCGCGCGCAGGTGGCGGACGGCGCGCTCGGCAACGTGGCGCGCGCGATGAACGAGATGCTCGAGGGGCTCGGGTCCCTGGTCGGCACGATGCGCGAGGTGTCGGGACGGGTGGGGAGCTCGGCGAGCGAGGCGCGCGGCTGCGCCGAGCAGGCGGCGAGCACCGCGTCTAGCCAGGCGCGCGACTGCGCGACGCTCGCGACCACCGCGCAGGCGCTGCGCACCGGCAACCAGCAGATCGCCGAGCAGTGCACGGCGGCGGTCGAAGTGGCACGGCGCTCGGAGCAGGCGAGCAAGCAGGGCCAGACCGCGCTCGCCGATCTGATCACCGGGATGGACGGCCTGCAGCGCGAGACGCGCGCCGCGACCGTCAAGATCAAGCGGCTCGGCGAGCGCTCGATGCAGATCTCGGCGATCACCGGCACGATCTCGAAGATGTCGGCGCAGACCGACATGCTCGCGCTGAACGCCGCGATCGAGGCATCGCGCGCCGGCGAGCACGGTCAGGGCTTCACGGTCGTCGCCGAGGAGGTTCGCAAGCTCGCCGAGCGCGCAGCCGCGGCAACCAAGGAGGTCGAGCGGCTGATCGCCGGGATCCAGTCCGACGTGAACGAGGCCGTCGGCGGCATGGAGCGGCAGACCGAGCGGCTCGACGTGCAGACCGCCGCCGCGTCGCAGGCCGAGCACGCGCTCGAGCGCGTGCAGGTGGTGACCGGCGAGGCGACGACGATGCTCGGCGAGATCTCCGGCGTGGCGACCGCGCAGCTCGAGCGGGCGACCGAGATCGAGAGCGCGCTCAAGCGCATCGCCGAGGCCGCCAAGGGTGTGCAGCAGTCGAGCGAGCAGGCGCGGCGAACGACGACGCAGATCCTGAGCGCCTCGGAGGAGCTCGGCGCGCGCGCGAGCCAGTTCCAGGCCTGAGCGGAGCCGATGAGCGACCCGTTCTCCAGAGATCGCGCGGCTTCCGACCTGGTCGGGAGCGCGCTCGAGCCGCAGGGCCGCGGCAGCGCCGAGCCGAGCCTGTTCGGCCCGAGCGTCAGCACGATCCGCGACCTGTTCCGCGTCGAGGCGCACGAGCTGCTCGCGGGCATGAGCAGCCGTCTCGCGCAGCTCTCGTCCCGACTCGGCGACGGCAGCGGCCTCGCCGAGATCGCGGCGCGCGGACACGCGCTCAAGGGATCGGCGGCGCTCGCGGAGCTCCCCTACCTCAGCCGTGCCGGTGCGATCCTGCAGCGCGCGGCCGAGCTGGCCGCCGATGGAGCGCGCCAGAACCTGGTCGCGGCGCAGGACCTGGTACGCGCGACGCACGCGGCCCTCGGCCCCGCGCAGCGCATGCTCGAGGACTGCGTCGAGGGCAACGGCGAGAGCCAGGAGCGCCTTCTCGACGAGATGCTCGACGCGTTCTCGCCCGAGACGCGCGAGACGCTCGCCGGGGCGGTCTCGCGCGACGAGGCCGACGAGGCCGAGATGCCCGACTTCGAGGAGTCGGCGCTGCCGCTCGCGAGCCTCGCGTCGGACGACGAGGCCGAAGAGGACCCGATCCGCCGGCTCGCGGGCGACGAACCGGTCGAGGCCACGGGCGACGACGCCCTGGACGTCGAACCGGGCCACGACGAGAGCGCGCCCGACGAGGGCTTCGATCCCGAGCTGGTACAGCTCCTCGCCGAGACGTTCCAGCAGGAGCTGCGCGAGCTCCTCGCCACGGTCCCGGAGATGATCGCCGGCCTCGCCGACCCCGCGCAGCAGCTGAACCTGTGCGCCGACCTCGGGCGCGTCTTCCACACGGTGAAGGGCAGCGCCGCGACCGTCGGACGCGACGACCTGCGCGCCGTCGGCTCCACCCTGCAGGACGAGTTCGAGAACCACACCGACGAGGCGACCTTGCCGCTGCCGCCCGCGTTCCTCGCGCGGCTGGCCGAGCCGCTCGAGACGGTCTTCCTCGGGGCCGGTCTCGAGCCGCCGCTCGCGGCGCTCGAGCTCGCCACCACGGCCGCGCGCGCCTGCTTGCTCGACGACGACGGCGAGGACGCCGACGTGACGGTGCTCGACGCCGACGGTCCGCCGCCGGCGACGTCCGAGCGCGACGCGAACGAGCAGGCGGAGCTCGCGGGCGCGGTGCAGATCGAGCCCGAGATGATGGAGGCGTTCACGCTCGACGCGGACGCCGCGCTGAGCGCGTCGGAAACGGCGCTGCTGTACCTCGAGCGCAACCCGCGCGACCGCACGCAGCTACGCGCGCTGTTCCGCCACTTCCACACCCTCAAGGGCGCGGCCGCGGCGGTCGGCTTGACGCGCATCGCCGAGCAGCTCCACGCCGGCGAGACGCTGCTCGAGACGGTGATCGAGAGCCCGGCCGAGAAGAGTCCCGAGCGCCTGATCGAGCTGCTGCTCGAGCTCGTCGACTCGGTCGCCGGCCTGCTTTCGCAGGTGCGCGGCCAGCCGCACGAGCACCTGATCCTCGACGACGTCGAGGGGCGCGTCGCTGAGGTGCTGGCAGGCGTCGGCGAGGAAGGCCAGGCCCCGGACGGAACCTCCGTCGCCACGCCAGCGCCCGGTGCGCCCACGACCGCGCGCGAGGACACGCCCACCCCCGCCCCGCCGGCCGACGGGGACTCGGCGATCGTGCGCGTGCACGCGAGCCGGCTCGACCTGCTGATGAACCGCGTGAGCGAGCTGGTGGTGAGCCGCACGCGCATGGAAGACTCGATCGGCGCGATCTACGAGCTCAAGGACAAGCTCCGGATCGGCAAGCTGCACATCAACGAGACCGTCGAGGGCTTCCGAGGCTTCGAGTTCAATCCCGCGGCCCAGCAGGCGGGCGACGCGCCGGATGCGAGCGCCGGGGCGGCGTTCGAGTTCAGCGAGCTCGAGTTCGACAAGTACGACGACTTCAACGTGCTCACGCGGACGCTCGTCGAGCTCGCTGCCGACGCCGGCGAGATCGTCGAGCAGCTCGGCGACATGATCGACACGATCGCCGAGGAGAGCCGCCAGGTCTCGAAGGTCACGTCGAGCCTGCAGCGCACCATCACCGGCATGCGCCTGCTGTCGATCGACACGCTGCTGCGCCGGCTGCAGCGCCCGATCCGCGACGCCGCGCGCCAGACCGGCAAGCAGATCGAGATCAAGAGCGTCGGGGGCGAGGTGCAGGTCGACCGCGCGGTGATCGAATCGCTCTACGGCCCGCTCCTGCACCTGGTGCGCAACGCCGTGTCGCACGGCATCGAGCCGGTCGAGGAGCGCCGCACGCGCGGCAAGCCCGACACGGGACAGATCGAGCTGCGCGCGGTGCAGCGCCACGGCAGCGTCGAGGTGACGGTGCGCGACGACGGGCGCGGACTCGACTTCACGGCGATCCGCGCCAAGGCCGAGCGCCTCGGCATCGTCAGCCCGAGCGAGACCATGTCGCGCGACGAGCTCGCGAAGCTGATCTTCCGGCCCGGCTTCTCGACGCAGAGCCGCGTCACCGACCTCGCCGGACGCGGCATCGGCATGGACGTCGTCGCGGGCGAGGTCGAGCAGCTCCGCGGCACGGTCGGCGTCGAGTCGCAGGACGGGCGCGGCGCGTCGTTCACGATCCGCCTGCCGCTGGCGGCGATGATCGACCAGGTCCTGCTGCTGCGGGCCGGCACGCAGGTGTACGCGCTGTCGCAGGGGCCGATCGAGTCGGTGTTCAACGTCGAGCCCGAGATGCTGCGCGAGACCGCCGACGGTCTCCTGCTGCGCATCGGCGAGGAGCACGTGCCGGCGCTGTCGCTGCCGGCGCTGATCGGTAGCTGCGCGACGCACGCCTGGCAGCCGGCGCGCGCCTCGGGCGAGAGCAGCGAGCGCCCGCGATCGGCGCAGCGCGCCGTCGTCGGGCCGGGCGCGACCGCCGTCGTGCTGCGCGGGGGCGAGCAGCGGATGGCGCTCCTCACCGACCGCATCGAGGCGCAGCGCGAGGCGGTGGTGCGCCCGCTCGGCAAGCTGTTCGCGGGACATCCCCTCCTGAACAGCGCGACCTTCGCCGGCGACGGCCAGGTCATCTTCGTTCTCGACGTGGGGCGGCTCGCGAGCCTGCTCGGCACCGATCTCGCGCGCGCGGCGGCCGAAGCGTCACCGCGCGAGAGCCATCCGGCCGACGGCGCTGCCGAGCAGGCGGACGACGCGACCGTGCTGTGGGCCGACGACTCGATCAGCGTGCGCAAGCTCGGCGGACACTTCCTCGCCGCCGAGGGCTTCCGCGCACGCACCGCGGTCGACGGCCGCGACGCGCTCGAGAAGCTGCGCCAGGGGAGCTTCCGCGTGCTGGTGACCGACCTCGAGATGCCGCGAATGCACGGCTACGAGCTGCTCAACGAGATCCGCTCCGATCCCCACCTCGCGACGTTGCCGGTGATCGTGTGCTCCTCGCGCTCGAGCGAGAAGCACCGTCGTCGCGCACAGGAAGCGGGCGCGAACGGCTATCTCACCAAGCCGTTCACGCAGGCGACCCTCGCCGCCGCGCTGCGCGAGGTTCTCTCGTGACCGCTACCAGCGCGCACGAGAAGCTCTCGTGAGTGCTGGCGTCGTGCACCAGGCACTCTTCTGAGCACTGGCGGCGCGCACGAGGCGCGCGTGTGCGCTGGCGTCGCGGGACGCCGCGCCGACGTGTAAGCTCGATCGCGAATGCGCGCGGACTCGTGGTCACCAGGAGCGGAAGCGGGGCCGGCAGACGGCCGGCTACCGCTCCTGTACGCGCTCGGGGCGGGGCTGCTGATCGGCGCCGTCGGCGACTTCGGAACCTTGCAGGTGTGGGTGCTCGCGCTCGCCGGCGCGCTCGCATCGTACTCGATCGCGCGCCGCGACGCCGACGAGCCCGCGACGACGGATCGCGTCGCGACGCTCCTCAAGCTCGCGTTCGTCGTCGTGCTGTGCGGCGCCGCCTTCGACAACCGCGCGCGACCGATCGACCTCCTCGCACCGGGGCCCGCGGCGCTCGCCGGCCTCGCGCTGATCGGTGCCGGGCTCTGGCTACGCCGACGCGCGCTCGCGGCTCTCGGACGGCACTTCTCGATCAAGCTCGTGCTGCGTGAGGATCATTGCCTCGTCGAGAGCGGGCCCTACGGCACGATCCGTCACCCCAACTACGCCGGACTCGTCCTGGTGATGCTCGGCACGGCGCTCGTGCTGGAAAGCCGGCTCGCCTCGTGCGGGGTGGTCCTCGTCTGGCTCCCCGCGCTGCTGCTGCGCATCCACCAGGAGGAGCGCGCGCTGCGCCGCCACCTCGGCGACAGCTACGAGCGCTACGCGGAGCGCACCTGGCGCCTCTGTCCGGGCGTCTTCTGACGCACGGCTGACGGCTTGGCAGCAGTCGTGGCAGGCGAGGACGGCGTGCGACCGAACGCACTCAGCGTGGACGTCGAGGACTGGTACCACGACGAGAGCCGCGACGCGGGTGCTGCGACCGAGGCGGAGATCGCCGCCGCGGGGCCGCGCGTCGAGCGCAACCTGCGCCGCCTGCTCGAGATCCTCGACGAGACGGGGACGCGCGCGACGTTCTTCTTCCTCGCCGACGTGGCCACGCGTCACGCGGCGCTGACGCGCGAGGTGGCGGCGCTCGGACACGAGATCGCTTGCCACGGGCTCCGCCACGTCCCGGTCGCACTGCGCGAGCACGAAGAGGTCCGCGACGACGTCCGTCGCGCGCGCGCGACCATCGAGGACGTGACCGGCACGGCGGTGCGCGGCTTCCGGGCGCCGTGCTTCGTGCGCGAGGAAAAGGACCTCTGGCTGCTCGACGTGCTCGCCGAGAGCGGCTTCGCCTACGACTCGAGCTGGCTGCCGCTGCGCTTCCGGCCCGGACCGGGACCGCGAGTGGGCAACGGCGGCGGACCGTTTCGCGTGCCGAGCGGCCTGTGGGAGTTCCCGCTGCCGCTGTCGCACGTCGCGGGGCACGTCCTGCCGGTCGCCGCGGGCGGCTTCGTGCTGCGCGCCCTGCCGCTCGAGTTCACCCACCGCCACCTGCGACGCTTCAATCGCGACGTCGGCCCCGCGGTGGTCTACACGCACCCGTGGGAGCTCGACCCCGAGTCGCCGAAGCTGCCCGGGACACCCGCCCACGTCCGCTTCTTCAACGCCGTCGGCCGACGCGGCATGGCGGAGAAGCTCGCGCGGCTGCTTCGCCTGGCCCCCTTCGCCCCGCTCGCGACGGTGTACGCCGACGAGCTCGCCACGGCCGGCCCGACGGCGGCGAGCGGGATCAGCGCGACCGCGTCGGGTCGCTGAGCACGTCGGCGAGGACCGGCGCGAGGATCTCGAGCGAGCGCAGACGCGCGCGCAGATGCGGCGTCAGCAGCAGATCGAGCGCCGCCGCGACCTCGCGCGCGACGCCCGGCACGAGCAGCTCGGCGGCCGATCGCTCGGCGACGAACGGATCGAAGCTCGGCGGGGAGCCGTTTCCGTCACCCGTGCCGTGCAAGACGGCGGCCTGGAGGAAGGCGAGGCACTCGAGCGCGTCGGGCGACAGCAGCATCCCGCCCTCCTCGCGCGCGCGGCAGAGCGAGCACAGCAGCCCGCCGAGCGAGCCCACGAGGCGCACCGCTCCGCGGTCCTCGCCGAGCCGTACGCGACACGCGGCGCAGCGCACGAGCTCCGGGCGGTACCCCGAGGCGTGCAGCGCCGCGAGCTCGAACAGGCGCAAGGTCGCCGCGCCGGGCTCGCCCGCGTTGATGCGGCTCAGGGTCGAGACGACGATCGCGTACAGGTCGTCGCCCACCTCCGCCTCGACGGTCATCTTGTCGGCCAGCTCGACCACGTGACTCGCCGCGGTGAAGCGTTCGAGCGAGTCGAGGATGCGCGGCCACGGCTGCACGAGGACGGCACGGTCGAGAAAGGCGAGCTCGCTATGCGGGCGTCGCTTGTAGTCGAGCATGACGTGCGAGAACACCTCGAGCGTGCCGGGAAATCGACGCTGCGAGCGCTTCGCGCCCTTGGCGATGCCCGAGAACTTGCCCGCGGCGCGCGACAAGACCGTGACGATCTTGTCCGATTCGCCGTACTCGCGCGTGCGCAGCACGATGGCGGGCGTCGATTCGAGGCGCACGCTGTCCGTTTAACACAGCCGCGGCACGCCTGGTCGACCCCGCGCGGGCATTCGCGCTCCAACTTCGCACGAGAGAATTGACACCGAAAAGTCACGTGCTTACGGTTCCGCACGTCCGGCGAGCCCGCAGCGGGGCACGAGGGCCACGACGCGCATGAGCAAGTACGAATGGAATGACGGCGAGGGCGCGCGCCCCGCGTCCCCGACCGAGCCGGGCGCGGACGCAGAGCGGCCCTCCGAGGAGGCGGCGAGCAATCCGGGGACGGCACACGACGCGAGCAACGAGTCGCCGCCGCGCTCCTACGACCAGGCGATGGACCTGGCGGATCGCTTGCGCGAGCAGCTCGCCGCGAAGACGACCGAGGTGGCGGAGCTCAAGGACCGCTTGATGCGTGAACGCGCCGACCTCGAGAACTTCAAGCGGCGCATGCAGCGCGAGAAGAGCGACGCCTTGCGCTACGCCAGCGAGCACCTGCTGCGCGACCTGCTGCCGGTGATCGACAACCTGCAGCGTGCGATCGAAGCGGCGGGCGCGGCCGGCGAGACGAACCTCCAGTCACGCGTCGACGGCCTCGTGACCGGCGTGAAGATGGTCCTGCACCAGTTCGGCGAGACGCTCGGACGTTTCGGCGTCACGCGCGTCGAGTCGACGGGCCAGAGCTTCGACCCGAGTCACCACGAGGCGGTCGCGCACGTCGAGACGCACGAGCAGCCGCCGGGGTCGGTGGTCGACGAGTACGTGTCGGGTTACCGCCTGCACGATCGCCTGCTCCGTCCGGCACAGGTCACGGTCGCCAAGCCGAAGAGCTGAGGCGGCGATCTCCGAGGGGCTCGCGGCCCCTCCTTTCGAGCGGCGAGTCGCGTGCAGCATTCCCGGACGCGGGAGCTCGGCGGCGCGCCGACCGCCCGACCCTGCGCTCCGTGCAGCGGGTCGCATCGGGGGCAACACGCCGGCGTTTTGCCGGCTTCGGGGTTGAATCGCCGGGCATCGTGGTTAACTGCCGTGTGCCTTCGGCGAATCCAGAGTGAAATCAGGGCTGATCGCGGGCCCGGAAGCCACGACGAGGGTAGCGACGGTACCGCGAAATCCACCCTATCGAGGGGACAGAATGAGCAAAGTCATCGGCATCGACCTGGGCACCACCAACTCGTGCGTGGCGATCATGGAGGGCGGCGATCCGACCGTGATCACGAACTCCGAGGGGAGCCGCATCACGCCCTCGGTGGTCGCGTTCGCGGAGAACGGCGAGCGCCTGGTCGGTCAGATCGCGCGCCGGCAGGCAGTGACCAATCCCGAGAACACGGTGTTCGCGATCAAGCGCCTCATCGGACGCAAGTTCGACGATTCCGAGGTGCAGAAGGCCGCGAAGATCCTTCCCTACAAGGTGGTACGCGCCGACAACGGCGACGCGTGGGTCGAGTGCCGCGGCAAGAAGTACAGCCCGGCCGAGATCTCCGCGTTCATCCTGCAGAAGATGAAGCAGACCGCCGAGGACTACCTCGGCGAGAAGGTCACGCAGGCCGTCATCACGGTCCCGGCCTACTTCAACGACAGCCAGCGTCAGGCCACCAAGGACGCCGGCAAGATCGCCGGGCTCGAGGTGCTGCGCATCATCAACGAGCCCACCGCCGCCTCGCTCGCCTACGGCCTCGACAAGAAGAAGGACGAGAAGATCTCGGTCTTCGACCTCGGCGGCGGCACCTTCGACATCTCCGTGCTCGAGGTCGGCGACGGCGTGTTCGAGGTCAAGTCGACCAACGGCGACACCTTCCTCGGCGGTGAGGACTTCGACCAGCGCCTGATCGACTACCTGGCCGACGAGTTCAAGAAGGACCAGGGCATCGACCTGCGCGGCGACCGCATGGCGCTGCAGCGTCTGAAGGAGGCGGCGGAGAAGGCCAAGATCGAGCTGTCGAGCTCGGCCGAGACCGACATCAACCTGCCCTTCGTCACGGCCGACGCGTCGGGTCCGAAGCACCTCAACATCAAGCTCTCGCGTGCCAAGCTCGAGGCGCTGTGCAGTGACCTGCTCGATCGTCTCGACCCGCCGTGCGTCACCGCACTGCGCGACGCGGGACTCGCCACCAAGGACATCGACGAGGTCGTTCTGGTCGGCGGCATGACGCGCATGCCCGCGGCGCAGCAGCGGGTGAAGAAGCTCTTCGGCAAGGACCCGCACCGCGGTGTGAACCCCGACGAGGTCGTCGCGATGGGTGCCGCGATCCAGGGCGGCGTGCTGAAGGGCGAGGTCAAGGACGTCCTGCTGCTCGACGTGACGCCCCTGTCGCTCGGCATCGAGACGCTCGGCGGCGTCAATACCAAGCTGATCGAGAAGAACACCACCATCCCGACCAAGAAGAGCCAGGTGTTCTCGACCGCCTCGGACAACCAGACCGCGGTGACGATCCGCGTGTTCCAGGGCGAGCGCGAGATGGCGGCGGACAACAAGCTGCTCGGCCAGTTCGACCTGGTCGGGATCCCGCCGGCGCCGCGCGGCATGCCGCAGGTCGAGGTCTCGTTCGACATCGACGCGAACGGCATCGTGCACGTGAGCGCGAAGGATCTCGGCACGGGCAAGGAGCAGTCCATCCGCATCACCGCCTCGTCGGGCCTGTCCGACGACGAGATCAAGAAGATGGTGCGCGAGGCCGAGGCGCACGCGGACGAGGACAAGAAGCGCCGCGAGGCGATCGAGGCGCGCAACCAGCTCGACTCGCTGATCTACCAGACCGAGAAGTCGCTCGGTGAGCACGGCGAGAGCGTCGACCCGGCGGCAAAGCTCCAGGTCGAGACGGCGATCGCGGAGGCGAAGAAGGTCTTCGAGGACCAGAGCGCCAGTGCCGAGAACCTGCGCCAGGCGAGCAACGAGCTGAGCAAGTCCTCGCACAAGCTCGCCGAGGCGATGTACGCCAAGGCCGCACAGGCCCAGGGCGGCGCATCGTCGGACGGCGGCGGTGACGGCGCGGCGGGCGCGTCCGGCGGCAGCGGACCGCGCAAGGACGACGTCGTCGACGCCGACTTCGAGGAAGTGAAGGGGTGAGGCGCGCAGCGAAGGGCCGCGTGACGGTGCAAGCCGTGCGCGGCCCTCGCCGTTCGCGCTTGCGTACACGCGACAACTGACCGACAATCCCGCCCGGATTCCGCCGTGTCCGTCAAACGAGATTTCTACGAGGTTCTCGGCGTCGAGCGTACCGCCGACGAGGAGACCATCAAGAAGGCCTTCCGCAAGCTGGCGCTCAAGTACCACCCGGATCGCAACCAGGGGGACAAGCTGGCGGAGGCGAAGTTCCGCGAGTGCTCCGAGGCCTACCAGGTCCTCTCGGACGCCGCCCAGCGCGCACGCTACGACCGCTTCGGTCACGCCGCGTTCGAGGGCGGCAACGCCGGCTTCGACTTCAGCGGAAGCGGCTTCGAGGACATCTTCGGCGACCTCTTCGGCGAGTTCTTCGGCGGCGGCGCGCGTCGCGGCAATCGTCGGCGGCGCGGCGAAGACCTGAGCTACACGCTCACGGTCACTTTCGAGGAGGCCGCCTTCGGCTGCGACAAGGAGATCTCGGTGCCGCGCTCGGTCGCGTGCGACGAGTGCAGCGGCACCGGCGGCAAGGGCGGCTCGGCAGCCGTCAAGTGCTCGACCTGCCGCGGCGCCGGTCAGGTCCGCTTCCAGCAGGGCTTCTTCTCGATCGCGAAGACGTGCGGGCAGTGCAACGGCCGCGGCCAGGTGATCAAAGACCCGTGCGCCGGCTGCGCCGGCTCGGGCCACGTCCGGCAGGACCACACGCTGCAGGTCAAGGTTCCGGGCGGCGTCGATACCGGCACGCGCCTCAAGCTGCGCGGCGAGGGCGAGGCGGGCAGCGCCGGGAGCGGCGATCTGTTCGTCGTGATCAACGTCGAGGAGCACGACCTCTTCCGGCGCGACGGCAACGACGTGATCTGCGACGTGCGTATCGGCTTCCCGCAGGCCTCACTCGGGGCCGAGATCGAGGTGCCCACCCTCGAGGGCCCGGTGAAGCTCAAGATCAAGGAAGGCACCCAGTCGGGCAGCGTGTTCCGCTTGCGCGGCAAGGGCGTGCCGGACCTGCACGGCTACGGACGCGGCGATCAGCTCACGCGCGTCTTCGTCGAGACGCCGCGCAAGCTGAACGCACGGCAGCGCGAGCTGCTCGAGGAATTCGCCCAGATCTCCGGCGAGGAAGTGCACGCGTCACGCGGCTTCTTCGACAAGGTCCGGGAGAAGTTTGGCTGAGCGCAGGCCCCTCCGCGAGGTCGGCGAGCACCCGTTCCTGCGGGCGCTCTGCGTGCGCGCCCGCGCCCGTGCAGCGAGCGCACGGGCGGCATCCCTGCTCGTCCCGCCAGGCGACGATTGCGCCGTGGTCGCGCCCGGCGTCGAGCCGCTCGCGCTGACCACCGACGCGCTGCTCGAGGACGTCCACTTCCGCCGCACGTGGCTCTCGCCCGCGGAGATCGGCCGCCGCGCGATCGTGGTGAACCTGAGCGATCTCGCGGCGATGGGAGCGAGGCCGGCGTGGACCCTGGTCGCCGTCGCGGCCCCCACCGACCTCGACGCTTCGTACCTCGACGAGCTGCTCGACGGCTGCGCCGCGGCGAGCGAGGAGCACGGCGCGCTGATGGTCGGCGGCAATCTGACCGCGGCCGCGACCCTCGGCATCACCGTGACCGCGATCGGCACCATCGCCGGTCCGTGCTTGACCCGCGCCGGCGCACGGTCCGGCGATTCCCTGATCGTCACCGGAACGCTCGGCGGTGCTGCCGCCGCGGTGGCCGCGTGGTCTGCCGGAGGTGATCCGCCGTCCGCACTCCGCGCGCGCTTCGCACGACCGGAACCACGCGTGCGCGCCGGCGCAACGCTCGCGGTCGCGGGCGCGCACGCCGCGATCGACGTGAGCGACGGCCTGCTCGCCGACCTCGGCCACCTGTGCGCGGCGAGCGGCGTCGGCGCGATCGTCGAGCGCGCCCTGCTGCCTCGACTGCCCGAGGTCGCGACGCTCGACGCGTCCGGTGCCGACTTCGCGGTGAGCGGCGGCGAGGACTACGAGCTCCTCCTCGCGTGCCCGGAGACCCTGTGCTCGAACCTCGAGGCGCTCGCGCGCGACGCGGCGACGCCCTTGACCGTGATCGGGCGCTGCGTCCCGGCGAGCGAGGGGATCGTGCTGCGCGACCCGGACGGTACGACACACCGCTCGCAGATCGGCGGATTCGACCACTTCGCGGGGCGCGCGTGACGCCGGCCCAGCTGCGCGCGATCCTCGACCGCCTCGCGACCGGCGCGCTGGACGTCGACGGTGCTCTCGGGGCGATCAAGCACCTGCCGTTCGACGACCTCGGCTTCGCGCGCGTCGACCACCACCGCCAGCTGCGCGTCGGCTTTCCCGAGGTGATCTTCGGGCAGGGCAAGACCGCGGCGCAGATCGCCGCGATCGCCGGACGACTCGCCGCGGCGGGACAGAACGTGCTCGTCACACGCCTCGAGGCCGGCGTCGCGGCGGACGTCCGGGAGAGCCTCCCGTCGCTCGACTACGACCCGGTGTCGCGAACCGCGATCCTCGCCGTCGAGCGGCGCGTCGCCGAGGCGCGCGGCACCGTCCTGGTCGTCGCCGCAGGCACCACCGACATGCCGGTCGCCGAGGAGGCGGCGCGGACGCTCGAGGCGTTCGGCGATCCGGTCGAGCGGCTGTACGACGTCGGCGTCTCGGGCCTGCACCGGCTGCTCGCGAGCAAGGAGCAGCTCGTGCGGGCTACCGTCCTCGTGGTGGTCGCCGGCATGGAGGGCGCGCTGCCCAGCGTCGTGGCCGGGCTGGTGGATCGGCCGGTGATCGCGGTCCCGACGAGCGTCGGCTACGGCGCGTCGTTCGGCGGCCTCGCGGCGCTGCTGGCGATGCTGAACTCGTGCGCCGCGGGCGTCACCGTGGTCAACATCGACAACGGCTTCGGCGCCGCGGTCGCGGCCTCGACGATCAATCGGCTCTGACCTCGTAGCTCGGAGCGAAGATCTCGCGCACGATGTCGATCGGTCCGGGCGGCGGCACGCCGGCTGCGCACGCGACGAGCGTCGGCACGTCGGGGCCAGCACGGCGCGGACGGTGGACGTCGTGAGCGAGCTCGCGCGACGATCTTGCCTTCCCGTCTGCGCGGGTCACGCGGCACGCCGCGCGACCCGCGACCGCGGCGCCGACGCGAGCAGCTCGAGCAGCGCGCGCTCGCAGCGGCGCAGCCCGGTCGCGTCGCCCGGTGCGAGCACGCGCGCGACGTCGGTCATCTGCGCGTCGAGCACGCGTCCCAGGTGGAAGCTCTCGACCACCGCCGGCGAGACGTACGACGCACGGCAGACCGCCGGCGTGTTGCCGAGGTGACGCGCGGTCTCGCGTACGGCCGCGGCGACCTTGCGGCGGCGTGCGCTGGCACTCTCGCCGTCGAGCGCGCCCGCCTCGCGCAGCGCGCAGGCACAGATCAGCGTCGCTGCCCAGGTGCGAAAGTCCTTGGCACTGAAACCGTCGCCCATCGCATCCTTCAGATACTGGTTCAGGTGTGCGCGCCGGACGTTCACGACGACGCCGTCCGCGACGAACTTGAACACGCGGCGGCCAGGCTGCTCGAGCAGCCGCGCGACGATTCGGGCGACGCGCGCGTCACGGAGCTCGGATTCCTGCCGCTTGCCCGCCTTTGCCTTGAACGCGAAGCGCACGACGCCGCCGCGCACCGTCACGTGCTCGCGACGCAAGGTCGCGAGACCGAAGCTGCCGTTCGCGTCGGCGTACTCCTCGCTGCCGGGGCGCAGAAAGCAGCTCGCGAGGATGCGCGCGACACACGCGAGCACCGTCGCCTTGCCGAGCCCGGGCGTCGCGAGATCGGCGGCGATCGTGCGGCGGAGCCGCGGCAGCGCTCGCCCGAACTCGAGCATGCGCTCGAACTTCGACTCCTCGCGCCGCCGGACGTGCGCCGGGTGGTAGACGTACTGCCACCGTCCGGCAGCGTCGCGGCCCACCGCCTGAACGCGCGCCGACGGAGCCGGGCTGATCGCGACGTGCACCCACGCCGGCGGCAGCTTGAGCGCAGCGCAGCGCGCGCGCTCGACGCGCGACACCGGCGCGCGATCCGTTCGCACGAAGCGAAAGCCGGTGCGCGGCGTGCCGATCCGACGAATGCCACCTCGCTGCAGGCGCTCGATCACCGTCATGGCGACGACGGTCCTGGCAGGAAGCGTGCCGCGCGTCGTCGGCGCGGCACGCCGCGGCTTTTCGGACACGGAGCGGCGACAGGGCGTGCGCGAAGACGTGCAAGACGTACATCGGCCTGAACGTTCTTCCGCACGACGTCTCGGCGCCCGGGCGCGTGCCCTCTCCCGCCCCCTTCGCGCGCGCCGCGCGCTCTCAGCGCGCGGGTGTGGCGCGCTGAGCGACCCCCGCGCAGACGTCGAGGCGGCGCAGGAGAGCCTCGCTGAAGGCTTCGAGGTCTTCGGGCTTGCGCGAGGTGATCAGGTTGCCGTCTTCGACCACCGCGCGATCCACCCACGCGGCACCGGCGTTGACCAGGTCCTTGCGGATCGACGGCCACGAGGTGACGGTGCGGCCGCGGACCGCGTCGGCCTCGATCAGCAGCTGCGGCCCGTGACAGACGGCCGCCACCGTACGCCCGGTGGCGTTGAACTTCTTCAGGAAAGCGACCAGGGCTGCGTCCGTGCGCAGGTGGTCGGGCGAGTAGCCCCCGGGGATGACCACGGCGTCGAACGCACCCGGATCGCACTGGTCCGCGGTCGCGTCGATCGTCACCTTCTCCTTGCCGCGCTTGCCGACCACGCGGCGGCCGCGCTCGGTACCGACGGTCACGATGTCGTGCCCCGCGGCGCGAAGGCGGTCGCGCGGCACGGTGAACTCGGAGTCCTCGAAGTCCTCGTCGAGGGGAATTGCAATCGTTGCCATGAAGACCCTCCTCGAGCGGTCTGTGGACCGCTCGAGCGGATCGGCGTGCAACGCTCGTGCCCTCTCGAGAGCGCTCGATCGATGGGCCGTGGCAGCCCCTCAGAAGATCCCGAGCGCGAGACCGGCGGCGAGCGTCTCGCCGAGATCCTCGCAGTGCGCGAGGTCGTCGTCGGTGAGCTCGCCGCGCACGATCAGCGGCTCGGCGACCCGGCGCAGCGGGTAGCCGCGCGCGATGCGCTCGATGCTGGTGACGGCACCCGTCCCGTCGTTGCCGGCCTTCACGTAGACGGCGTACGGCACCTGCTGGACCTTGCCCTGCGCCGGGTAAAAGGTCCGGTCGAAGAAATCCTTCAGCGCGCCCGACATGTAGCCGAAGTTCTCAGGCGTGCCGAAGAGCACGGCCTCCGCCCACAGGAGGTCTTCGAGCGACGCGTCGAGCGCCCGCACCGCACGCACCTCGACCTCCTCGGTGCGCCGCGCGCCGCGCACCACCGCTTCGGTCATGCGCTCGACCGCACCGCCCTGCGAGTGGAACACGACGAGGAGGCGGCGCCGCTCCATGGTGGGGCATCATGCCACGCCGGCGCTGCCGGCGCAGCGCCGGCTCAGCGGATCTGCGCGACGAGCTTGCCGTTGCGACCGGTCCCGCGCTGCGCCGGACCGGACACATTGTAGCGAATCGCGGACGCCGGCAGGTCGGCGCCCCAGCAGCGTCCGGTGGACGTTTCCTGGAGCTGAACCACCATGCCGTCCGCCGCCTGGAGCGGCAGGTAGGGCGCGTCGAGCAGCTGTCCGGCGCCGCGCAGAGTCACCCGCGAAGCGCCGCCGCTCTCGGTGACGCGCAAGCTCGTCAAGCCGCCGCGCGCGTCGATCAGCTTGTAGCCGACGCCGAGCGGCTGCCAGCACGGTCGCGCCGCGCCGGCGCAGGCCGGCGCCGCAGGTGCGGCCACGTCGAGCGAGAGCCCCGCGGCGTAGACGCAGAGCTGGTAGCGCGCGCCGCCGGCAGGATCGGGGAACGAGGGCGCCGTCGCGTCACCACGCCAGCGCCAGAAGAGCAGGTCCTGCTTGACGCCGCCGGGGGGCCGCTTGGTGAGGCGGAGCAGCGTGTCGCTCGCCGCTGCACATCCGGCGACGGGCTCGGCGGGGCACGACGCCAGCGTGCGGCAGCGGCCCGTGTCGTCGCACGTCCAGTCGTGCACGAACACGTCGGCGCGGTCGTTGGTGTCGCCGGCGACCAGGTTGGTCGCGGTGCTGCGGTAGGCGAGAACGCGGCCGTCGGCCGACAGTGACGGCTCGACGCTACACGAGTCGGACTCCCAGCCCGACGCCTCGACCGAGAGACGCCGCATGCGCCGCCCCTGCACGTCGAAGAGATAGATCTGCTCGCCGTGGTACTGGTTGACCGGCAGCAGCGCCGCCGACCGGCTGCTGATCGCGACGAAGCGGCCGTCGCCCGAGATGCGCGCGGTGACGACCTTGGTGCGCGCGCACGGGAACGTCTCGCCGTCGCGCCCGCACGGCTCCTGCGGCAGGCTCGACGGCGTCGCGAGCAGCGTGCGACCTTCCTGCCGGTCCCGGACGAAGACGTTCAGACGGTAGAGCGGCGTCGGCACGACGAGGTTCCACGCGTCGCTGACGAAGGCGACGAAGCGGCCGTCGTCGGAGATGCTCGGCCCCCAGCTGTCCTCCTGGGGCGAGTACGGATAGCCGTCGTTGCCGGCGTCCTTCAGGCTCGCAGCCTCGGTGATTCCGGCGTCGAGGTCGCGCACGAACACCGTGGAGGCGAACGGCAGCAGCGGCGGCTGCGGCACGCCGGTCTCGCGGAGGTTGGTCGCGCGGCTCTCGAACGCGACCACGCGGCCGTTGCGCGAGATCACCGGACGCGAGCTCTCGCCGTCCGCGTCGCCGCCGTCCGCCGCCTTGGTGATGCGGCGGAGCGTCGAGCGGACGGTGTCGTACAGGAACACGTCGCCGAGCGCGTTGCCGTCACCGGCGACCAGGTTCGGTGCTCCACTTCCGAACACCACCCGCCGTCCGTCGCCCGAGATCGACGGGCACAGGCTGTCGCCGATCGCCGCCCCGCCACCGCGCGGTGTCGAGAGCCGGATCGTCGTTCCTTCCTGACGATCCCGCAGGTAGACGTCGAAGAACGGATCGCCGAGGTTCGCGCCCCCCGGGTACATGTTCCAGGCGAGGCTCTGGAAGGCGACGAAGCGGCCGTCGTCGGAGACCGACGCACACCCGCTGTCATCACGCGCCTCCATGCCGTTCCACGCGAGGCTCACGCGCTCGACCACTCCGGTCGTGCGGTCGTGCAGGAAGACGTCGGTGTCGCCGTTGGTATCGCCGGGCACGAGATCGGCGGCGTCGCTCTCGAACACCACGAAGCGGCCGTCGGCCGACACTGCGGGACGTTGAGCGCTCCCGAGCGACTCCGCACCGAGCGAGTCGACGCTCGCGCGCGTCACGCGTCCCGGCGTCTGCGCGAGCGCGTCGCCGCCCGCCGCGAAGCCGGCGACGACCACGGCGGCGAGCCGCACCAGCGTCGCGGCGGGGAACGGCCCTCGCAAGCAAGACTGCATCATTGCCTCACCTCCGTGTGTCGAGCGATCCGCGCGCATCAGCGCAGCACCGCGAGCAGCAGGCCGTCGCGCCGGCTGCCCGGTGCGGCAACGCCGCCGACGTTTCGTGTGATCGTGTCCGCCGGGAACGTGCTCCCCCAGCAGCGTCCACTCCCGGTCTCGTGCAGCTGCACCACGACGCCCTTCCCGCCGCGCAGCGGGAGGTACGGCGCGTCGAGCAGCTCGCCGCGGCCGCGCACGTGCACGCGCTGGCTCTCCGCGCCGCGGCTGAGCGTGACGCTGGTGAGTCCGCCTTCGGGATCGAGCAGCTCGTATCCGGACCCGAAGGCGCGCCAGCACGGGCGCTCGGCGCTCGAGCAGCGCCCCGCCGGCGGGGCGGCGACGTCGAGCGCGAGACCGTCCGCGTACACGCAGAGCTGGTACGACGCATCACCCGACGGATCGGGGAACGCGTCACCGCTCGCCGGTCCGGCGAAGCGCCAGAAGAGGTCGTCCTGGTTGATGCCGCCCGGCGGACGCTTCTCGAGGCGCAGCAGCGAGCTCCCGGCCGCGGCACAGGTCGCGAGCGGCACGGCCGGGCATGCGGCGAGCGGCCGACACTCTCCGGACGCGTCGCACGAGCGCTGCTGCGCGAAGACGTCGACGTCGAGCCCATCGTCGTCGGGCACCAGGTTCGCCGACTTGCTCGCCCATGCGAGCACCCGCCCGTCGGCGGACAGCGACGGCTCCCAGCTGCACGCCTCGCCCTCGGCGCCGGTGGCGTCGACCGACAGACGACGCAGGCGACGGCCGAGGTTGTCGAACAGATAGATCTGGTCACCCGAGTACTGGTTCGCCGGCAGGTGGAGCAGCGATCGGCTCGAGAAGGCGACGAAGCGGCCGTCGCCCGAGATCGCCGGCGGACCCTTCGCTCCGCTCTTGCACCGCACGGTGGTTCCCGGACGCCCGCAGTCCGACTGCAGCGGATCGGCCGGGCTCGCGAGCCAGGTCCGGCGCGCCGCACGGTCGCGCACGAAGATCGCGTCGAGCTCGCCGTCGGGAAGCGGCGCCAGGTTCCTCGCCTCGCTGCGAAACGCGATGCGGTTGCCGTCGTCCGAGATGCTCGCCATCAGGCTCACGCCGTCGGGTCCCTGAAGCCGGTGCGCGCTCGCCACGCTCACCATCTCCGTGACACCCGCCTCGAGGTCGCGCACGTAGACCTGCAACCTCGGGTCCTCGTCGGTTCTGGGCGGCGGGGGCCGGTCGGCCGGCCGCAGCAGGTCGAGCGCGTAGCTCTCGAACGCGACGAAGCGACCGTTGCGCGAGATGCGTGCCCGCACGCTCGCGTCGTCGGCGTCGCCGCCGCCGAAGCGCTCGCTCACGCGCGTGGTCGCACCCGTCGCGCGATCGTGGAGGAAGACGTCGATCGTCCGGTTTCCGTCCGCCGGCACGAGGTTCGTCGCGTGGCTCGAGAAGACGATCCGCTGCCCGTCGCCGGAGATCGACGGACAGCCGCTGTTGCGGTCGGGCCGCGCACCGTCCGGCGCGTGACCGGCCGCCGCGGTGCTGCCGTCCCGACGATCGTGCACGTACACGATCCAGTACGGCGAAGGGTTGCCCGGAACCAGGTTGCTCGCCCGGCTGAGGAACGCGACGAACCGCCCGTCGGCCGAGATCGACGGGCACGTGCTGTCGCCGCGCGCCTCCATCCCGGTGGAGGCGACGCTCACCCGAGTGAGGACGTCGGTCGTGCGGTCGCGCACGAAGACGTCGCTGTCGCCGTTGGTGTCGTTCGGCACCAGGTCCGCGGCGTCGCTGTGGAAGGCGACGAAGCGGCCGTCCGCCGACACGGCCGCCTGACCCGCGACGCCCTCGGACTCCTCACCCGATGCGCCGACGTTCGCGCGCACCAGGTGACCGCGTGTCTGCGCGCACGCCACGGTCGCGTCGATGCCGGCGATCAGCGCACACAGCGCTGCCGCTCCTGCGAGGGCGATCTTCATGGATTCTCCGATGCTTTCAGAGTGACTTGACGAAGCCGACGAGAGCCGCGCGGTCGGGACGTGAGAGCGCACGGAAGCGATCGCGGGTGGGCTCCGCCTCGCCTTCGTGCAGCGCGATCGCCTCCTCGATGGTCGGCGCGCGCCCGTCGTGCAGATAGGGCGCGCTGTCCTTGGCTCCCCAGAGCGGTGCGGTGCGGAACTCGTGGCCGCTCGCGTCGGCGGCGACAACGCCGTCGGCGAGGTTCGGACCGAGGTCGTGCAGCAGGAAGTCGGAGTACGCGCGCACCTCGCGCTCCGACAGCACCGCGATCTCGTGCTTGCCGGTGCGCAGCACCTCGACGTGGCAGCCGGCGCAGCCGACCTCGCGGAACAGCGCGGCGCCGCGCGCGTCCTGCTCGGCGACCGGCGTCGCCGCGAGCGGCGGCAGCAAGCGCACGAACTCGATCAGCTTCGCGAGGTGGCGCCCGTCGTCCTCGGGGTCGGCGATCGTGTCGCAAGGCGACTCCTTGCCCTCACGCAGAACCTCGTTCGGCCGCACCGGGTTCGTGATGCCGATCTCGTCGACCAGCGACTTCGCAGCGAAGTCGGCGATGGTCGGCTGCTCGGCCTTCCAGCCGAAGCGGCCGAGCTGGCCGTCGACCCGGTTCACGCGCCCGGAGATGCCGTCGCCGTTCGCGTCGTCGGGGTCGGCGAGCGCGACGATGGTCGCCTCGGGAATCGCCTCGACGAGGCCGAGCCCGTAGAGCGGCGGTGTCTCGCGTCGGCTCTGTGCCGAGTCGACCGGCACCGGCTCGTTCGGAACCGAGCACGCCGGTGTGCGGATGCCTTGCGCCTGGATGAGCGGACCGCCCTTCTCCTCGAGCGGGTCGTACGGGCCGTCGCCGGCGCGGCGGATCATGGTGACGACGCGCGCGCTCGAGCCGCCGGCGGTGGGGCTCGAGTGGCACTCAGCGCAGCTCGTACCGTTGAACACCGGGCCGAGGCCGGTCTCGGGCGTCTCGACGCGCGTGAAGGCGATCACCGCGTCGCGGAACGACTGCTCCTGCGCCGGCGTCAAGCCGACCGGCATCGCGACGCCGCAGGTGGCGATGCCGTCCTGCTCGGGGTCGGGGAAATGCGGGCAGCGGTCGCACGCGTCGCCGACGCCGTCGAGGTCGGCGTCGGCCTGATCGGGGTTCGGGACCTTCGGGCAGTTGTCGACACCGCACGTGCCGCCCGAAACCCCGAATCCGTCGCCGTCGGCGTCGAGGCACGGATCGCACGCGTCGCCGTTGCCGTCGCCGTCGGAGTCGCGCTGCGAGGGGTTCGCAGCGAGCGGGCAGTCGTCGCAGGCGTCGCCGACGCCGTCCTTGTCGGCGTCGGCCTGGTCGGGGTTCCAGACACCGGGGCAGTTGTCGAGCGTGCAGGTGCTCGCCGGGAAGCCCGGATCGCCGAAGCCGTCGCCGTCGCGATCGGTGCACGGATCGGAGACGTTCGCGACCTGGTCGGCGTCGTAGTCGCCGTCGACCTCGACCAGCTCGAGGACGTTGTTGGTCGGCTCCTTGGTCGCGTACGGCTTCGCGCTGAACGGCTTGCAGCCGTTGGTGAGCACGCCGCGCGCGCGGTTGTCGTGCGCGCCGTGGAAGCGGAAGCAGAACTTCGAGCCCGCGATCGATCCGCCGACGATCTCGTTGTCGTGCGGCACCCGGACCCAGCCGGGATCGTGCGCGTAGCCCTCGTTGGTGTAGCCCTCGAAGACGTACGCCGAGCCCTCGAGGACGTTGCGTGCGAACAGGTTCTCCGCCGACTCGCCGCGCACGTGGACGATCGAGCCGCGTACGACGTTGTCGAGATACTGCGCCTTGCTCGTGTGCTTGTGGTAGATCGCCGACGTGCCGGCGTTCTCGATCACGTTGCGCGCGATCACGCAGTCGGTGCACCAGAGGACGTACAGCCCCTCCTGTCCGTTGCGGATGATCTGGTTCTCGAGCACCTGCGCGCGCACGCTGCCCGAGCCGACGTGCACGCCGTCCTGCTCGCTCGCGGTGACGTAGTTGCGCTCGATGCGGTGGTCGATCGCCTGGCCGCTGTCGGTGTTGCCCGCGACCTCGATGCCGATCGTGTTCTGCTCGACGCGGTTCGCCTCGAGCTTGACGCGCTGCCCGCCGCGCAGCCGGATGCCGCGCTTGAAGCCGCTCACCGTGCAGTTCTTCACCACGGCGTCGTTCACGTCGTCGATGCGGATGCCGTAGTCGGAGCCGGCGGTGGTACCCTTGCCGCGGATCGCGTGACCGTTGCAGTCGAGCACCGCGCCCGAGGTCATGCGGAGGCCGACCCGGCCGCAGTCGGTCAGGTCGCGATCGAGCGTCGCCGTACCGCGGACGGTCGCGTTGCAACGACACGCGACCCCGTTGCCGCAGATCTTCGACTTCCCGCTCTTCGCCGCGGGCTCGGGCTCGCCCTCGGCCGCGCGCGCGAGTGCTGCGGGCACGAGCAGGGCACACAGGACCAGTACGGACAGGATTCGCTTCACCGATCGCCTCTTCGTCGAAACAGCCTTCGGGCGTTGTCCGCTGGGTGCTTCGGGCGAGAGGACGACGGTGGAGGTCGCCCCAACGGGAACGACGCCCAGTTAGGGCGCCCGTCACGAGTTGCGCAAGAGAGAAATTTCGACCTCGACCGGCACGCACGGGCGGCCACCGCAGGTGGCCCGGGCGGGCGCGCTTCGGACGCCGTACTGCTGCGCCGTGTCCACCTCCGCCCGCCGACGGCGCGACGACCCGCTCGCGATCTCTCGCGCGGTTGCCGCACCGGAACGTGTCCGGCATCGGCGCAACGGGCTGGCCGGTCGATTCCCGCAGGCGCTCGCGACCTCCGGGCGACGGCAGAAGCTGTCGATCAGGCGTGCGTCGCGGCAGCCCGCCGCCCCACCAGCCGGACGGCCAGCGCGGCGACGCAGGCGAGCGCGAACACCGCGAAGAAGTCGGGGGCGCGCACGACGCGTCCCACATAGCTGAAGGTGAAGATGAACCAGAGGTAGTAGACGCCGAAGGTGTGCAGCCGGCGCCAGCGCTGCGCGCCGAGCCGGCGCACGGCGCCGTCGGTCGACGTCAAGGCGAGCGCGTAGAGGGCGACGAACGCCCCGCCGCCGACGATCAGCGTGGAGGGCTCGGGAACGGTGCCGTTCGCGAGCGAGAAGCCCGTCAGGCAGACGAGGTGGACCGTGAACATGGTCGCGAACGCGAGCCCCAGCGCCCGCCGGTGGCGCACCAGCCAGCGTGGCACCGGACCGGGCGCCAGCCGCTGCCAGGCGCTCGCGACGAAGAGCGCGAGAAACGGCGGGAACGCGACGCGCGCCGTGTAGCGCGCCGCGAGCTGCCACGCGTTCGCGCGATCCTCGCCCCAGCCGAGGCCCGTCGCCGCAGCCAGCAGCGCGATCGCGAGCCCGACGGTGCAGAAGACGAGGATCTCGCGGGTTCGTCGGTCGGCCATGGGCCCTGCCTGCTACGCCACGCGCGCGGGCCTGAAAAGCGGAGCGTTTGGCCGATCGTGGAGGGCGGTCACTTCATCGGGCAGGCACCCGCACGCCAGCCGGACTTCATCTGGCCCGCTTCCTCCGCCTCGGACTTCTTCACGGCCGCGTCGTACTTGGTCTTCTCGTCGTACTGCGGAGCTGCCTGCTGCTTGGCGAGACACTCCTTCTCGGTGGTCTCGCTGCAGGTCTCCTTGCCGTCGCTGACCATGCAGCAGCAGCCGGCCGGGTCGGCCGCCGCGCCGGCGAAGCCGGCAAAGCCGGGAGTGAGCATCGCGGTCGCGCCGAGCGCCAGCAGGAAGAACTTCGGGTTGCCCATCGTCGTCGCCCTCCTGCCGCCAGATAGAGCCCGCTCGGCAGCAGTGTCAACGCGTTCGGATCTCAGCCGATCATCGACATGAACAGGACCGCGAAGCCGAGGAAGGCCGCGAAGCCGACGATGTCGGTGACCGTGGTCAGGAAGATCGACGCCGACTGCGCGGGGTCGTGGCCGACCGCGCGCAGCAGCAGCGGGATGCCCGCGCCGGCGAGGCCGGCCGCGGCCATGTTGACGACCATCGCGAGCGCGATCACCAGCACGAGGCCGATGCGCCCGTCCCAGAGGAACACCGCGAGCCCGGTCACGATCGCCACCGCGACGCCGTTGAAGATCGCGGCGAGCGTCTCCTTGATCATCACCCGTCGCGCGGTGCCCGGGCCGAGCTCGCGCAGCGCGATGCCGCGGATCACCACCGCGAGCGACTGCGCGCCGGTGTTGCCGCCCTGCCCGGCGACGATCGGCAGCAGCACGGCGAGCGCCGTCACGCGCTCGATCACGCCCTCGAAGAGGCCGATCACCGCCGAGGCGAGGAACGCGGTCGCGAGGTTCACCAGCAGCCACGGCAGGCGCTTCTTGACCACCGTCGGCACGGGCGACAGCGCGCGCTCGTCCTCGCCGGCGCCGGAGAGCTTCTGCAGGTCGCCGAACGCCACCTCCTGCACCGCGTCGAGCACCTCGTCGTGCTTGACGATGCCCAGGAGCCGTCCGTCCTGGTCGACCACCGGCAGCGCGATGAAGCGGCGGTCGCGCATCAGCGCGGCGAGCTCCTCGCGGCCCATGGTCGCCGGCACGGACACCACCTCGCGGTGCACGATGGCCGCGACCGGGTCGCGCGGCTGCGCGAGCAGCAGCTCGCGCATGTTGAGCACGCCGGCGAGGCGTCCCTCGCGGTCGGTCACGTAGAGGTAGTAGAGGGTCTGGCGCGGCGCGCGTCGGATCGCCCCGATCGCGTCCTGCACCGTGAGGTCGATCGCGATCGAGGTGACGTGCGGCTCCATCATTCCGCCCGCGGTGTCGCTCGGGTACTGGAGCAGGCTCCGGATCTGCCGTGCGCGCTGCTCGGGCAGGCCGGACAGGGTCGCCGCGCGCAGCGACTCCTCGACGTGGTGCAGGATCGCCGCGGCGTGGCGCGGCGCGAGGTGCCCGAGCAGATCGCGCGTCGCCTGCGGCCCGATCTCGCCGAGGATCGCGCCCGCGGGCTCGGGAGCGATCCGCTCCAGCACCGCGCCGATCGAGCGTGCGGGCAGACGGCGCAGGATCGCGCCCGCCTCGGACGGAGCGAGCCCCTCCAGCGAGCGCGCCGCGTCCTCGGGATGGTGGGTCACGAACGAGCGCACCAGCGCCTCGAGTGCTTGCGTTGCCAAGATCGCTCTCCTCTTCTGCGGGCGCGGCCGAGATCGTGACGCCGCCGCGGCGCCGACACGCCGCAGGAACGTCTCGCACGCCGTGCCGGGCGGTGCTACTTTCGCCGGGTCGTGCCGCGCAAGACGCCGCAGAAGGAGCACCTCACGACCGGACGCACGCGGCGCGCGCTGAAGGTCGGAACGCTCACGACGCAGGTCGGCGGCAGCTACCTGCTGAACGCACTCAAGCGTCCTTTCCAGTCGGTCGACGAGCGCCGCAAGGACCTGCTCGACACGCACCTGCGCAACGCGATGCTGATCGTCGAGCGCTCGCAGGAGCTGAAGGGCACCTTCCTGAAGCTCATGCAGATGCTCAGCATGCGCAGCGACCTCTTGCCGCCCGACGTCCTGCAGGTGCTCTCGGTGGTGCAGTCCGAGGTGCCGCCGATGCCGTACGCGATGATCCGCGAGCAGATCGTCGCCGAGCTCGGCAAGCCGCCCGAGGATCTCTACGCGAGCTTCGCCGAGGACGCGTTCGCGGCGGCGTCGCTCGGGCAGGTGCACCGTGCGACGCTGCACGACGGCAGCGACGTGGTGGTCAAGGTGCAGTACCCGGGCGTCGACGCGACCGTCGGGCAAGACCTGAAGAACGTCAAGGCGCTGCTGCAGACCTTCACGCTCATCGCGCGCGACGTTCTGCGTCAGGACGTGGACGTGGCCGGCGTCTACCGGGAGCTCGAGGAGCGGCTCGGCGAGGAGCTCGACTACGAGAACGAGGCGCGCAACACCGAGCGCTTCGGCGTCATGTTCGAGGACGACGACGAGATCGTCATCCCGCGCCCGTACACGAAGCTCGTGTCGCGTCGCGTCCTCACCATGAGCTACGTCGACGGCTACAAGCTCGCCGACATGCTGAACCCCGGCGTGGACCGCGAGCTGCGCGACTGGATCGCCATCAAGTACTTCCGCACGCTGTGGCGGCAGGTGTTCGAGTTCGGCACGCTGCACACCGATCCGCACCCGGGCAACTACCTGATCACGTACCACCCGAAGCTCGCGATCCTCGACTTCGGCTCGATCCGCGTCTTCCCCGAAGACATCCGCGCGCAGTACCTGGCGCTCGCCCGCGCGCTGCTCGACCGCGACCGGGACGGGGCCGCGCGCGCCTGCGTGGCACTGGGCTTCATCGGCGCGGGCGACGACCCCGGGCCGATGCTGGCGATGCTCGACCTGGTCTTCGAGCCGGTGTACGAGGACCGCGACTACGACCCCGGTGACTACGACACCGTCGACCGCGCGATGAAGATCGCGACCATCAGCCTCGAGAAGCGCGTCTTCAAATCGCCGGGCCACAGCGTCTTCCTCATGCGCGCGCTGGTCGGCCTCGACTCGTACATCCAGCAGTTCGGCACGGTCGCGAACTTCCACCGGCTGTTCCTCGAGTGCATCGCCGACGCCGAGCGCAAGACGAGAGGCAGCGCGCGCGCGGTCGCCGGCGCGCGGAAGGCCTGATGGCGCTCGCCTACCTCGACGCGTTCTCGGGCATCAGCGGCGACATGACGCTCGGCGCCTTCCTGCACCTCGGCATGCCGCTCGCCCAGCTCGAGGCCGGGCTCGCGCCGCTCGCCCTCGACGGCGTCCGTCTCGAGACGTCGGCGCGCGTGCGCTCGGGGATCCGCGCGACGAAGCTCACCGTGCACACTCCCGACGGCCACGGTGGCGGCGAGGCTTCCGCACCGCGCCACGGCGGATCGCACGGAGCGCAGCACCCGAGCGGGACACACCGTCACGGCGCGCACGCGCACGACCACGACATGCACGGGCCGCACCGCCACTATCGCGACGTCCGTCTGCTGCTCGACCGCGCGCCGCTCGCACCCGGCGTCCGCGAGCGCGCACAGCGCGTGTTCCGCGCGCTCGCGGCCGCGGAGGGCAGGATCCACGGCATCGCGCCGGACGAGGTGGTGTTCCACGAGGTCGGCGCGCTCGACGCGATCGTCGACGTGGTCGGCACCGCGCTCTGCCTCGAGCACTTCGGGGTCGACGAGCTGCTGGTGTCGCCGCTGCCGCTCGGCACCGGCTTCGTGCGCGCGCGCCACGGCGTCCTCCCGGTGCCGGCGCCGGCGACGCTGGAGCTGCTGGCGGGGTTTCCCGTCCGTCCCGAGGACGGCACGCACGAGCTCGTGACGCCGACCGGCGCGGCGATCGTCGCCGCGCTCGCGCGTCCGGGCGCTCCGGGCGAGATCGTGCCGCGAGCGGTCGGTTACGGCGCGGGCGAGCGCGAGCTCGCGGACCGCCCGAACCTGCTGCGCGTCATCCTCGGCGAGCGCGCGGCACCGCCCGCGGCGACGTCGGCCTTCGACGCGAGCGCGCTGCTGCGCGACGAGATGGTGGTGCTCGAGGCGAACGTCGACGACATGAACCCCGAGCTCTACGACGCCGCGGTCGAAGCGCTGTTCCGCGCCGGCGCGCGCGACGTGACGCTGGCGCCGCTGGCGATGAAGAAGGGCCGTCTCGGAACCCTGCTTCAGGTGATCGCCGAGCCGCGGCTGCGCGAGCAGATCGCGTGCGTGATGCTGCGCGAGACGACGACCATCGGCGTACGCTGCCACGCGGTCGACCGCCTCCTGCTGCCGCGCGAGGAGACGACGGTCGCGACGCCGTGGGGCGCGGTGCGCGTGAAGCTGGTCACGCTGCCCGACGGCTCGCGCCGCGCGGCGCCGGAGTACGACGACTGCAAGCGCGCCGCGGCCGCGCACGGCGCTCCCGCCGGACGCGTGTACGCGGCCGCCCAGCAGGCCGCGCTCGCGAGCGACGCCGACTGACGTCGGCACCGGCTTCGCCGGCCACGAGGCGATGAAGAACCGCTCGGTGTCTTGATCTGACGCATCCATGTGCTTCGCCGACCACGAGGGATGAAGGACCCCTGGGTGTCTTGATCCGACGATTCATGGTTGCCGATCCGCAGAAAGATCGTGGAGATGGGCCGAAGGAGATCTGCCATGCCGCTCTCGAACCGCCACGCGACGCGACGCATCCTCACCCTCGCAACGACGCTCGTGCTGATCGCGTCGCTGGCCCTGCCGGCGTCCGCGCAGCGCTTCGGCGGTCGCGGCGGCGGCTTCGGCGAGCGCAAGTTCCAGGGTCGCTTCGGCGACGGCGGTGCGAGCATCGGTGCCGCACGCGACGGCGAGGCCGCCGGCGGGCGCTTCGGCGGCGCCGAGGGCGGCGAGCAACGCTTCGGCGGCGCGCAGGAGGGCGGCGGGTTCCGCGAGCGCTTCCAGGGCGGCGCCGCGAGCGGCGCGGACGGCACGGCGCACCAGGGACGCTTCGGCAGCGGTCAGCAGCACACGTCCGGCACGTCGAGCACCTCCACCACATCGAGCGGCAACGAGGGCAACACGTGGAACACCCGCGGCGGCGGCACCGTCGACACGGACAAGACGACCACCGGCGACACCACGACGCGCTCGGCGACCTACGACGGCGCGGACGGCCAGAGCGCAACCCACACCGGCTCGGTCACCAAGGACGACGGCGACTTCTCCTACTCGGGATCGAGCAGCAACAGCGCCGGCGCGTCGTCGCACGGCACGGCGAGCGGCACCTACTCGGACGGCCGGATCGACAGCATGGACACCTCGCTCAGCGGCACCAACAAGTACGGCGAGAGCGGCTCGCACGACGGCAACTGGAACCGCGACGGCAGCACCGTCGACTACCACGGCTCGAGCTCGACCAGCACCGGCAAGTGGTCGGAGTCCGCCGGCACGGTGACCAAGACCGACGACGGCTTCGTCGCGCACGGCGCGACCGCGAACACCTACGGCGCGGGCGCCGGAACGGTCGTCAAGGACGGCGACCAGGTCTACGGGCGCAGCGTGACCACCAACTACGACACGGTCACCCGCAACGCGACGACGTGCACCAACGGCACCTGCTACCACGGCACCGTCACGACGGGTCCGGTGAGCGTGCAGACGTACTACGCGTCGCCGTACTACTACTACCCGCAGTACTACGCGTACTACGCGTGCCCGCCCGGCTCGACGACCGTCGTCACCGGCAGCGCCGGCACGCGCGTCTACTCGTGCGGCGTGACGCCCGTCATCTCGACGACGATCCCGCTCACCGCGATCATGCTCGCGTCGGCGAGCCACGCGAAGGGCCAGCAGGCGAGCGCGCAGGCGGCCACGGCACAGGTCACCTCGTCGCCGGTCGTGATGTACCGCGTGTCGTCCGACACCGTGGTGTACGCGACGTCGTACCAGCCGCAGGGCATGTACTGGCAGCAGATGCACGGCCGCGCCTACTGGGTGCCGGGTGCGGCGCAAGGTTCGAGCGACGTCAAGACGTCGATCGAGCACGCCAGCGAGATGAAGACGCCGACCGCGAACGCGACCGTGATCACCTACACGATCGACGGCCAGCAGGTGTACTTGACCAACGAAGCGCCGCTCGCGGGCATCTACAGCGAGCGCGCCGACGTCCTCTACGCCTGGCTCCCCGGCGTCACGAGCCCGACGCAAGCGCAGCGCGACACGATCGCGACGGCCGTCACGGCGCATGAGCAAGGCGGCGCCCAGGCGCTCGCGAGCCAGGTCAAGCACACCGAGGCGGGGCGACCGGCACCGCCGCAGTGACCACCTGCCCACGCCGCGCGGCGCACCGACGTCGACACAGAGCACGCCCGAGTCGAGCACAGCACCGGCACGTCGAAGTCGCGAGGCGCGTTCCGCCCCGAGGCGAATGCGGAGCCCGCAGAGGACGGTGAGCGAAGCTCACCGATCTTCGAGGACTGAGCCACGGGGCGGAACGCGTCTCGCGACGGCGCCAGGGCACACCGGCCACGGGGTGGACCCGTCTCGCAGCGACGGCGCCAGAGCAGCACCAGCCACGGGGCGGACTCGTCTCGCGACGGGCGCCAGCGCAACCCCAGCGCGGCACGACCGCGTTGCGCGCTAGAGATCGCGCTCCAGTGGCAGCAGGACGAGGCGACGCGAGCCGCTGACGCGCGAGATTCGCTCGCCGGTCGGGCGGAAGCCGTGCCGGCCGAGCACCTCGAGCGCGCGCGCGTTGTCGTCCGCGACCCCGAGCCGCAGCCGGGCGCAGCCCTGCTCGCGCGCCCAGTCGATCATCCAGCGGATCATCGCCGCACCGTGCCCGTGGCCGCGCAGGTTCGGGTGCAGCAGCAGCAGGCCCATCCAGGCGTGCTGCTTGCGCGGGTAGTGCCGGTAGAGGTCGAGGGCGCCGATCAGCTCGCGGCCGCGGTGGACGCCGATCAGGAACTTGTCGGTCATCGCCGCGGTCTCGGGCCGCAAGGTGAAGAGCGTGTGCGCCTCGGAGCTGCTCACCGGGCCGCCGGTCATCAGGTGGTAGTAGTCGGCACACGACTCGCAGAGCGCCTGCAGCGCTGGCAGCTCGTCCTGGCCGAGGGGCTCGAAGCGCAGCACCCCGCCGCCCGCGACGCCGCCCTGCAATGCGGCGCGGATCTGGGTCGCGAGGGTGCGGAACTCGTCCTCCGGCAGGTGGACCGGCGGCAGGTCGAACAGCGGCAGCGGGCGCCCGGGCGCACCGTCGTCGGCGTAGCGGGGCACGACGTGGCAATGCAGGTGCGGGATCGCGTTGCCGAGGATCTCGTAGTTCACCTTGATCGGCGCACAGCAGGTGCGCAGCGCCTCCGCGGTGGCGAGCACGTCGTCGAAGTACGAGCGGACCTCCGATTCGGGCAGATCGAACGGCTCGACCACGTGCCGCGCGGCGACCACGACGCAGTAGCCGCGGGCGCGCTGGTTGCGCGACAGCCGGATCAGCGCGCTGGTCGTGCGCAGCAAGGTGACCCCGTACTCGTCCTGGTCGTGGGTCAGCGCGACGGCCTCGCACAGCGGGCAGTCATCCCCGCGGCACAGCCGTGCCCAGCCCTCCAGGTCCTGCCATCCCTGCATGGCGGCGCGAATGTGCATCGACGGATTGCGCACGTCAATCCGGGCCGGATCCGGGCGGGAGCCGAGCGACACGCGCGCGAAATCGGTGCTTCCGGGTGGTTCCATCTTTGCTGGAGCACGGGCACCGTGTTAGCGATGGCGACACGATCATGAACCCGCTCGTGCTGCTGTTGCTCGCCTCGGCGGTTTCCTTCTCGGCCTGCTCCACCCTCGGAATCACCCGCGGCACGAGCTCCACCCAGTCCCCGGTCTCGAAGCGAACCGCGGAGGAGCTGGGCCTCACGCCGGACGATCTCGCGCTCGGGCACTTCCTGAAGGGCGAGGTCGCGATGCGCAACGCCGACTACGACGTCGCGCTGCGCGAGTTCGAGGCGGCGGCGCGCCTCGATCCCGAGGAGCCGCGGCTGCGCTCCCGGCTCGCGAACCTGTACGTCCGGCAGGGCGACCTGTCACGCGCGTACGAGCAGGCCAACGCGGCCGTGGCGGGCAACCCGGACGACGTCCAGTCACGCCTGCTCCTCGCCGGCACGCTCGCCGGCCTCGGCCGCGACCAGGAGGCGGCCGCGCAGTACGGCGAGATCATCGAGCTCGACCCCGGGACGCCCGAGGCCTACCTCTTCCTCGCCGCGCTGAGCAGCAAGTCCGGCGACGACGAGATCGCGACCGAGACGCTCGAGCGGCTGATCGAGTCCAACCCGAGCTCGGTCATGGGCTACTACTACCTCGGCCGCCTGCACGCCGGCGCCGGCCGCCTCGAGGATGCCGAGCACAACTTCAACGAGGCGCTGAAGCGCAACCCACGCTCGGCGCTCATCATGACCGACCTGGCGCTGGTCGAGGAGATGAAGCAGCGTCCGGACCGCGCCGGGGCGCTGTACCGCAAGGCTCTCACGGTCGACCCCGAGAACGTCGTCGCGCGCAACCGCCTCGGCTCGCTGCTGGTCGGGCAGAAGCGCCTCGACGAGGCGATCGCCGAGTTCCGCGAGCTCGAGCGCATCGAGGCCGACCCGACCGAGACGCGCGTCAAGATCGGCCTGATCTACCTCGAGAAGGGCGACCTCGACCGCGCCTCGACCGAGCTCAGCCTGGTGCTCAGCACCGATCCCGACAACGCACGCGTGCGCTACTACCTCGGCGTCGTCTTCAGCGAGACAGGCGAGACCGCCCGGGCGCGCGACAACCTCGCCGCCGTGCCGGCGAGCTCGGCCTTCCACGCCGACGCACAGCTCCAGCTCGCGTACCTCGCGCAGGCCGACGGCAACCTGCAGGCCGCCGCCGAGCACGCCAGCGCCGCCCTGGCGGCACGTCCGGGGTCGACGAGCATCATCGAGTTCCTGGTGTCGCTCGAGCGCGAGCGCAAGCAGCTGCCGTCGGCGATCGCGCACGCCAAGCGCCTGGTCGAGGTCGATCCGAGCAACGACCGCTACCACTTCACGCTCGGCGCGCTCTACAACGAGGCCAACGACCGGACGGCCGCGCTCGACCAGATGCGGCGCGCGATCGAGCTGAACCCGCAGAACGCGGCCGCGCTCAACTACCTCGGCTACTCGCTCGCCGAGGAGGGGCGCGACCTCGACGAGGCCGAGAGCCTGATCCGCCGCGCGCTCGCGATCGACCCGAACGACGGCTTCTACGTCGACAGCCTCGGCTGGGTGTACTACCAGCGCGGCGAGTTCCCGCGCGCCGTCGAGGAGCTCGAGCGCGCGCTCGAGCTGGTCGGCGACGACCCGACGATCGCCGAGCACCTGGCCGACGCCTACACGCAGGTCGGGCGCGAGCTCGAGGCGATGCGTCTGTACCGCGACGCCCTGAAGAAGACCGAGGACAGCGCGCAGCGCGCACGGATCGAGGGCAAGGTCCGCGCGATGGAGCGGGCCGACAAGTCGGACGCATCGCGCCTGTGAGCGAGCGTCGCGGACCCGCGCGAGCCGCCGCACGACCCGCCCGGCACCGGCGGGGCCGGGCCCCGGCTGCCATCGTTCTCCTCGCAGCGTTCGCCGCGGGCTGCGCGGCCACGCGTCCCGGCAGCGCCGACCTCGCCGCCGTCAGCCTCGACGGCGCCTCGCCGGAGACCCTCGGACAGGTGATCGACGCGCGCCGCTCCGAGGTCCGCGGTCTGAGCGGCACCGGCAAGCTGCAGGTGTCGCTCGACGAGCTGCGCAACGGCGAGACGGTGCGCGAACGCCTGCGCGCGTCGCAGGCGGTGCTGGTCGAGTCGCCGTCGTCGTTCCGGCTGGAGGCGCTGTCGCCGTTCGGCGTCACCTACGCGGTGGCGAGCGACGGCGAAGGGCTCGCGATCCTGATTCCCGGCGAGCGCACGATCTACCGCGGCGAGGCGACGGCGCCGACGATCGGCATGGCGACCGGTGTCGCCGCCAGCGCGGCGGAGGTGACCGAGGTGCTGCTCGGCTTGCCGCCGGTGCCGCGGCTCTCGCTCGGCGGCGCGTGGGTGTCGAGCGGGCGCGAGGCCGGCCTCGCGATGGGTGACGTTCCGGGCGAGATCGAGCCGACCGTTCTGCTGCACGCGTACAGCGCGGACGCTCCGGGCGACACCTTCGTCGTCGGCTTCGCGCGCCTCCCGGGCGCGGGCACGGTGGTCGCGGTGCTCTACGAGCGCATCTCGGCCGAGGGCGACAAGCTGCTCGAGGCGCGCTTCGCGAACTTCCGGCAGATCGGCGAGGTGCAGTTCGCGACCTCGATCCGCGTGCGCACGCCGAAGGCCGAGGCGATCATGCAGTACGCCGACGTCACGCTGAACCCGTCCGTCGAGCGCGGCCGCTTCACCCTCGCGACGCCGTCGGGGATGCGCGAAGCCCCTCTCCTGCCTCCCGCCGAAGACCAGGGCTGAGCTCCCTTCGCTCGCGCACGTCTCCGCGCCGAGGTCCGAGATCGCCCCCTTCCTTCCGCTCGCGAGCCGCATCCGGTAACACGCGCCGATGGTCGGACGCGGACGGGGCGGGCGCGTGGCGGGGGCGGTCGTCGCCGCGATCCTGCTGCTCGTCGCCGTGGCGTGCGAGCGGGGGCAGTCGGGGAAGGCGCGGCGCAGCGCCGACCGGACGCGGCTCGTCAACGCGATCCTCAGCGATCCGAAGACCTTCAACCCGATCCTGGTCACCGACGCGACGTCGAGCGACGCGCTGCGGCCGATCTTCCAGGGGCTGGTCGAGACCGATCTCCTCACCGCGCTGCCGAAGCCGCTGCTCGCCGAGCGCTGGGAGTGGAGCGAGGACGGCAAGGTCTGCACCTTTCACCTGCGCCGCGACGTGCGCTGGCACGACGGCCAGCCGCTGCGCGCGGCCGACGTCGCGTTCACCTTCGCCGCCGTGTTCGACGACAAGGTGCCGAACAGCGCGCGCTTCACGCTCACCGTCGCGGGGCAGCCGATCAAGCCCGAGGTGGTCGACGAGCACACGGTGCGCTTCGTCCTGCCGCAGCCGTTCGCACCGTTCCTGTCCGCAGTCGGGATCGGCATCCTGCCCGAGCACATCCTCGGCAAGGCGCTCGCCGAGGGACGCTTCGCCGAGACCTGGGGCATCGCGACGCCACCCGAGCAGCTCGTCGGCACCGGACCGTACAAGCTCCGTCGCTACGAGTCGGCACAGTTCCTCGAGTACGTGCGCAACGACGACTACTGGGAGCGCGGTCAGGACGGCGAGCGCCTGCCCTACCTCGACCGGCGCGTGACGCTCATCGTGCCCGAGCAGAACGCGGCGAGCCTGCGCTTCCTCGACGGCCAGACGCACTACTACGCGCCGCGCCCCGAGGAGATCGCCGACCTGCAGGACCGGGCGCCGGAGCTCGGCATCGTGGTGAAGGAGGTCGGCGTCGACTCGGGGACGCTGTTCGTGACCTTCAACCGCAACCCGCGCCGCTACGCCGACGGTGATCCGCGGCTCGCGTGGTTCACCGACCGCCGCTTCCTGGTCGCGATCGCGCACGCGATCGACAAGCAAGGAATGATCGACACGATCTACTACGGCTTCGGCGAGCCGGCGGTCGCCTACATCTCGCCGGCGAACCCGGTGTTCCACAATCCGAACCTCAAGGACTACCCGTACGACCTCGCCGAGGCGGCGCGCCTGCTCGACGAGGCGGGTTACAAGGACCGCGACGGCGACGGCATCCGCGAGGACCAGCGCGGCAACCCGATCGAGTTCGGCCTCGTGACCAACGCCGGCAACCTGCTGCGCGAGCGCATGTGCTCGATCCTGCAGGACGACTGGACGCGGCTCGGCCTCAAGATCAACTATCGCCCGCAGACCTTCCAGTCGCTGATCGAGCGCCTGACGACGACCTTCGACTGGGACGCGGTCGTCATGGGCTTCACCGGCAGCTTCGACCCGAACAACGGCGCCAACCTGCTGCGCTCGAGCGGCAACCTGCACATGTGGAATCCCTCGCAGAAGACGCCCGCGACGGAGTGGGAGGCGGAGATCGACCGCCTGCTCGACGAGGGCGCGGCGGAGCTCGACGTCGAGAAACGTCGCCGCGCCTACTTCCGGATCCAGGAGATCCTGCACCACGAGCTGCCGCTGATCGAGACGGTGCGGCAGAAGGTCGCGAGCGCCTACAGCGACACGCTCGAGGGCTTCGTGCCGACGGTCTGGGGCCTCTACGAGCCCGACCGCATCCGCATCCGTCCGCCGGCGTCGGAGCCCGGCCGTCTCGCGGAGTGATCGCGTCCGCCGGGCACCGTCCGGTTGCGCCAGCACCCGCCGCCGTCCCTTCGACCTTCGCACCCGGGCGGGGGGATGCTAACCGACCGGGATGCCTCGCATTCGCATCGTGCAGACCTCGGACGTCCACCTGCGTCCGGACCGCCCCGAGCGGCGCCGGGCGCTCGAGCTCGTGTTCGGACAGGTGATCGCGCGGGCGGCGGATGCGCTGATCATCGCCGGCGACCTCTTCGACCGTGCCAGCGACGCAGTGGGCGAGCGCGCGGCGGTGCGCAAGATGGTCGAGGAGATCGCGCCGCGCCCGGTGGTCTTCGTCCCCGGCAACACCGACGCCGACGCCTACTCCTCGAGCGCCGACTTCGGCCCGAACGCGCTCGTGCTCGGCAAGACGCCCTATGTGCGGGCGCGGGTCGCCGGGCTCGAGCTGGTCGGCGTCCCCTACCAGCAGGGGCGGACGCTCGCCGAGTGCCTCACCGGGCTCGCCTGCGAGCCGCGCCACACGGTCCTCGTCGCGCACGGCACGCTCGCCGACGCCGGCGGTGACGCGTTCGCGGGCGAGGGCGAGGACGGCGCGTTCATGCCGATCTTCACCCCGGACCTGAGCCGGCGCTGCACCTACGCGGCGCTCGGCCACCTGCACGCCGGGACGTCGCTCGTCCGCCGCGACGACGAGCGCCTGATCGCCTACGCGGGCTCCCCGGTCGCGACGAGCCGCCGCGAGCTCGGTCCGCGCGGCATCGTCGTGGTCGACTTCGAGCCGGGAGTCGGCGTCCTCGCGCACGAGCTCGTGCCGCTGCCGACGCCCTACTACGAGCGCACCGAGGTCGTGTGCATGCCGGGCAACGAGCAGGAGGCGATCGAGCAGCTCGCGAAGCAGGCGGCGGCGCTGAAGGCGCCCGGCGTGCGCGTCCTGGCGCGCCTCTCGGGCGTCTCGACCGGCGAGGTGCACACGCTTCGCGAGGCCGCCGAGCGCGTGCTCGTGCGCGCCTGGGGCGGGCCGCTCGGCATGGTGCCCGCCTCGCGCGGCACCACCGGCGACGACCCCAGTGCGGCACCGATCCTCGAGCTCGCCGTCAGCTGCCACCCCGAGCTCGCGCAGATCGCGGTCGTGTCGGAGTTCGTGACACGGCTCTCGGCGTCGGCGAAGAGCTCCGGCGTCGACGATCCCGCGACACTCGATGCGGCGCTCCGTCTCGGCCTCGCCGCGTTCGTCGAGGCGCTGCCATGAGCGTGCGCATCGTCCGGCTCGCGATCCGCGACTTCGGCCCGCTGCGCGAGCTCCTGCTCGAGCCGGATGACGTCACGGTCGTGTTCGGTCCCAACGAGGCCGGCAAGACCTCGTGCATCGACGCTCTGGTGCGCGCGCTGCGCGACCGCGTCCGCTCGGGCAACAAGAAGCTGGTCGAGGGCTTCCGCGAGGGACCGGGCTTCACCGGCGACATCGAGCTGAAGCTCGTACCCGAAGAGGGCGGGCCTCTGATCGACCTGCTCCGCGAGCACCCGTCGCTCGCCCGCCTGTTCATCGTGCGCGACGGCGACGCGTCGCTCGAGGGCGGACGCAACTGGCTGAACGCGATTCGCGGCCGGCTGATCGGCATCGACCTCGCGCGGGTCGGCGAGCAGGTGCGGCTCGCGGCGTCGCTGTCGTCGTCGGGCGGGCTGCGCGAGTCGAAGCAGGACGAGCGGCAGCGTCTCGCCGAGCGCCTCACGCGGGTCGAGGCCTTTCTCGAGGACCTGCCCGCGATCGCGCTGCTGCGCGAGGACATGGACCGCACCGAGCGGCTCCGCCAGCAGACCCGCGAGCGCTGCGACAAGCTGCGTCTCGCCGAGCGTCACGAGCGCTACCGCGTCGCCTGCGAGGCGCAGCGCAGCTGGCGCGCGGCGAGCCGGGAGCTCGACGACCTCGCGAGCTATGGTGACGAGGACCTGAGCGAGTGGCGCGAGGGCGTGACGTCGGTGCGCGCCGCCGCGGCGGTCGCGAAGAGCGCCGAGCACGACACGCACCGCCTGCGCGACGAGCTCACGCTGATCGCCGAGGAGGTGCGCAAGAAGGAGCTCGCGGCCGAGCACGCGGTGTCGCTCGCGACCGAGTGCGCGCGACGCGACGTCGAGGCGACGGTCAACGGCGCGCGTATGCTGCGCGCCGCGGCGCGCCTGTGGGCGCTCTGGCGCACGCCGCTGGCGGTGGTCGGTACGCTGCTGTCGCTGCTCGCGGTCGGCATCGGCATCGAAGCGCTCGCGCAGCAGGCGGATCCGTCGCGCAGCGCACCGCTCGGCCTCGCCGCCGGCGCGGCGGCGTTCGCAGGGCTGCTGTCGGGCGCGCTCGCGATCTTCGCGACGAGCCGCATCCGCACCGCGGCCCTGGCGGAGGAGCGCGCGCTCGCGGCCTGCGGCTCGCTGCTGCGTCGCGCCAACACGCTCGACGAGTGCGCAGCACAGCTCGCGGCGATCACCACCGGCGCCGACCGGGCCCAGATGGACCGCACGGCGACCCTCGAGCGCAAGCGGCAGATCGAGGCTTCGCTGGCCGTCGCACAGCGCATCGAGACCGAGCGCCTGCAGCGCCTCGACGAGGCGCAGCGCACCATCGCCGACGTGCGCGGCCGCGTGCGCCTCGCCGGCATCGACCAGCTCGAGGACAAGCTCCGGCAGCGCACGCGCGCGTCGTCGGCGCGCGAGCAGGCGCGCTCGACGCTCGCGAGCCTGCTCGGACAGGTCGCCGACGGCGAGATCGAGCATCGCATCGAGGCGCTCGCCGTCACCGACCCCGGGATCGCCGCCGACCCGACCGAGCTGACCGCCGCCGAGCAGCAGATCGAGCAGCTCGACACGCGCCTGCTGCAGCTCAAGACGGAGCTCGCCGACCGCCGCGAGCGGACGCTCGCGACCATCGGCCTCTCCGACCTGAGCGCGGCGGCGGCGGAGCGCGACCGCCTGCGCTCCGCGATCGCCGCGATCGACCGCGACGCCGCGGCCGCCCGACTATGCTTGACGGCGCTGCACGACCTGGCGCAGGACATCGACCGGCCGCTGCGCGAGGCGCTCGGTCCGGGCCCGGGTGGAGCGGGAGCGTACCTCGCGCACCTGACGAGCGGCCGCTACCGCTCGGTGGTGCTCGACGGCGACGGCCGTCTCGCGGTCGAGCGCAAGGACGGCAGCCGCTTCGGCAGCGAGGCGCTGAGCCGCGGCGCGCGCGACCAGCTGTCGCTCGCGGTGCGCCTCGCGCTGGTGCGCAGGCTCCTCGGCGAGCCCGGCTTCCTGGTGCTCGACGACGCCTTCATGTCGTCGGACGCGACGCGCCGCGAGGCGCTCGCCAACGCGCTCGCCGAGCTCGCGCGCGAGGGCTGGCAGATCCTGTACTTCACCTTCGATCCGCTGCTGCGCGACCGGCTGGGGCAGCTCAGGGCGAAGATCGTCGACCTCGCGGCGCCGGCTCGCATGCGCGAGCCGGCATGATCGTAACGAGGGGGCTCGCGCCCCCTCGCCCTACGCGGCAAAGCCGCGCAGGGTCCCACTCCCCGCGCTCGCTTCGCTCGGCCGCTCGGCTTCGCCTTCGCAGAGGGGCTGGTGCCGCGAG